>Ga0115555_1001537_pt1 | contig 15782 bp, 16 predicted proteins | sample COGITO_mtgs_1104_2_FD_87285 | JGI IMG/M metagenome (GOLD analysis project Ga0115555, IMG submission 87285) | Pelagic marine microbial communities from North Sea - COGITO_mtgs_110407 | ecosystem: Environmental > Aquatic > Marine > Epipelagic | place: Germany:Helgoland, sampling site Kabeltonne... | reverse complement strand
TTTTTTTTTTTTTTTTTTTTTTCTTTTTTTTTTTTTTTTTTTTTTGGGCGGCACACACCCCCCTTTTTTTCTTCTTTCGGGGGGGGGGGGGGGGGGCCCAAATTGAAATCTTTTCTTCGCCTTCGGACCATTTCCCGAAAACACCCCCCTGTTAGATAATAATAATTTTCTTTTCGGGAATGATGGAACCTGAAATTTGCTATTTCGTAAATTTAAATAAGTTTTGTAATACAATTTACTTTAATACAATTATAAAAAGTATAAAATTTCAATAATTTTGAAATTAAGTTTCAAATATGTTTATGTTATATATAATAAATTTATATAATAAAATTTTAAAATTTTATAACCAATTCTTTGATAATAATTTTTTATGAATTTAAATTTACTTAAAAATACATAAATTTTTATCATAAAATTAAAAAGGTTTATATTTATAATTTAAATATTTTTTAAGTGAGAATAAACCTCAGTTAACCGAGACAGAATTTTCACCTTTTGTCAAAAACAGCTCAGAGCAGGAAAGAGGAATTTTCCCTTCCTTGCCTGACACTTCGACAAAAGAACTGAAACATTTAACGAAAACCTAACTAACCTTTGTCGCCGACCCAAATTAGCTAAAAGCCAGAACCGTTTAAACATTAACAAGCGACTCCACTACACCTTTTCTTGCTCTGAGCTTTTTGACAAAATATAGTGGGGATTGGGGTACATTATCAACAAACATTGGCTAAGGTAGGGCAAGTTAACAACATGCCTAAATCTGAGCACGTGCAAGTGTTTGATCCTCTGTGTGAGAGAGAGGCACCATTGTGCATTGGCCAATCAAACTACACGTCATTATTTTTATTGTTTTACTTTTTTCCCTCGCTTGAGCAACGACATATCGCCTGGGGTTATACTTACTGTCAGTGTTCTGTCCTTACCCCGGATGACCTTGACCTCCAACTTACACTTTGTGTCGCACATATCAACCATTTCTTGGGCGTCTTTGGATGTGAAGATTTTTTTCCCAGCGATTTCCACAATGACGTCTCCCATTCGTATCCCCCCCTTTGCAGCTGGTCCGTCCTCCATGACTCTGAGGACGATGGCGCCCCATACCTCTGGTACGCCGCTTACGTGTGCGTTGGGGTCCCACTTTGATTTGTTGGTGTTGGCTCTCTTTGCCATGTTTGGTGTCATGTCGCTCATTTGGACACCAATGTAAGGGTGGGGGATGGATTTTCCGTCACATAAATCATCTAGGACCATTTTGACGTTGTTGGTGGGAATGGCGAAGCCGACGCCTTCAAGGTTGGCGCGGATGCACGTGTTGATGCCTATGACCTCACCTCGATCGTTAACAAGTGGACCACCGCTATTTCCCGGATTTATGGCAGCATCTGTTTGGATGAAGGAAATTTTCTTGAATGGCGCCATCACACCTGCGACCTGCAAAACAACATATGCAAATGTAAAGTGAGTAGATGACGACGACGACTACGACTACGACTACGACGACAACGACGACAACGACGACAACGACGACAACGACAACGCGGGAAAAAAAAAATCTGACAATACCCAACACAACTCCCTCTCACCTCTTCAATCGTTCGCTTGAGTGAGCTCACAATGCCAACGGTCACGGTGTTGTCAAGACCCTCAGGGTTACCTATTGCGATTACCCATTCTCCCACATTCATGGAGTCGCTGTCTCCCAATTTGGCGGTCGGCAGAACTTTCTTGCCGGCAGTTTCAAAATTGCCGCTGTTGATGTTAAAATTACTACCATCTTCGTTTTCGATCTTGACCACCGCCAAATCCATTAAATCATCCACGCCCTTCACTACAGCCTTGAAACGCCTCCCGTCGGTGAGCGTTACAAATACTTTATCTGCATCCTTGACAACGTGGGCATTCGTCAAAACATTCCCATTGGAGGAGAATATGAAGCCGGAACCGGTGCCAACTCTCGGTGCATTTGACATGTCGTCCCCCCCGAAATAAAAGCTTTTAAAGGGATCGGAATCGACGCCACCAGTCGCCGTTTCAGTGTTGATCCGAACGACTGCCGGTCCGACTATCTTCACAGCGTCACTAATGAAACTCTGAGGCCTGTTGTTGTTCATGTTGTTATTGCCATTTATCGTGTCAGAACCCAAAAAATCACCTACACCCCTGCTCCTCAAACTCGGACCCGTTGCACCCTGTAGCTCGCTAACGGCCTTGTCTTCAAAGTAAGTCGGGCGCCCAAATATCAAAAACAGCCCCACCAAGCTTGTGTACTTTGCCAAACCAAACCTGCCACGGGGGCTCAAAATCCTCTTCACAAGGCTTCTTTTCTTGTTTTTTGATTTTGCCTCGGAGGACGAAACAACAGAAAATTTTTCGTCAGTCGGACTATCTCCTAACACCGGGCTTGTGAGATTTGGAAAATTGTTACTGGTAAAAATGCCATTATCGGAGCTGGGAGTAGAAAAATCTGATGGGAAAGGAGAAGAATCCGGTGTCAAAGAAGTCGAAGAAATCGAAGTCGGCGACGACGACGAAGAGCTCTTTTCAGGCGACTGGGACGTAAACTGCCACCATCTCTTCTTCTTCCGATCCTTATTTTGCTTTCCCTCGTTAATTTTTTGTTTGTCCTGGTCATCCCCTTTCTTGCTGTTATGCAGCGTCAACGGTGATTGAGCTCGAATAGCGCTTCTCGGCAGATTGGGAGGGAGACGGAAGCTTAGACAGAGAGGAACTAACAGTAGGAGGAAAGCATGCATTGCTATAACGACCTGATTCTTGGCGTAGGGTACTTGCAGAATGAGGCCGTTCTTGCGGAGGGTGATTCCGTCTTGGCGAAGTCTTAGCAAGACAGCAGGAACACTACAACTGAGCAGGGCAATGATGCAACTTTTTGCGCTTGCAGAAGAAACAGGGAGGTGACTTTTTGCAATTTTGGCAGGGGGGGGACAAACAATCAACGTGATAGTCAGAAACTGGCTCTTACATGGATCGTTTTTTCTCCTAATTACCATTTCTATTCTGCTACTATACATATAAGTCAACCGCAAGCAGAAACATAAACGTTTAGGGTCACCTTTAGCGCCACAATCAGAACACACTGAAACCCAAGGATGATTCGCAATGTTCCGCGCATGCTAACAGTGGCACGCAGGCTCCCCCCTGCCTGCCAGACGATACGATTTCACGGCGACTTGGCAGCCGGCCTTGACAAATCGAAGAAAATTACAATAAACTGGCGACTGGCCGACGGATCGACTAAGGCAACTGAGGCCATCATCGGACAAAATTTACTGCAGGTTGCGCACTCGCACCACATCGACTTAGAGGGAGCGTGCGAGGGTGTCTGCGCCTGCTCGACGTGCCACACAATAATTGATGACGACCTTTTCGATACCCTTCCCGAGGCGTCAGAGGATGAAGAAGACATGCTTGACATGGCGTTTGGTCTTGAGGAGACATCGAGACTTGGCTGTCAGGTTCTGGTGACGGAAGAAATGGCTGGCTTCGAGTTCAAGCTTCCGGCTGCCACGAGGAATTTTTATGTCGACGGCCATGTACCTCAGCCTCATTGATTTATCTTTGTGATTAACTTTGACTGCCCCCTTAGATGGAGTGAAGTAATGAAGAGTAGAAAAGGTTTGGTTTGTTGGACACAACGAGCTGCGTTTCCTCTACATACTTCTTTTTCTGCCTATTACCTTCCCCCCCTCTTTCACTACTTACGTCAACACTCCATTGTCTATAAGGGTTTGCAAGAAGGGACCGTCAGCTTCATTCCGTAGGAATGTCTCAAGCTTACCCCCTGCTGATTCCCCAAGCGGCTCAGCTTTCAATTTTTTAGCAACGTCGTCAATTTTTCGTCTCGCATCAGCGATGTCATCGCTACCCTCAACCAAAATCTCAAGCTCCATTATTCCACCAAAACCTTTGAAATCCGCAAAGTCACAATCCACGTTCACCCCCTCAACGACAAACTTCTTTCGCCTAGTGACGAAATTCGCAAATGTCGTGCTCGAAAGGACAGCTTCTACATTCACGGGTGGATCGAGCATGCTGAGCGCTTCCACAACATTGGAAAAGCCCACAATCTCACGAAAAGCAGTGGTCTCACCGCCAGATTTCACCCCCACCGAAGCCGGTATTTTCAGCTCCCACACCCCCCCTTCCTCACCATCACCATCACCATCACCATCACCATCACCACCATCGGCATCGGCATCGGCATCGGCATTAGCTAAAACACAACGTCGACGCAACCACATATCCCTCTCTGCCAACGCTTCACAGACGTAGAAATCCTCAAATTCACAAGTTCCAACCAAATCACCCCCAAGTGATTCAACCAACAACTCGATGTTATCAGGAACAGAAAACTTCTTCTCAACCTCGATAAGTGAACCCCCCGTCATAGCCACTTCCTTCTTCTTCCGCCGAGCTTTGGCCTTCGCCTTATTCTTCTTCTTCTTATCAGATTTCATCCTCGCCTTGACGCTACTCTTGCTTCTTGCCCCATTCATCTCGTCGTCAATCTTCACCCGCAAAAGACTACGAGCGATCTTACGGTTCTGCTCGAGGCTGCGAGTTTGGTGACAGTTAACAACAATCCCCGAAGGAATGTGCCTCAGAACAACCTGATTTGAGGTTTTGTTCACCTTTTGTCCTCCATTACCAGAGCCACGGACAAACTTCTCCTCAAGGTCGTTCTCATCAAGGGGAGGCAACTGCGAGCGCAGAATATTCTTATCGCTCCCATCAATAGGGGCCCTAGATGTGGCAAACGATGCTGCTGACAAAAGCCGAAACGATGGAGCTGCGCTCCGCAGAAAACCAAATGAGCCAGGAACAAGCACAGAAGACAGGAGCACAACCCCCGTAGACTTCATCCGAGGGAGCCAAACGGTAAAATTTTTCTTGTTAAGTGGATTGAGCTTTTAGCCCTCGATTTTATTCGAGAAAATAACTAAAATAAGGGGTCACAATAGCTAGGTCACAACTAACCACAAACTCTCCATCTGACTCCACACCACACAAGGCCCCTAAGAAAATCTTCAGCAAAATCCTCCTCAGCCGCATCCTCCTCAGCTGCAGCCTCCTCAGCAGCAGCCTCCACAGCATCTGCACAATATGCTAACCCGAACTAGACCCGTAAAAAAAGTAACTGCATCGCCAAAAGTCAGTACCAAGCAGAAGGGGAAATGCGTGCATGGGAAAGCAAGGAATGGTTACCTCTGCAAGCTGTGCCCTGGTAAAGGGATATGCGAGCACAATCGTCAACGCAGTCTGTGCAAGGATTGTGGAGGGACATCAATATGCGAGCACGGTCGTATACGCAGTCAGTGCAAGGAATGTGGAGGGGCATCAGTATGCGAGCACGGTCGTCAACGCCATTTGTGCAAGGATTGTGGAGGGGCATCAGTATGTGAGCACGGTCGTCAACGCAGTAAGTGCAAGGAGTGTGGAGGGAGTGAAATATGCGATCACGGTCGTCAACGCAGTAAGTGCAAGGAGTGTGGAGGGGCATCAATATGCGAGCACGGTCGTCGACGCTGTCAGTGCAAGGAGTGTGGAGGGGCATCAATATGCGAGCACGGTCGTCGACGCTGTAGGTGCAAGGAATGCAAAGGGAGTAAAAAATGCGAGCACGGTCGTCAACGCAGTAAGTGCAAGGATTGTGGAGGGGATAAATATGCGAGCACGGTCGTCAACGCAAGAAGTGCAAGGAATGTGGAGGGGGGTCAATATGCGAGCACGTTCGTCAACACAGAAGGTGCAAGGAATAATGTGGAGGGGCATCAATACGCGAGCACTGTCGACGCAATCAGTGCAAAGATTGTGGAGGGGCATCAATATGCGATCACGGATGTCGATGTAATCAGCGCAAGGATTTTGGCGGGAGTCAAATATGCGAGCACGATCGTCAACACAGTAAATGCAAAGAATGCAAAGGAGTAAAAAATGAAGCTAATGGAACTGAAGCACCAAAGCATGCAATTGCTCTTTCCTTACTTCCCAAACAGACAACTCTAGTTCGCTAGACGTTGGTCTTTTTCTGCAAACGATGAATGCTTCCGGGGGCAATTGAGTTCAGGGCATGGTAGGATACATACTGAAATTCGTGTTAAACGTAAGGAACGACTAGGGTACATTTAGATACTATTTTAGTTTATCATTTAATAATCATTTATGGAATTGTTATTGTATCGTTATGAGATGAAGGTGAAGTGAGGTAAGGGTTATCTGAACAAAAGAAGCTTCCAGAACCATCGTTCTCAAAAACCACCCATTCTACTTAATTTAACATAGTATACTTTCCAATCCGCTCAAAACATCGAATCATTCCCAAAGATCAGTGGAAAGGTATTTCAAGCCATTGTCGCAAACCAAGACAAGAACGCAGTTGACGTTGGCATTTTCATTTCTGAGCAATTTCACAGCACCAGCAATGTTGGCACCCGCACTAAATCCGCCGAATATGCCTTCTTTCTTTGCCAATAAACGGCTCATTTCCATGGCTTCATCATTAGTTACCTGCAGAAAGCCGTCTATTTTGTTCTTCACAGCCTTTCCATCATCATTCCCGAACAAGGGCAAATTGGAGAAATTCTTCGAGTATCCTCCACCCTGGATCTTATGCCCTCCGTCTCCTTCCGCCATTATAGCGTTCTCGTCGTCCTTACTGTAGTTTAAGACGTCAACTCCAGTGGGCTCCAGTACAAAACATTTGCATTGGTCGTCAGTTTTTTCCTTCAAGAACTTGGTCACTCCGATGAAAGTTCCGCCGCTGCCAATAAAGTCGCAGAAGCCGTCGATTTCATTGCAAACATCCCACGCCTCCGGGCCTGTGTTCTCGTAGTGGGCCTTGATACTGCCATTCAACAAGAATTGGTCAGCTCTGAAAGCTCCTCGATCCTTCACAATCTGGTTAGCAACCTGCACACCAACACCAACCAAGCGAAAAAAGGAAGAAAGAGATTAGACAGCAATATTAAGCGCACAGGGCACGAAATGCGAATCAAGAATCACGAAAGAAACATCGAGAGTAGACAGCAATATTAAGCGCACAGGGCACGAAGTGCGAATCAAGAATCACGAAAGAAACATCGAGAGTTAGCCTTATTTCACTTGATCTCTCACCGCTCTCACCTCTTCGACCTTGTCAAGATCACCTCCAGAAACCTGCCCTACCGCCGACCCCTCCTCTTGATCAACCAGCACAACTTCAGCACCAAGTGCTCGCATCATTCTAGCCCTCTCAATACTGTTCCCCTTACTCATTACTGCGACAAATGGAAACCCTAACACTGCACAAGCAATTGCAAGACCAGTACCTGTGTTCCCTGAGGTCAGCTCACAGACAGTCTGGCCAGGTTTCAGCGACTTGTCTTCGATCGCATCCAGAATAATTTGCTTCGCGATTCGATCTTTTTTGCTGCTTCCGATGGACAAGTTGTCAAGCTTCGCAATGATCCTCTTGTATGGAGGCAGAGACAGGTGTTGACAAAGCCTGCTTAGATCCACAGTCGGGGTTCCGCCGACGGCATCGAGTGCAGAAGAGCACAGTGACACGGCAGACTGCCGATTATTAGTCATATTGTCAGTTTTCTTGACTTCACAGAGAACTCTTCTGACATCATGCAAAAAGTCACATCCGAATCAAAAGTCAAACTGATGATTCAACAATTTGTCTATTACACACTTGCAATGTCTTCATTACCATTAATTGATGATCCACCTACATTTTTGACCCCATCACTAGTGATTGCGAAAAAACACGCGAAGTCATTACTCCCTCGTGACCCGGATGGCAATCTCTTCGGGCATTCATCAAATTACCATGTTGGTAGCCACTTTCGTCGCCGGGACGGAGATGCGATCCGACAGTTTGGGTACAAGAGCTCACCAAATCAACAACGATTATACAGCAACACCACTGACTCCAAGAATAGAGCTAAAACCCCTGCCGAGCTAGAAGATGCTAGATCAGGACTTGCATTTACTGAAACGTTTGGGATCGGCACAAGTCTGTATTTGAAGATGGTAAAGTTTCTTGTGGTCATTTTCACGTTCCTTTCCATCCTTCAGATTCCAGCACTAAAGGTTTACTTTACTGGAGCGGAAAAACTCACCTATGGGGGGGCAATCATTGGCTTTGAAAAAACAACTCTGGCGAATGTTAATCAAAATAGCAGCACCACAGAAATGTGGGGCTTGGGCGAGCGGGACATATTCCTTGTGTTGGGCTGGTTCGACGTGATGACTTCCATCACGTTCACCGTAGCCATATTATTTTTGATAAAGGTACGTAACGATAATTATGTTTCTCACGAGCTCCTCGATTTGTCTTTGGCGAATAAAGTAACTCATAGCGCCCAGGAGAACCTTCCGGGCAGCATGTTTCCGTCCACCCGTCAATGTCGGATCAGGCAACCCATCATATCTCCACTCCTCCCACATTGCACTTACCCTTTCACGACATTCCCCCCACTCTGCACCCCAAAGAAACAATACATCTTTGAAAAGGACATGGATGTAATAGAGACTACGCCTGGTGATTACACTGTCTTAATCGAGGGGCTGCCAAAGGACATTATTTGGGTTGAGGAAGTGCGGGATTTTGTGGGCACAGTGATGAGACAGAAACTTTACGGCACATCCGAACAAGATTGCCACACTTTCACCCAAAGCCTTGAAGATAATAACCAAAAGATTCTTGAAATAGCGGAGGTACTGGTGCATTATGAGTGCGGCAAAATTTTGCAGCGAGCGAAACAAATCAATCGGCTTCAGGCCCGCCTTGAACGAGCGAGATACATCGCCAACAAAACGCGAGACTACAAACCCTTGAACGATCTTACCAAACAACTCAGAGAACTCAATGACGAGCAGGCTCGTGACATGAATATGCAGCATGACTCGGTTTGTGCATTTGTTCAATTTGAGAACGACAAAGGGATAGATTTTCTTCTCCAAAATTTCGACCCTGATACAGATTTGTACAGGGGTACTCACAAAATTAGAATAAAACGTTCCCCAGAACCTGACGACATCATTTTTGAGAATTTAGAGGTTGGAGGTTTGGGAAAATTTTGCGGCAGAATGTCGAGTTTTGCGGTGATTTCAGTCGTGCTATTGATCGCTATGGGGATAAACACGATCCTACGTTCCGAGCAAAAAAAAATACAGCCTAGTGATTCCGCGAACTGCCCCTCAGACGGGGACGAAAAGAGCGACTTATCTTTTTGCGACAAGGATTTTCTCGGGTTGGTGCTTGCTTACGCGACGGGTCTACTTACAAGCATCGTCAACGTATTTTTGGCCTTCGTAATTAGGGTATCAGTTCAGAAGTTGGAAAGGCGACGCCTCAAGAGCGAGGAACAGGCGAGCAAGTTGCTGTGCACATTCATGTCGCAGTTCTTGAATATCGCGGTAATAGCTGTTCTGATCAATCTAAAGGGAAAGTGGAACAAAGATGGTATATCAGGGTTGGATGAAGATTGGTATATCGAAGTTGGAAGTCCAATTATTATCGCACATTTGTTGTTCGCGTTTGTTCCCCATTTGATCGTTTTTGGGAAGAAGAAATTGTTTGCTTTCCAAAAAAGGAAGGGGAGGGTAAGAAAGTGTGTTACCCAGGAAGAGCTGAATGACTTGCTAGCGAGAAAATCTGAATTCTACCTTAGCGAGCGTTTTAGCTTCGTACTGACGACGAGCTTCGTCGCCATGACATTTGGATCATCGATGCCCATACTTATGGTTATCACTACCGTGGCGTTTTACGTACTTTATTACGTCGACAAGAGTAACTTGCTTCATTACTACAACAACAAGACTCCACGGTACGACGATGCACGCATTTCTCACCTAGCGGGAAAAGTTTTGCTGAACGCAGGCTGGGTCCGCTGTGCGTTTAGTGTGTGGAGCTTCAGGTGAGCAGCGAGCGAGCGAGCGAGCGAGCGAGCGACATAAAACATCTCATTACTACTATTCCATATTAACGCCTGCAACGTCGGCTCACCTTTTCTGCAGCGCGCCTTGGTTGAATCCTGCTAGTATCGACCTACCAGCTGATTATTTTAAAGGCGGGTTTTGGAGGAAAATGTGGGAGAGCTGTCGGCTGAGCAATACTGTCGGGCTGTCAGTTTGCTGCTTGCTTTGCATTGTTATTTGTTTTGGTGTCGGTATCTGTGTTGGAGGTAGTAATCATACGGATGAGACAGAGGATGACATCGATGATAATCCCACATTGACGCAAACCCTCTTTGACTTGAAGGAGAGCAACAGGGTTTTCAGCTACGACATATTTTACAACAACAAATACCACGAGATTGTATCCGGCAATACCCGCGCCGCGGCTAGTAGCAACAATATTCAACGAAAGTGGAGTAGCGGGGCGAGCAATAACATTCACATAAATGTCGAGGAGAGGGGCATCGGAAGATTTGTTGATACTAATGTTTACAATGTGTATAACAATGTCGGCCTGAGTATGGAGAGTGAGAGCAGCAACGAAGACGAGAACTCTCCAAGCAGGAGAAACATGGCAGGTAGCTATAATTCGAGGAGCAATAGTAACTCGAGGAGTAACAGTAACAGCAACAGCAACAGCAATAGCATGACACGTAACCCCAGAATCAACAATAGTGAAGGAGATTGGGAAAGCAGCGGGTTTGCTAGCGCCCGTGGCAGCAGCTCAATCCAGGATTCATTTGGGACGCCTCAGGAGAATAAAAGCGAAGCCTCAGCTAGCATTGGCATTGACATCAGTAGCATTGACATTGGAACACCTGCCTTGAGAAACGAAAGAGTTAGCAGTTTGCGCGACGACGAGAGAGCCATCATGCGTTTTCTCGCGGGGGATGGTAGCCCAGTGCATACAAATGGGATAATAAAAGACCCTCCTCCGTAAATTGCCATATCTTTAGCAGCGAGATCTCAACTTATGTCATTTTTTTTGTTTCATTTCTTCCGTGTGTGGAAAAACCTCACAACTTGTCAATCTCCTCAGCAAGATATGCCCTCTCCTCTTCACTATTATTGCCTAATTCGAGTATATTCCTCGTGGTTTTGATAATCCTCGTCCCCGTAGAATCTTCCATCGACCTACCATACAGAAATAGTAGGCTCTCCAAATCGGGGACCTCCAAGTAATCCTTAACAGCGTCACCGCTGTCCTCCATCCCCACCGCCACCCCCCCGTCAGAAGGGAGGTAAATACCCTCAAAACCCGCCCCCTTTGCCCCCCTAACATCCTTCTCAAAATTATCACCCACGTGCACGCAGTCCCACTGCTCGCCAACCGCGATTCCCGCCCTTTTCCGGGCCTCCTCGAAAATCCCCCTCTCGGGCTTTTCGCTTCCCACCTCCCCCGAGGTGAGCACAAAATCGAAAACATCGTAAATCTCAAGCTCCTCGAGTACCTTGTGAAGCCGATCGTCAAAATTGCTCACAACGCCAATGTGCGTCGGCGCATCGACCGACCCCGAGTCCCGCCAACTCTTCAGATTCCTCAAAAACTCAGCAGTGTAAGGCTTCAGCTCCCAGGCCTCAGTCGTGGAAAATATCTCGTCGTAAAGCTTGTCGAACACTATGTCAAATAGCGGCCCGTCGAGCTCCTCTCGCAAAAACTTTTCGTTGTCGATCTGGGGGACGCGGTCGTACGTTCCTTTGACCACTTCCCTCCACCAGTCCCTGCTCCCCTTGTCATTTTTACCGAAGCAGGGGGACTTTTTGCTCTCTTGGGCATACGCTTCAAAAAAGGCTTGTGTGAACACGTCTGGGCCGGGCAGACGCGCCTTGAAATCGGTCGAGACGAACAGAGCATCGCGGTAGTACATGCCCACGGAGGTACGCAGTCTCATAAGCGTGCCGGTGGCATCGAGTGTGAGGAGTTTGGGGGGGGGGAGGGGGATGGGGTGGAGCGGTTTCTGGGAGGTTATTGAAGAGGAGTCGGGGTTGGGGGCACCTGCCGGTGATGAAAACATTACAACATGGGCGCGGGGATGCCGGAAAGTCGAGCGCGTGAAGCGGAGCCCGTGTGATAGGGGGAGAAAGGCAAGCGAGAGGAGCGAGGTCGCTCGCATGCTATCAAGAAATCGGACGTGAATTGATATTTTGAAGATACAGAGGGGGAAACAATGCTTGTTTTGGACACTGCGGCAACGATTTGTTCGGAGAAAGGGTTAAAATTGCCTGGTCTAACGTCTGGAGGCGACCACGAATTTCACATTGCAAACCCAAATTAATCTGCGATTCCTCAACGAACCCCGCCCAAAAGAGTATGACAGTCTCCAATGTTGTTCGACGTACCGCCATTGCGCTACAGTCAACATGCGTCCGCTCACTCACTACGACCACCGCGGCCAAACAGTCCAACCATGTGTTCCGCACAAGTGCCTTCAGCCATCTAAGCGCCCACAATAATCAGATCACCAGTTCGACTCCCGGCGCCGAGGGTTTACAAGCGAACTCCGCGGCCCGTCGTGCACACCTGAGCAAACGCACTGTGAGATACTTTAGCTCCAAGACTGACAACAAGTCTGATGACGACGAATCCTCCACGGACTCCTCTGATGCAAATACCTCCGCCGATTCACAAGACACTGCTAACCCCGGTAGCAGCGAACCACTACTGGACACGGACAAGCTTGAGGTGAGTGATTCACGAGCGACAGAAGCGACAGAAGAGACAGAAGAGTCAGAAGAGACAGTGCTTAAGTAGGGTTAGTGGTTCCCTCGCCAACAGTTGTCATAATTTCCATTCCTTGCAGTCTGAGCTAAAGAACATGAAAGACCAGTACATCCGCTCGATAGCCGAGCAGGAGAATATCCGCGCGATCGGCCGTCGCGACGTCGAGTCCGCCCGGAACTTTGCTGTCACCAAAATGGCCAAGTCCCTATTTGACATCAGCGACAATCTCAGCAGGGCGCTGGAGGCCGTCCCGGAGGATATGAGGAGTAATGACGAACACGCGGTTTTGAAGAGTTTTTATGAGGGGGTCGAGATGACGGAGAGGCTTATGGTTAAGGCATTTCAACAGAATAATATCGAGGGATATGCCGAGGTGGGGGATAAGTTCGACCCTGATCTTCATGATGCAATGTTTGTCTATGAGGACGCTTCGGCGGAGACAAACACTATTGGGCAGGTTATGAAGGTCGGGTACAAGCTTAATGGCAGGGTAGTGAGACCCGCGCAGGTGGGAACCGTCAAGAACCCCTAATAACGAAAGGAAGGAGTGATTTTGGCCAAATAAAGAAGCTACTGTATTACTTTCATTTCTTCCCACTACAATCAAGCCGCCAATCAAGCCGCCAATCAAGCTGTCAATCAAGCCGTAGTCAATCAAGCCGTAGTCAATCAAGCCGTAGTCAATCAAGCCGTAGTCAATCAAGCCGTCAATCAAGCCGTAGTCAATCAAGCCTTCATTTCACTTCACCCCGCATTGCTCATTCAAACTTTCGTCGTCGGGAGGGAAGGGGAAACACTCGCCGTTGCGATCGTCCTCAACCCAGGGTGTCACATCAGAGGTAAGCATGTACCACTCCAGCAGCTCCATTTTCAGCTGATCACGAATACTCCTGTACTCATCGACATTGTAAACATTCGTCAATTCATTCGGATCCGCCCTCAAGTCATACAGCTCGCTATCGTGATCAGTATCAGACCAGTCGCTTCGGTAAATGAGTTTGTACTCCAAGGTTCTGATCATCACTGCCCTGCAGACACTCAGCGGCACCTCTTGTTGCTGCAGATTCTTGGGGTAGTAGTCGGTTCCGTCCTCCGGCATCCCCCCAGACGAATCATCGCCTTCAAAGTCTCGCGGCTCTCGCGTGCTATATCCGCCCTCAGCATACACTCGGCGAAGGGGATCGCCACCCACTCCCAGGAGGACCTGTGGCGCAAGTGAAGAGCCGAAGTGCACGTGGCTCGCATTTATGTTCGCAAGCTCGAGCATCGTCGGAACGATGTCAAACAACTGGACCTGCTCCTCCACTATGTTCGGTTGACCCTCAGGAGAACGAATGATGAGCGGCACTCTTGTCAGTACATCTTCGAGACCGCTCGGCCATTTCTCGACCAGACCGTAATCGCCAGCGTAGTCTCCGTGATCACTGAACACGGTGACAGTTGTGTCATCACGATGCCCAAGTTCATCGACAGCATCCATTAGCATGCCAAACATGTGGTCACTGAAGCTGATGCTCCCGAGGTAGACACTGTTTAGCTTTCGCCAGAATTCATCATCGAGAGAAGTCAAATTACGATATTCACGGATCAACTCGTAGTAATCGGGCTTGCTCGAATTCGCAGACACTCTCTTCAAGGGGGGGAGAGAATCTGGGTCAATTGCACTGTAAAATGGCTCCGGAACGCTGTATGGCGGATGAGGATTCAAAAGAGGCAGAAAAATGAAAAATGGTGTGTCATCATCCGCATCTTTCCTCTCTCTAAGGAATTCAATAGCCGACATGACATTCTTGTAGTCCTGAGTCTCATTCACCATTCCGTCAGTGGGATCAGTCAACATCGAATAATAGCGAGGGTCGGTGATGTTAAAACTGTTGGGACCATTATTTTTCCCTCCCATTTGTCGGGCACTAGTAACACTAGTACTCCAGCTGTCATTCGCAAGCATGTCGTTCTTCCCCCACCATTTGACGGTATAGTTTGCGTCCAAGAAATATTTGAATAGGTTTGGTTCGTGGCTATGCAGTAAAGACCACAAACTTCTATGACCTAGAACATGAGTAGGCCTGTGAAGATAGTAGGTGAATAGTTAGTTTTAGGATGAATAATGAACAGATGAAACCGCACCTCTTCACGAGGATGCCCTAATCCTTATCAACGAGACAAACACTCGTAGGCAAGTTTCAATCAAAAAACATTCTCATTCCCACTTACCATCCGGTGATGAAAGCGGCCCGCGATTGACTACAAACAGTGTGTGATGTATGAGCCTGCATAAACTGCGTGCTTTCGCTAGCGAACTTATCAAAGTGTGGCGTTTGTGATGTAGCGTGTCCGTAGCACCCAAGCGATTCAGCACGCATCTCATCTGGCTGGAAGAAAATGAAGTTTTTGGACAGAGCAGCTTGTGGGAAGAAGGTAAAGATGAGGAGGAAAAAAATATTGAAAACCATCGTGAGTGTAGCGATAATTCAAGAACGCGGGAGGCGAAAAAATAATTTCAAAAGAGAGAAATTTGACCCTCGAGAACTCTTATGCCCAGACAAACGGGAGAGATCTCGAGATCTTTCGCCACCTTGGGCATAAACTTTTAAGGTAAGCCTAAAAGCGACCAATAGCAAAAAAACCTCCATCAATGCGCTCCCTATGACATTGATGGCACCCTGTCGACTTTTTAAGTGAAGACACTGCCTGCATCATCATGAACACACCTTTGCCCCGTTTTTAGTCCTGACAACTAACTTTTGCCCCTCTCTGCAGTTTTAAACCGCTTTAAAAATCTATTAATATCATGGCTGACGAAGACGTTGCTGCTCTTGTCGTTGACAATGGTTCCGGTATGTGCAAGGTAAGTTGGATACCAGTAACGGCCAAAGATCTTTTTTTCAGTTGCTATGGCTGCCAACCGTTCCAAAGCTTCTTAGCCACATTCTAACCCTTTTCCATTTATTTATTTATTTATTTATTTTTGTTGTGTGTTGACAGGCCGGATTCGCCGGAGACGATGCTCCCCGCGCTGTGTTCCCCTCCATTGTGGGACGCCCCAAGCACCCTGGAATCATGGTCGGCATGGACCAGAAGGACGCCTATGTTG
>Ga0115555_1001536_pt1 | contig 15786 bp, 17 predicted proteins | sample COGITO_mtgs_1104_2_FD_87285 | JGI IMG/M metagenome (GOLD analysis project Ga0115555, IMG submission 87285) | Pelagic marine microbial communities from North Sea - COGITO_mtgs_110407 | ecosystem: Environmental > Aquatic > Marine > Epipelagic | place: Germany:Helgoland, sampling site Kabeltonne... | reverse complement strand
GACCTTGCAAAATTCAGTACCGCTGTTCAAATTCCCCTTAACCTTTCTTCCCCCACCAACCCCCCCCCCCCCCTCCCCCCCCCCCACATCCACCCTCCCTTTTGCCCCCCCCCCTTGTCCCCAATAATGACCTCCAGTGCCCCAAATACTGCCAATATTGACCATACTCTCATCCCATTGCTTCCTAAACCCTTGGGTCATTCTCAGAATGCTGCAAAGACATTGACTGCAGCCGAGTTTGCTGCGACCGGTGCCTCAAAGATGAGCTCCAATGAAATTGCTCTCCGCAATAAGAGCGCCATGAATTTGGCTATGGCACCTGGCAAATCACTGGGAATGAATGTGTTTATGATGTACATGAGCGGGACGCAGCTGACCATCTGGACAATGAATATGCTTGTTGGATTGCTCTCCAACCCCCTCAAATCGCTTTTTTCAATCAATAAGACTTTCAAACGCTTCGAGGACCCCGACGGGAAAGTGGATCTTTTGATGCCGAAGGTGAGTGTAGGCCGATGCAATGGCGAAGCGATGAATTTGTGACGGAGAATTATCACTGAGAACCGAGATAATTGTGATCTTGTTGTCACTGACCTCCACTCCACACTCAAATGTGTGTGTCACTCCTGCAGCTAATTTTCTTGGGTTTGAATTTGGTTGGCTTGTGCATGGGGCTTTACAAGATGAGTGTGATGGGGCTGCTACCAATGACCTCCGCCGATTGGGTCGGAAGTGTTGTGAGGAAGGAAGTAATGGAAATTGGGGGGACTGTATTGTGATGCAGAACAAAAAAATGTAGAATGTTTGAACGAACACAACACCATTGTCAACCGCAAAGCGATATCAATTTTCCGGTCAAATTAAAATAAAATGGTGCCTCTGGCGCTCGCTGGTCTCCAAACCATAAAACGACGCCCTCTCTCAATCCTAACACATTCTCCATTTCAATGTTACTCTTTACCCCCAGGACGATACACCACCCTAACCCTAACTTTTAACAACATTCGCGCCTCAATTATTTAGGGTGGGCCGTATCCAATGATATTTCCACTAGCGTACTGCTCGGCCAGGGTCTGCCCGGTGACGCCCTCTCCGACCATGGCTCCAAAGATGCTGCAACAAACAACAACAAAAACAACAACAAGTGCCTGTTAGTTAGCGAGGTTTTTATTTCAAGTAGAAACCCTTCTGCCCCCCCCTTGCCTTGTCTCGCCGCTCCGCCCCTCCAATCACCGCGTGTCCTAGCTTTCTACTCTACTCACCCCATCATCGCCGCACGTCCTTGGTTGATCTCCATGTCGAGCTTGTACTTGAGCTCCTCTCCCTCGAGTACATTGGGCACAAAAGGACGGCCATATCCACAGCCATAGTCACCGCTGTAGTTGTTAGCAGGCCAGATGGCGAGCTATAATTGGGTAGAGAAAGGATGTAAGTTTTCATTTCTCTCGCCTCGCGAAACGTGCCAATACAACTTACCTCACAGACACCGCAAAAAAAGAAGATCTGGGCAAGTCCAGCAGTAGGGATGCTGAACAAACCAGTGAAGCCATCGGGGACATCAGAAAACCTCATGTTCTCAGAGGTGGACAGGTAGCCGGGAAACTCAATGCCGGCGTTGTGGAAAAGCATGCCAACAACAGCGGCCATAGCGACACGGCCATGCTTGCGCTCAACAGCCCGGCGGCGCTCAAAATTGGCATGGAATGAAGCAAAGTTGGTGGCAGGGTCCTTGTTTCCGTCGAGCCATCCTAGAGGGTCGAAAAGGCCGAGAGGCTCCGTCACGCCAACAGAGGGGTCGAGCGAGGGGTTGCTCTTGAGAGCGGAAGGGGAGGAAGGGACAGCAGCAGGTGGCGCAAAGGCACTGCATGCAGCGAGAGTGGTGAACAGGACAGCGAGCTTCATATTCTGGATTGAGCTAGTGTGTTAGTGGGGGAAAGGTATACAAATGAGCATCTGGTGAACCCAGAACGCCTTGTCGCGAACAGCAAAGCACACTTGGGACTCATGGAGGAGAAATGTCAGCGACCTTTGCACCTCCGGTATAAGTGGATTGGAAACCGCTTATGCAGTTTTAATCGCCGATTCGGTACATCCTTCTCGTTAATACGCAAAAATAAGCAAAAATTCGGGGATCCACTCACAATATGTTAATCAAATGCACTATCATTTCCTCGGTTTCGTCAGCAGACCAGCAAAAACATTTAGGTTGCTCCTCGCGAGTTATTTGCAATTCGCTGTTCATTTTCTGGCTCCCAACTCTAGGTTTGAAGCGATATATAGCATAAAAACACACTATTTATATTTTCACAACACTTCCTCGAACCTCCTCCCTTCTTCACCCTTCCTTTTCTCTACCGTCCCAATTTGCCTCTCCAACACAAAAATGGGAAAATCCATCCGCTCCAAGATCAAGCGCGCTCACCGTGCGAACTTCCGCAAAGGCGAGGGTCAGGTCGCGGCAGACAAGGCGATGGCTATCATCCAGGAGAATCTGAAGAAGAACATGAAGCCAGATTCGGAAATCATTGCAGGTAATTTAGGTGCTGTGCAGAGCTTGTTCGGCACCTCTGCCGTCGATGTCGATAACGATGAACATGATGCTAACGATATGAGCGATGAAGATGATGCGTCAGACAAATCGCCGAAGAAACAGTTCGTGCAGCGAAAGAAGAGCAAACTCCATCCCAAGCCTCACATGGCTGACACACATGGGGCAAGTCTGGCACGACGAAAGGTCAGCAAAACGAATAAGAGGGGTCAGACGAAGTTTGGCTTTAAGGTGGCGGGGAAAAAGGTAGCCCCCACGAAGAAGAAAGGGAAAAAGAAAGCGGTTATATGATTTACGACAAATATGATAAAATTTTGACGAGCAGAATGATTTTACACACTATATACCAATATAAGTCAGTAGCGTTTCTTTTTTCTTTTATTATCCTCGGTGGTGCCATTTTCTTCCTTCCGTTTCTTCTTTTTCCCCTTCTTTCCTTTCACATTCCCGTACCTGCCAGAGCCGCTACTTTCACTGATAACTTGGAATATAGACCGCTTGATTCTCCTAAGCTCTTTAACTCCCCCCCATCCGTCCCCGTTTCCATCCCCTACCCTCTCTCGGAATTCGCTTACTTTCCACCCCCAACATCCGCCCTCTTTCCAATCATAGCCGCTCCCTTCCTCGACACAATGCTTCTTCTCATCTTTCCTAAACTCTTCAGATGAAACATATTTTTTTAAGCTTTCAAATACCACCCACCCCACGCGCTTGTATGTGCGGCCTATGTCATTACCCGCGACAACGTCGGCTCTGTTGCTGCTAACCCCGTCTTCACCCTTGGCAATTTCAATTATGTCGATTTTTTTTCCTAGTAATTGACTTGGCAACTCATATTGTCGCGTTTCTATAGTTTTCTTCCCTGACACGAGAGCGGTAGACCAGGGTGGTTGGAGTTCGAGGGCGTAGTTTCCCGTCATGTTTTCGTCATTGCCGTTGCCATTACCGTCATTAATGTTGTCATTAAAGCTGGTGCTGGTGCTGGCACCACTGTTACTGTCCTCAGGCTTCAGGTTGCCGAAAGGGTTGTCGAAAATACTGTCTTCTCCGCACCCCGAGGCCCCCCCAACGATCCCGCCCCATGCCCTAACGATCCCTCCGACCGTCTCCCAGCCCAGTAAATCCACTCCGATGTCTGGGAAAGGGACTGTCATCGGACGCCACTTCTTTTCCATGGAAAAAAAGACAGAGTCATTTTCTCTATCCTTCCACAGCGATCGCATCTTCCCGATTTTCTCCAGACCCTCACCAACAACCTCGTACAGCTTTACATCTTCCCCTTCTTTTCTTCCCCCAATAGCTCGCAACTGCTCAAAGGCTTTCGTGATTTTCTTTCCCTCTTTTTTGTCAGCACCCTTCATTCCCTCTGAGCCCATAGCAGCCCGCCGAAGAAAGTTGACGATTTCGACGATTCGGCGCAGCAAAACGCCCCATCCGGTGAGTAAACTTCCTATAGACTCGTTCCACTCTGCCCATTTCAGGTTTCGGTGGCCCTCGCCTTGAATAAAAAACTGACGCAACCACTCTGACTCAATTTCAAAGTAGACAGCGATTTCATTCCGAAATTGGCTCGCGCTCTTTTTGTGAAAATTTCTCACTGCACCGTCCATTCGTTCACAGATAGCCTCGACGTTTCCCCCCTGTCTAATCAACCTGTGAGTAGACGAATATCTGATCGTTTCGTTCTGCGCTAGTGGTGCGAGAACAGCGTGCTGGTGGTGATGGTTGTAATCGTCAAGAAGATAGTATGTCGATTGATTTGGCAATGGCACCGCAAGAATCGGCGCATTCTCAGTCGCATCCTTCGATTTTTCTTCTTCGGTCGCACCCCTCGTGGTCATTGTGGGGCCTTCCACGTCGTGTACAACTCTCAATGCGACTCTCCACTTATTTTCTTCTGGCTCCTTCACATCATCAGCCACAACTTTTCCATTAGCAGCTGTGATTACGTGGTAAACACCTATAGTGCTGAAATGCTCAAGACTCGAGTCAGCGTGCCATGAAACTGCAGCAGATGATGATTTGTGGATAGGCTCTTCTTTCAGCTTCTCACTGCTCTCCATGCGATTAATTAACGCGACGTCAAAGCAAGATCGACCCCTTGTTGATCGACCCCTGGTTGAGCTCAGATCATTTAAGTAACCTACTGTCTGCCGTTGCATTTCAGCGTTCAGCTGCTTGATTACCCCCTCACCCACGGCGCCCCAGTCAGTTGAAAACATCCGCAGGCCAAGGTACTTGTAGGTCGTCCCCTTATCGCCAAGCAGGCAACGTGTCACAAATGTTTTGGCACATTTGGTCCCTAAACCAAATGGTTGTGTAACGTCTGTCTGGTAGAGGTGCTCAATAGACTGCAGCGCAGTTAATACTTTCTCGTGGGTCAAATCTGACCCAGAGGGAAAGGTCCTATCACGAGGTACAGTAAGCGCTCCTAAGTGACAAGTAGACCATGCTCGCTGGAAGGTCGAGGGATGGTTTGTTGGCGTAATCATCTCGTTGGGGAATGTTGTAGGATATGGCAACGGGTAAATGACGCTGCTGGAGCTGCTGCTCCCGCTGTTGTCGCTAGTAATGGGGTTTCCTTGGAGTGGATTCATTATTGCCTAAACTGTGCTGCTTTTGACTATAGTATATATTCTGTTCGAGGGTCAAGTCAGGCACAGCTGCACGAAGGGAGTGCGTGATGGGGCGTGATGAAGGTGGCCCGTGAAGAGCTGGTGTTATGTGTGAGAACAATTTCTTGGCGGACCCACTGTCGGAAGGTAAAAATCCTTCCAGTGGTCTTATTCTATCGGTTGATTTTATACGAATCCGACTCTCTTCTCAACTGAAAAAATGTCCGCTCTCTCGTCTATAAAGGCAGAGAACAGCACCCTCGATGCTCGCTCACCTTCATCTCTCCTCGAGCAAGGGATTGAAGCCCTAAGCAAGGAGGACAGCGTTACCGCTGGTCGAGTGTTTACCATAGCGATCGATTTGCTCCTGGACAACAAGGACCCCGCAACACTTATCCACCCCGCCGGCATCCTCTCAGCCATTGACGTAAAGTCAGGTGGGATCTTGCACAAACTTTTTTCCCAGCGGTCCATCGCGATGCTTAAGCAGACTGATTACTTGGCCGCGAAGTCAGATGCGGAGCTGTGCACGTTGACGAAGCCTGATTATGATAGGGGGCACTTGAATTTGTTGAAAGCGCTTGACTCAGATGGAAGTAGTGTCGAGGAGCGTCGGAGTGTCTGTTCAAAGGCTCTCTTGTCCTGCCCGAATTGCGACGAATTGAAGTCGTTGGAGTTGCGATATGCTCTCTCTAAGGACGAGAATAAGGCCCCGACAGGATCAGCCGAGGTGGACCAACTTGCAATAATGGGGGCAACACTGAAAATCGCAAATGAAAAGGACCATCCTCAAAGGTGAGCGAGAGCAGACGGACGTTGCAGTCTTGTTTTGACGGGAATATGGAAGTACACGCGGACTAACCCACACAAACACACTCACACACACTCACACACACTCACACACACTCACACACACTCACACACACTCACACACACTCACACACACTCACACACACAGGGGAATGGCCTGTGGTGATGTTGGCTCTGCTTATGCAAACGGTGCTTTCGGCCTCGAAAAGGACCTTTTGAAGGTGAGAAATGTGAAAGCAAGGGAAGAAGCTAAGCATTTGTCGTATCTAACCTCGCTCGCGCATCTTGCACTTGCAGGCTGAGATTTATCTGAAGACGGGCATGAGGCTCCACGATGCGCCGAGCGCTCGCAATTTGGGCCTCTTGTTTCTGGCCAATAATCGCATTGGAGAGGCATTGCCTGTCCTTTCTACGGCCGTTCAGATGGGAGACTCCGATGCTCGCGAAATTTTGGAAAGTGTAGTTAGCGAGGCGAAACAAAAAGAGATGGAAATGCTGGAGAAGCTAAGAGGCTTCGCGAAAATGGGCGACGAGAAGGCGATTAAATTGCTGAGTGAGTTTGAGGCAAATCAGAGTACGAGTACGTAGCGAGTAAATACTTTAGATGGAGGAGGCTTGTTATAGATTTTTTACTTGGGGATGGGGAATCATTTCGTTTCAAATGCTGTCTTCGTTCCATTTTCGTTCGTTCGCACACTACGTTTGCTCTGTAAGTTCACAACCCTTCCTCCGCCCCTCCTCCATCAGATACATTTTCCGTTTTCATCCTAATTATCTCCTGCTTTTTCTCCCCTCTCTCCCGCAGTTCAGTCCTTTTCGGCATAATATTAGCCACATTTCGGTTCGTCGTATAGAGCATGGCTGTGGAAGGGGGGTTGTCGAAGAAGCACATCATGTGCCAGACTCCATTCTATGTGAAGGTGTGTCAGCGAGCCACCAATTGCGACATGCCCCAAGCTTGTAACCCTATTGATCGCTCCTCACAGCCAACATTGCACCCCGGTTTTTACTTACCTTGAGTCTGAAGAAGACGCACCACAGAGTGATTGCAGCTATTGTGCAAGCAAGAACAAACATTAGCATTGCGGCGCCTACCGAGGACGGCACCTCCTCGCTACAACACATACTGTTAACCACATCCGAGACAAGGTTTTCGGCATTATCCAAATTTTCATTCGTGTTCTTGGCCATGCCCCTAAAATCATCGTCTGTAGAGAGAGTGACAAGCTCGTTGTTGCAGTAGCTGGTATCGAAGGAATAGTAACACTGAAACGTCTCGTTGACCTCCCGGCGGTTGATGGCAAACGGTGTGTGACAACAAGGCCCTGCCGCTTTTTTCCCGCTCCCAAATAACTTGTCCTCGTCCCAAGTGCCCACGTCAATATTGCAGTGGAAGGCTTCATCACCCCACCCAGTGAATCCATCCTCTCCAATGGGCATCAATTCTGGCACAGGCGTCTCCTCTTCCACATCTTTCAGCTTGATCACCAGTTTACTCTCGTATGATATGCTACAATAGCAAAGAAAAATCTGATGTGAGCGCACAAACTCCTGTACTGGGCTTAACCCTAACTTCTTTTTTAAAGATTTTCGTCTCCCACCCTCCCCCCTCACCTGTCCTTAATTAATTTGTCTACCACCAAGCAATCAACTGGTCCTTCCCATTTGTTGGCGGTGGTTACGCTATCTATGGTGGAGTAGAAGAATCCTAGCCCGAACAGCCCCGCCGTGATCAGGCAACAGAGTGTGGAAATTATCTCCCCAGGAATGGGCCGGACCTTCTCTGCCCTCATCTCCGGGCTAATGCTACTGGGGTTGCATACATCAATCGTGTGATAAATGAGCTTGACAAAAGATTTGATATTATCCACTGCTACTTTCACTGGATTTTTCTGCGATCGAAGGGACGGTTTAGATGGTCTATTTCAGGTTGGCTCGGGTCTTATGTTGTCGAGATTCTCACCTTTCTATTCTTGGCCAAGATATCCCCCAGCATCTCCTCATGTTCGTCGGACCCGAGAGGCCCAGGAGAAACTTTTCCGAGCATAGGCCGCTCGGCCGTGTTTTCCTTGTCGATCAATGCGGAGGCATTCATTGTACTTTTTGACGAGTGTGTTGAGAGTTGAGGTGAAGAGCCTGTGAGCTGAAATTAGAATTTGTTACTTTGAATTAATGTATAGACGGGACCTCAATGTATATTATTGCTATGATGGGGGGTTTTTTCTAGGAATTTGTCAACATTTGACTACCATTACTTGACTCAATCAGAAGGCCAGGCGGCGGTTTGCACAAATTTTAATAAGTAACTTTTCACAAAAACTATCAGTAATAAAGCTTGCTTTCTTGATCGACTGCTCTCTTGGTTTACTTTACTTCTGGAAACTGGACAGTTTGGAAACTTTATTTCTCTAACTTCCTTTATTTAAAATGGACAACATCTCTGCTGTAGAAGCCTCTATATTTGATGCCGAAGCATACTTGGCATCTGCCCCCCTCTCTACTTCCGCCCCTACGACAACCATGATAACTAATCCTCCTCCGTCTGTTTCAGTCCCCTTCGACGATTCGTTGGACCTAGAGGGGGAAAGGGATGACAATTCTTTGGAAGAGAAATCAATGAGGGACAGTCTTGAGGCAATTAGGATTAGCAACAACCTTCCACCACCATTAAGAAGTGAAAACGACGACGATATTGATGAAAATGATATCGAAGATGACAGCATCGAGATAACACCGCCGCTTCCGCCGGCGCAGCAACGAAATGAAGAGCAAATATTCTATGCCTCTGACGTCAATCGTACCGTAGCACCAGCCGTTGCTTGGACCCTTGACCTCGACCCCAATCTGACAAAGGGGAAAGCCACAAAACCTGTTCTCTCCTCCTCTTCTCGTCCTTCTCCTCGGCACCAGGTCAATAAACCAACAACAATCACGACAATGAAGAAGGAACAAACAATGGCAACGAAGAAATCGACGGCCAAAGTCGTCAACAATGTCGGGAAAACGCTTACCCGATCAGCTATCGAAGGAATTGAGGCTTCCCGCAAAGAGGAAACATTTGTGCCCGTAGTAAATGCGAATGCCCGGGTGACATCGATTCCGTCAGAGGGAGGAGTACACTCTCGGCTAAGTGCGGCAGCTGTGGCTTTGGGAGAAAGGCAGCGTCAGAGAGAATCGGAAAGGATAAGAGAAGAGGCACGCAGGGGAGAATTCAGTTTCAAGCCAAAAATTACCAAGAAGGCTGACAAGAGGAAAGGGGACATAGAAGCCACGAGGGAAAGGCTTTACAGGGACGGTGAGGAGAGGAACGTCATCAGGGAATGCACGAGGTATCATCTCAAGGAGCAGCAGATGTCGGAGTATACCTTCAAGCCCGAAACAAATACTGGTAAGAAGATCGTCTCCAAACCTGCTCACAATAAACCAATTTACGAGAGGGTGGGAGATATTGAGAGGGAGAGAATGGAAAAATTGGAGGGGGTTAAAAAGAAGGTCTGGGGGGGGGAGGGCTGCACATTTCGACCACGTATCAATAGTGAAAATGTCAATAAAAGCAAGAGCAGCAGTGGCGATAACGATTATGGTAATAATAACAATAGCTTCAACACTGACGATGGAAGCTCAATTAGTACAATTGTCCGACCTGCCCCGGGCCCTCGGCTTCACTCTGAGAGTGCGCGCAATAAAGAGAGGATGGTCCTAAGGGCAGAGAAGGTTGAAGAGGAAATGCGTGCTGTAAATACCTTCCGTCCGAAGCTGTGCGCAAAGAGCGAGCAAATCGGGAGAGGGATGGCAAAGGAAAAGGGAGATTTCATAGAGCGCCAGAGGAAGTGGGAAACTGTGCAAGAGAAGAAGAAGCTGGAAATGGAGTTTGAAAGGAACAAAACGATGAGAAACTACTTCAAGCCAGAAATCGGCAACAGCAAGAAAATTGTTAGAGAGAAAAGGAAAGGACAGATAGTGGAGAGTAAGGCGGAATTGGTGGAGAGGCTGAGCGTGAAAGACAAAGAAGCAATCGAAGAAAACAGAGAGCTTAAGCAGGAAGAGCTGGACAGGATGTTCAACTTTCAGCCTGAGATCAACAATGTCTCTAGGGCGCTTGCCACAGAAAGGCGCAGCGTAGAGGAGCTCTGCGAGAATCCGAGAGGAAAATTGGTGAGGGAAAAGGCGAGGAAGAAAGAGGAGGAAAGGAGGAGGGAAGAGTGTAGCTTCAAGCCTACTGTGATGCCTCCTCCTCCTCCAGTAGAAAATAGCACCAAAAATGATAAGGTCGAAAAGACCAGTGAGAAGATCGACCTCAAGGATGTAGAGAATCTGACCCTGCAAGTCAGCCGATATAACGCCGCTCGGGAAGAAAGGAGGCAAGCGTCTATCCGCGAAAGGGAAAGGGACGAGCTTAAGGACTGCACTTTCAAGCCGAATTTGGCCACAAAAAGGGGAGAGAGAGAGAACTGCGGTAAGCACGCGAACCAAAAAAGTGAGGTTCAGCAAGGTGGGGGCAACAACGACAGCTACGTGAGGATATCGCACGAAAGAAAGAAGAAGAATAAGGCTGTCGTAGTCCGTGGGCTCGGTCGATACCTCGAGTTGAAGCAGCTCGCCCACCAGAAGGAGCGTGATCAGAAAGAACGCGAAAGGCGTGCCTATGGTGTTACCCGTGCATCCGCTGCAGACAAGTACCCGGATGGCACGACTCAAGTGCGGGCTTTCCGGTTGAGTGAGGGAGGAGGGGAAGAACTGAAAAGGAGGCTGAAGGAAGAGAGGGAAGAAAGCTTGAGACGACAGTGCACCTTTCGACCAGAAACGGTGGAAAGAAGGAATCGGGAGGTTATTAGAGCGCTGCTTGAGGAGGATGAGGAAGAAGCAGGCGATTTGGAGTATTAATGAGATACTGTTAAATATGTACACGTAAAAGGGCTATTTTTTAGATGTTTGGTTTGAGATCTTCTACATTTTCCTACTCTTTCGGGCGGTTCGACCCCCCCCCCCCCCCCCCCACCAATTTGTCAATGAAAAAAACTGGGATTAAATTGATCAATGAGCACAACACAATGAGCATTTCTAGTGGCCGCGTTGACTCCCCTACAGCCCCTGTATAGCCGATTGTTTTCGTCAGAAGGGCACCAAATTCGTTACCAACAACCCCAGCAAAATTGAATATACTCATCATAGTGGCGAACAAAGATCCTTCGATGCCCGGCGGGCATAGTGATGAGGCGAGTACTAGAATCGGGAGGAATGCAAGCTCGGCTAATACTGTAATGACGGCGTCATCACCAAATACAAAGAGCTTATCGGGGATCCCCAAAGTTTGGTTTAGGTGCGAGATTAAAATCAGCGGCGATAGTGACAGGGGGAAAGCAGCGAATCCGCAGAATTTTAAGAGTTTCTTAATGTCGACCGCGCGAAGGAATTGACGGTAGATTAGTATCCCGACAAGTCCACTGATTGCTGTGACAAGCTTGACCTTTCCCAGGGTGTCCGGAGAAAAAAATAGGGTATTGGTCAGGTAGAAGAAGAAAGCAGAATCAGAGGAAGGCGTTGACTGCCAAAGAAATATCCACAACATCGGTGAAATTATCGCCGGAGATATCAGCGCTTTCTTGAGCAATGTGAACTGGGTGACTTCATCATCATTCGCTTCGTTTGCGATTGTTGAACTTTTTCGCTTGGAAACAGGTTCTTCGTCAACAAATAATGCACTCAGAAAAACGCCAAGAGGCAAAAAACTGCTCACTTCGAACACGCCTCTCGGGCCAAGGATCTCAATCAATTGACCTGAAAAAAATGCGGCGATGATAGCGCCTATAGAACTCGATATCCAGCACAGAGACTGCAAATTTCCCGCCTGATCATCTGAGTTGGAGCGACTTCTTTCGACAACTATCGAGTCGGCTACCACATCTGTAATAGCAATACTCAAGCTGCTCATCGTCACCGCGGCAATCAGCGAGGGTACGTCGGCTACAATTGTTGCCTGCGAAACAGAGAACTGAGCTGCTGAAGCAGCGCATGATGCCAGGAACAAGTAGCTCTTCCTCCGGTAGTCAAAGAGGGGGACATTATCCGTCAAAAACCCGTACAGTGGCTTGATTGTCCAGGGAATAGAAATAATTCCAGCAAGTGCAGCCAGTGTCGAAGCATCGAGATGAAACTCGTCCTTCAAAATGTAGGTAGTGGCAAGTCGAGAGAGAGTCAAGGCCCCCTGGATAAAGTATATCGTTGTTATCGAGAAAAATATAGGAAGAGGGAGTCCAGCTAGTAGTTTTTTATCTTCTTTGTGACCATCACTCTCCTCAGGACAAAGTGGTGGCTGCTTTGTGGGTTGTAAGTGAACACGTGTAGGAGTAAGCTTTCTTGGATGCGTCAGTGGACACCGTACAAATGCGTGAGTAGTTCTTACGCAACAGAGGGCGTATAGTACAAAGGAATATCGCATCGCATATTTATGATTTACCACACGGAATTAATGCGACAAAAAAACGAAGAAAAAGCTCATCGAATTCTGACCCCTCCAAGGTGTTACCGAGAATTGTCCATGGGTTTTATCCGTGCTGTGATCATCCTTTACGCTGCGGTGAATGTGAAGCACTACATAGAATTCTGCACCCCTCCAAGCTGTACCGAGAATAGGCCATGTTATCGTCCCTTTCTTCTTTCAGGCTCGACTGTCCATATGAGAGTTTATAGCAACTCAGAATCGTGCGGGCTACGATATAACGAAGCAGCGTTGTATAATTCTCAACCTTTTCAAGTATCCTCCTCGCAAACGATTGAATTATCCGTGACTGTCCCGGATTGCTATCGTGAGAGAATTTCTCTGGATGATGGGTTGAGAGAGCTGGGCCTGAGGATTGACGTTTTAGCCTATGGCGACCAACTCGTTGGCAGTGTTCGTGTGGACTTGACCAAGTTGGACGAAAGCAAGGAATTGTTCATTCCAAAGTTCAAATTCTTCCATGAACCCGTAGTCATCCGATATTTGGGGGAGAGTCGCGATACGCGTGGGAGGCGAGACCTCCCAATTCGGTTGATGAAGAGCGACCGCGACGACGATTTTTTTTACTTTTCTGAGTTGATGATAGACGAAATCAGCGTAAGAGAAAGTCTTTGGGTGGAATTGGCTCGGCCTGACCCTGAAATGGCCGACAAACCGCCTGTTAAGTTCAAGCTGAAATGGACGTCAATTTCCCTTTTCCGGTGGATCTTGATCAACGAAATCAAGCGGAATATGAATATTTTGTCCGCCTTTTTTCGCCCCGCTGAGCTGGACGAAATTCGATATCTCATCAGCGACGACCACATATATCGCTTTGTTCTGAGCAATATTATTTCGTGGGCTCATCTCTTCTTGTCATTCATGGCCTTTAAGAACGATGTTGGATTCTTTCGCCGAAAGAATGATCTGAAAGGAATCTCTAGATCCACGTTCATCAGCAGTTTCGCTTGCTCTCTCGTGATATTTCTTTATCTTTGTGATGGAGGTGGGACGAGCAGCTTAGTTCTCATCAGTGTCGGAGGGGGTGTGCTTGTGGACGGTTGGAAGTTATCAAAACTCCTCAAACCCCGCTTGAAGTTTGTTCTCAAATTCGTCCCCATGGTGGTATTTGCCCCAAGTACCTCGGGCGAAGTCGAGTCTAATGCGCACGACCGCGTAGCCACGAAATACTTGAGCCTTCTCCTATTTCCCCTGGTGATTGGTTCAGCTCTCTACAATTACAAATTTTACGTTTACCGTAGCTATTGGAGTTGGTTTATCAGTAATGCTGCAAATGCCGTGTACACCCTCGGGTTTATCGGGATGTGTCCACAACTTTACATCAATTACAAGCTGAAGAGTGTGGCTCACCTACCAATTCGAATGTTTGTCTATAAGATCTTCAACACATTTATAGATGATGTGTTTGCATTTTTGGTTGAGATGCCCTTGAAACATCGCCTAATGACTCTGAGAGACGATGTTGTTTTTGCGGGCTTTTTATATCAGGCTTGGATTTACCGCGTTGACTACACCAGAGTGAATGAATACGGGATCGCTTTTGCGGAGGAACCGCAGGGAATAGTAGATGAGGGCACGTCTGTGAATGAAGGGGACGGCAGCGGTGGCGATGATGACGACGACAATAACGATGACAACAGCGACGATGACAACAGCGACGATGACAACGACAATACCATTGGTTTGAGCAAGAAACCAAAAATTTAGATGATTAAGTAGACTATAGAAGGGGGGGAATGGAGGACTTTTGGCCTACAAGTTAAATTTAGATGATTAAGTAGACTATAGAAGGGGGGGAATGGAGGACTTTTGGCCTACAAGTTCTTGAGCAAAGTAATTCTCAACCTCGACCAGCAGCTCCAATTTCGTGAGGCTCCGGGGCACCATCCCGACGGATAACAGAAGATCATTCAATTCTGTCGCAGTCATCTGCTGCAGTCGTCTACTCTTCACTTCGATATTACTCGCCTCGGCTGCTTCAAGTGCCGCCCTTGTCTCGCTAAGCTCTCTTAATGCGGATTCGAGCTCTGCGACAGCCTTCAGTCTCTCAGCTTCTTTCTTATTCAATTCTGCCTGTAGTTCACTCAGACTTGGTGGGGGGAGACTTGTCGGTCCAGCAGACGTATACTCATCAATGCTGTTCCGCACGGCAAACAAAACGAAAAGAAGTATAGCAGTCAATCCAAATGTTAAGTCTGGATTCGCCTCGACAAAGGCTTTCAAAGAGTTGAAGCCAATAGACAGCTCGTCGAAATCTTTCTCAAAGTTTTCCGTGAGCTGTGAAAACCCTGAAGTAGCTTTATTGGCATCAAAACCCTGCCAAATTGTGGCTTTTGGCTCGCTAGAGCTAAGAAATTCAACCAAAAGTGATGCAGGGCGGACGTGAAAGGAGTGAGAATATGTTCGTGGCATTAATTGCTTCTGGAAAGCAGACACACACACTGAGCGGAGTACCGCTGAGCAGAGGATTAGGAATTTTGGTCTGATCATTGCGAATATGAGAGAGGGAGATAGATTTGAGATTTATTTTTGATGCTTCAATCATCATCCTTCCTCACTCATCCTAGGCATACTTATAGCCCTTATCTATCTCTAACGAAGATTTTAATGAAATAAATCTCTCTATTGAGAAGAATTAAGCTTTTCGTCCCATTTAACCCCTAATCACTGGTAAGAAAGGTGGTGCCTCCACAATCAGCAGATTACGAGGCCCGGCCGGCCCCTCGAATTGGCTCCCGTGTGCAAATTGGCACCCGTGAGCTAAGTGCAGAATGGGGAATGGAAATGTATTCCACGTGGCCTCCACCATCGGCGAACTTTGAGTCCTGGCCTGCCCCACGAATTGGGGGTTTGATTTGTTTTGGGTTGGGGGCTCTCTTCTTCTCCTTCCGCCCCTGTCGTAAGAAACTGCGAAAGAGCAACAGGAAAAATGTAATCCTTTTTCCCATAGTGTTTGGATGCATATTTGGCTGCTGGTTGCATTTCTTTCCCTGTATCTGGTGGACTTGCGACCATACTTTCACCGATGGTGCTGGTGTTCGCATGGCAATTTGGTTGGTATCCTGGCTGTTATTGACTGGAATTGTGCTAAGCAACAACATTGCACGACGAGAGCGAAGTAGAATGTCCGGTAGTGTGGACGATACGTTGAGCTTTGACTCGTCGCAATTGATTTGAATTGGTGATGTTAAATCAAAATATTTTTACCTGCCAATAAGATTTTGGGGGGGGGGGGGGGGGGCAAGCCCTCTTTCTTTTTTAAGGGTTTTTTTTTTTTTTTTTTTTTTTAGCCTTTTGGTCCCCTCTTTTTGGGG
>Ga0115555_1001535_pt1 | contig 15790 bp, 11 predicted proteins | sample COGITO_mtgs_1104_2_FD_87285 | JGI IMG/M metagenome (GOLD analysis project Ga0115555, IMG submission 87285) | Pelagic marine microbial communities from North Sea - COGITO_mtgs_110407 | ecosystem: Environmental > Aquatic > Marine > Epipelagic | place: Germany:Helgoland, sampling site Kabeltonne... | reverse complement strand
GATTACACCCCTCTATGCCAGTTAAGCCCTAAGGAAAACCCCCTACTTTATAAATCTCTAATACTCTTTCTGTCATTACATTAGATAGGATATTTGAGGTGCAATGTATGTAGTGTCTTAAATGCTGAGGTTTGGGTCTATATACTAGATACAAGAACTAGTGTCTAATCTGAAAACGATTCGAGATTACTCCCAAACCGTTATTGCTTTTATACATTGTTGTAAGTAGTTTTTAATTGAGCACTTTTAATAAAGTTTTAGCCGCAAGTTTTCCTAATTCATTTGAGGCTAAAGGACTTGCACCAGTTATAAGTTTTCTATCTACACAGACAGTGTTATCAGATTCGGTATTCACTATGGTCGCACCTAAGTTTTTTAATCTTTCGCTCACACCGTTTTTCATGTATCCTGGTAAATATCCGATCATTGGAGTCATTTCATCTACAGCATCTGGAAATACCGCCATTTTGTATCCATCGTAGAGAAATTTTTGATTATCCAGCGTGGTTGATAATAATGCTCCTGGTCCATGACAAAGCGTAATGGTGAACAAATCACTTTGATGTGCCCAATTCAATACCTTACTTACGTTTTTATCTTCCGGAATACCAATCATTGCTCCATGACCACCAGGTATAAACACAGCAGCATAAGAACTGTCGTTGCCAAATGAATTGTCAACAAATTCTGTTAACTTCCTAGGTTGCTCAAATTTCGTTTTGTATTCATTATAAATCGCCTTCACATTCTCATCCTCATTTGGGAAAGCCCACATTTCGAAAACAACAGGTTTACCAGTAGGAGTTACGATTTCGAAATCAAACCCAGCATTTTTAAGATGTAACATTGGCACCAATGCCTCTATTGGGTGATTCCCTGTAGAAAACATTTTGCCATTTTTCATCTCCAAGTTTTTGTGCTCGGTAAAAATTACCAAAATTTTAGATCGCTCTCCTTTGTATTTGGTGTATTGAATGTCTTCAAAATCTGTTACAGAGACAGTTCCTAAATTTAATGCTAAACTTGACGGGCTATAAGAGCCATCTTCTTCTAGTGTAGGTTGAGTCATAAAATAGATTCCCACTACTGCAAGTACAATAAAACTTGCCACACCAATTAATACTTTTTTAACCATGATTTTTATTAGAATAATTATTAATTCAATACAAATGTAGAATGAGTAATCCGAGAAAATATTACCCTATGGTAAAAAAACTATTTTTTTACTTTTTCTACTCTAATACGACTTAAGCTTTGTTGTGTGATACCTAGATAAGATGCGATATGAAAATTTCGAGTATACTGTTCTATGTCGGGATATTGATTTAAGAATAAATCATACCGTTCGACAGCACTTAATTGTAGTTGATTCAAGATACGCTTGTACAAACTGACTACATGGCGCTCTAAATTATGTCTTTGATATGATTCGAATTCAGGAAAACGTGCATAAATTCCATCCAGTTCTTTGGCATTGAATTCAATAACTTTCGATTCGGTAAGACATTCTATTGTTAGTGATGCGAGCTCATCAGTATGAATAGCTATATAATCGCTTATCCACCAATCTTTAATTGCAAATAGTAAGGTGTGTTCTTTCCCGTTTTTATCAACACAGTATGATCTTAAGCAACCTGATGTGACAAAGAATGTCTTCTTTACAATTTGTCCTTGGCGGATTAAGACTTCTCCTTTAGGAATTGTTTTTTCTTTCGATATGGAATAAAGAAATTCTTCTGCTTCTGAGCTTAAGTGTAGGCTGGTTTTTATTTTATTGATTAAATCTTCCAATTCTTAATAATGGTGGTTCTAATTACTTACAACTCGTTATATGGAAAACAAAATCTCTTTTTATAGGTCTCTGGTTCCGAATAACAGAAACTTTTGTTCTCGTTTATTATTTTAATTTATAAGCTTCCAATGTAAGAAACTCTAAAATATCTTAACACAGTTTGTTCCTGAACTTACATAAGATGATATGCCTGTGGTTTATTTTTCAAGTATTTGTGCCAAAGAATCTGTAAATACGACATTTCTCTAAAACCCAGTAACATAAGCGTTAATGTCAATGAATTCAAAAGTTTTTGTTTGTCTAGTGTGATTGCACTAAATTTTATAAAATAATATAGCGCTATTTGTTGCCAAATGACTAATTTTTTTCACCTGCAATATAGTATTCTGTTGTTCCTTCCCAATCTGGATCTGCAGCACCGTTCCACGAATTATTCAAAGAATCATATGAAACAGCATGTACTCTTCCAAATCTAGCAATCGAATTAATCATTTTAGTTCTAAAAATAGCAGTATTTAAAACCGCATTTATATCTTTTACAGAATCATGATCTTCAATCCAAAGTGTATCTTCAAAAGGATAAGCCCTAGGAAGCATTAAGGAGCGCTCTAAAGTGTGTTTTTGATCAATGTGTCTACTGACAACTTGAGTTATAGCTGGGACAATTCTACTTCCTCCAGCTGCTCCTATTGCAAGGATTAACTCACCATCTTTAGTTATCATTGTTGGTGAAATATGAGAATTGGCTCGATCACCTGGCTTATAATCTCCTAGGTATCCACCTAAAGTAACTGCATAAAGAAATCCAAGACCTTTAGTCGCTACTTTTGAACCCATATTAGGTCCAATAGTTTGGGTTAAAGAAACAGCATTCCCAAAATGATCTACAGCTGTCAAATGAGATGTGTGTCCGTCGATAGATCCAAAAGAAATCGGCTGTTCAGAGTCATCTTTTTTTTGGATATTTGAGTATGATGAATTTATTTTGTCTGCAAGTTCTTCTGCTTTTTCATAGGACAAAATAAGGCTTAGTGAATCCAAATTTTCTTGTTTTTTTCTATATTTATAAGCTATTTCAGTTGCTTTACCATTACTAAGCGTCCAATCTTCTTCGGAGTTAAAAGTCGGCAAATGGTCTAGAATTTGAAGTATTTGAATTGTAATTGCTCCGAAAGAAGGTAAGTATAGAGAATGAACCTTATGGTCTTTAAAAACACCATCAACTATTTTTGAAGATAAGGCTCTGTAGTTTTTTAAATCTTCAAGTGTTATGATTCCACCATTTGCTTGAATATCTTCTACTATTTTACGAGCTATCTCGCCTTCATAAAATCCTTTTCTACCCTTTGCAGATATTGATTTTAAAACCTCTGCTAAATCTTTTTGAATAATTAAATCCCCTGAACTATTTACAGCACCATTTTCTTTAAGGAAATGGTAGCTTGAGCCCTCGAATTCTAAAATTTTTTCTTTAGCCATTTGCTGTCTTAAAGCTTCTCCTGGGAGCATTTTATAACCATTTTCTGCATAGTCGATAGCTGGAGCTAGGACTGCATTTAGTTCTAAAACACCGTGATCTTCCTGTAACTTTATTAATCCTGCAACAACCCCTGGTATTCCAATGGTTTCGTATCCATAGGAATATTTATGTTTTAGGGGAGTGTAATTTACAGGTACTTCAGTAGATGCATCTACTCCGGCTATTGAACCGTCCGAGGTTCTATATATTGCTTGTAATCTTCCACCTATTCCACTCATACTAGATTCCACAACTGATAAAGAGAATGCTGCCGCGACTGCAGCATCAAATGCATTACCTCCTTGAGCATACATGGCTTTTCCGGATAATGATGCTAATGGATGAGCCGCCGAAATAACATTATTATTAAAAACTGGTTTTGGAGTTTGGTTAAATGCATAATTAAGCACTAAGCAAAAACAGCTCAATATTAAATTAAAATTTTTCATTAATAATTATTTTATTATAATGTACTGAAAAATAAAAAATGTTTACGCTTCTTCATAAACATTTTAGTCTAAAATTGGAATCCTTCACAACTACTTATTTTGATTTTAGATTAGCTAAAGGTAAATAACATACAACACCCTCAGAGTTTGTTAAAAAGGATTTTGAAATGCATTAAAGTTCCAAAGTATAGGAAGTATAAAATAAACCATCATAAATATAATGATTATTGAAATGATATTCATCAGTATACCTACCCTTACCATATCTGATATTTTTAAATAATTAGATCCAAAAACTACAGCATTTGGAGGTGTTGCTACCGGGAGCATAAAGGCACATGAAGCGGCCAATGTTGCACCAACCATTAGTATGTATGGGTGCACTCCAAGTGTAACTGCTGTAGGAGCTAATATCGGAAGAAGCATGGCAGTAGTAGCTAAATTGGAGGTTATTTCTGTCAAAAAATTTACAGCAGTAATTAATACTAGTAGAATTATGAATAGCGAAAAATCATTAAGTTGAGTCAAGTTTTCAGCGATCCAATTGGCTAACCCACTCGATTGAAATCCTTGAGCAATAGCCAGACCTGCACCAAAAAGCAATAAAATACCCCAGGGCAACTTTACAGCATCTTCCCAATTCATGATTTTTTCTTTTTTCCCTTCTTGATTATTTGCTTGGAAAAGAAACAAAGAAATGCCACTTATTAGAGCAATGATTGAGTCATCCAAATTAGGAATAAATTTATTTAGCAAATAGGTTCTTAAGATCCAAGCCAGACCGGTAAGGACGAAAACACTCAAAACTATTTTTTCTTCATAGCTAATTGACCCCAACTCTTCTAGTTGCCTATTGATTTCTTCTTTACCCTTATTAAATTCATTTTGTTTGAATTTAAAAGCCACCTTAGTTAAGTATACCCATGAAATAGCGAGTAGCAGGATCGATATAGGAAGACCAAACTGGAACCATTTTAAAAAGCTAATTTCAATATTATATGTTTCTTGTATGATTCCTGCGAAAACAAGATTTGGTGGAGTCCCAATTAAAGTCGCTATTCCTCCAATAGATGCACTATATGCAATGGATAGCATTAAGGCCTTACCAAATATTAAATTTTCATCTTCTGAAGTGTTTTTCAAATCCTTCATCTGTTTAATGATAGCAATTCCTATAGGCAGCATCATCACAGCTGTCGCAGTATTAGAAATCCACATGGATAAAAAAGCTGTAGCTACCATAAAGCCTAAAATTATTTTTTGAACATTGGTGCCAACAACCTTTATGATATTTAATGCAATACGTTTGTGTAAATTCCACTTTTGAATTGCAAGAGCTAAAATAAATCCCCCCAAATAAAGAAACACAAACCGGTGACCAAATGAAGAAGTGGTATCAGCTAAAGGTAATGCACCAGATAATGGAAAAAGAATAATTGGTAATAGAGATGTAGCGGCAATAGGAATGGCCTCGGTGATCCACCAAATAGCAATCCATAGTGTAGAAGCTAAAACAGCATTAGCCTGATCTGAAAGCCCTTCAAGCTCGAGAAAAAACCTTGTTAAGATAAATAGAATTGGACCTAGGTAGAGACCTATTTTTCTTGAATTCATCTATATTCTATAATAATTCATTTATTAAGTCGAGTTTTAAAGTTGAGATTTTCAACAAGATTTTGTAAAAAAACAGAATTTTTTTGACTTAGAAATAACAGGTAAAGTTTTTGTCTATTAGGGTCTAAAGTACTGAGGCGTTTAGGGATATTATATGTTTTTTCATTTGTGAAATACTTATAAAAGGCTAACCCATTAAGGTAGGTTGCGTTTTTAGAAGGGTGTTTATCATCGTCATCAAAAAGAGTTAGATCTGGGCGTAATTTACGCGCTTCAGAAAAGAGTAGACCGCAAGGAACTATATCAACATCTAGCTGAGACCCCATTGCATTATAAGCTTTAGAAATAGAGTCAATCATTAGCGGGTTGGATTTGTATCCCCAAGTCATCATGAATATAGGACTAGCATTTTTACTGCGAATTAAATCTACCATTTTTTTACTCGTTTGAAAAAAAGTGTCTGCCCCATCAAGGGCCGCCAAACTATGGTGGTTTATAACAACGTAATCAAACGATTGTGTGTTTAGAATTTCAATTGTTTTTGTGCCTTTATCCTGATTTAGGTGATCTAATAAAGTTGAGCCTGACACTAATGAATGCCGGGCTTCAATTTGGGTGCTTTCGCTGAATTCAGACATTGCTTCTACTACTTGGGGAAGGTTATAGTAAAAAGTAAAACTGTTTCCTACAAAAAGAACTTTAATAACTTCTTTTCCTTCTTGTGCAAAAGCATTTGCTGACAGAAATAAACAAGTAAAAAAGACGAATAATTTTGTTTTAAAATAGACCATTTTATAAAAGTGGTAATTTCACTATCAATAATCAGAAAGCTTTAATAAAAGGTTTGCATTTAAAATACAAACCCTTTATTAAACCTAAATAAACTTATTTATTAACTTCAGTTTTTACAAAAATACCTGGATCATCAGCAGGTGAATTTGAATTTGAATTTATTTCTGTGGTTGCATATGGCATTCTTTCAGGCCAAGGACCACTTTGCGGACCATCAAATAGCACATATGGAACTGCTATATTAGCATCTGATTTTCGCAATCTTCTTGAATCATTATATGGTATGTGCATACCAAATCCTGAGACATATCTTTCTTCAATAACCTCTCTTAAAAATGCTGTTTTAGAATCAATCGCATCAGTATTTTCAATTCCACCGCTTGCAAAATCAGCCGCGTTATAAGGTAAATAAGAATAAGCCTCACTTTGAAAATTAGAATTTAAATGACCACCCGTATTCATCCAGGCTCTAACATTATTTAAATGAGGTAAACCATCAGATATATTACCGTTACGAGCAGCACATTCAGCTAATATCAATTCATTTTCAAAAAATGTTACCATGTTCTGAGGTTGAGTTTCTTCGATTATACCCTTGTTAGCTACACCTCCACTTGAATCAATTGTATAAAAACCTTTTCTTGCGGTTTCGTCAGTCTTAGAATTGTTTCTAGATAATGTATTAGAAGCATCAAGCATCTGAATTAAATAGCTTTCTCCCTGATCACTATTTCCAATATCTCCTGAGCGAGATCCTTCTAAAATAGTCCAAAAAAGATTTCTGTCTCCAGAGCCAGCATTTCCAGGAGGATTATACACCATATCTCCGTCAGCTGAAGATATCCCATTTTGAGCTGCAGTAAATGCATTAGAATAATCTTTTTGATGAAGATAAAAACGTGCCTTTAATGTATAAGCTGCAGCTATCCATTTTGCTTTGTCACCTCCAAAATATATGTCTTCAGAAATACTTCCTGTACCTACTGAATTTAAATCAGAAATTGCATTATCTAATAATGTTATAACATCTCTATAAACATCTAATTGAGAATCAAATATAGGATCTGATATTTCAAGGTTACCAGCTTCAGAATATGGTATGTCGCCAAAGAGTGAGGCTCCGGTTCCTACAGCATGAGCTTCAATTACTTTTGCAATACCTACTAATAATTGATTATTAGAATTGTTAATAATGTGTCTTGTATTTGACATTATATTTACATAAATATAACCCCATTCACTATTAGATTCTGCTGTAGACAAACTAAAGCCATATATATTTGAATATAATGAAGAGTAGCCAATTAGTTGTCCAGAATACATTCCGCCAATTCGATTTAAATGCCCACAATTAAGTTGAACATTAGCTAATTGTATACCAGTTAGAAATAAGCGTTCTTCAACATCAGAAACAATGATGTCATTTGGGTTATCATTAATTCCTTCAAGTATGTCTTCACATGATGTTATAAAGATCAGTGAAAGAGATAATGTTATAGTATATATTATTTTTTTCATGTTTTCTTAATTAAAAATTAAAGGCTGCTGTAAATAAAACAGATTTGGTTTGTGGATTAGTAAAATAATCCAGTCCGAGTGCATTTCCAACACCATATTGATTTGTTTCAGGATCAATTCCAGGAACATTATTGATATTAATAAGATTTCTTGCAGTTGCAGTTAACCTAATATTATCTAGTCCAAGAATAGAATTCAATCCGTCACCATCTAGGAGGTAACTTAATGATAGCTCTCTAACTTTAGTAAAGGTGGCGTCATAAACTCCAAAATTATAAGCCTGGTTATCACCAAAGCCTCCTCCAATTCCAGTTCTATACCAGTTTTCATCTAGTAAAACCTGGCCTCCTCCAAAATCTTTTATATTTCCTCTTACGGTAGTTCCAGCTGTAACGGTATTTCCTCGGTAATTAACTAAATCTTGACTAAGGGTTACTCGATTAGATGTAGCTTCTGTAGTTCCAAATCTATGGAGAACCCACAAGGTTCTTGGCATAAAATCTCCACCTTCAGAATGCTCAACCACAACATTAAGACTCAGTTTTTTATAATTAAGATTAAATCCTAATCCAGCTCTCCAATCTGGGTTTGGATCACCTAAAATTACTGGACTAGGAGTAATTTGTGGAAATCCGTTTGCATCTAAAAGAAAACTTCCATCTGGATTTGTTTGAGAACCTGTTCCAAATAAGACTCCAAGTTGTTGACCCACAATAGCTCGTGAGCTCGCAGATGCACCGGGACTTAAATTAATCGTTTCCGTTCCAAATAAATCAGTGACTTCATTTGTATTTTTTGACCAATTTAATGATGTAGATAATTTAAAATCCTCTTTTTTTATAGCATTCCATCCTAAATCAAGTTCAATACCATTATTGGTCATACTTCCAAAATTCCCATATTGAGTTGAGAAACCAGAGGAAGGAGAAAGATTGACATCGAGTAAAATACCTTCAATTTTATTGTCATAATAAGTAAGACCAAAAGTTAAATCATTATCAAAAAATCTTAGATCAGTTCCGATTTCCCATTCTGTTTTAATTTCAGGTTCAAGATTAGGATTACCTAAGTTATTGTCTAGTCTGAAACCACCACCAAAGGAATCTATATCTATAGGATCGCTATAACTACTATAACTAAAACCACCTTCGGCTAACGTTTGAAATTGGTGAGGTGAAGGCTGAACACCAACTTGTCCCCATGAGGCACGAAGTTTTCCGAAAGACAACACACTTGATTCTAAAACACTTTCTGTGAAGTTCCATGCTGCGTCAACTGATGGATAAAAAAATGTTCCATTTACAGTTGAAGAAGACTCTAACCCTCCAGAAAAATTAACAAATAACTGATCGAAAATGTCAAAATTTAAAACAGCATAACCTCTATTTGATCTTCTAAAGGTTCTGAAGTTTTGAAAAGAAGTTGCTTCAGCAGCAGAATTTAGAGATGTTGTTTGTTTTTGGGAGTCTACTAAAAATCCAGTTACACTTCCTGAATTTCTATTGTATTGTCTGTCATTTAAACTCCAACCAACAGTTGATGTTAGACTTATATCAGAGGTAAGTTCGGTAGTAGCTCTTCCTATTAAATCAAAGCTATATTGACGTTGGGCTATTTCACTTTCAAAAAATGCACCATTATTAAATGCGCTACCTGCACTTCCGATTGGATACAGGGTTGTTCTTCTATCATCAGCAAAATCAATATTACCCCTACCGATAATCTTAAGCCAGTTATTTGGAGTAATAGTTATTTCAGGTGTAGCGGTAAATCTATTTACAGTAGCCCTAGATGTCTGCTCATTTACAGTCCAACCAGGGTTATTGTAGCTTGGATTTTGCGAGTTACCTAGGTATCTTCTGTATGATCTTTGTCTATTAAGAGTTTCCTCTCCCGAAGAACTTGTGTAGGTACCTATGTAATCAGTATTGTCAAAATCGGCAGGAGTTCTAAGTAGTCCTAACATTATACCTGCAGTGTTTGAACTTCCCTGAATACGGTCACTTACACTGTAAGTATATGCTATTTTATTTGATAATGAAATCACATCATTGAGTTTAGCATTATAATTAAAACGTAAATTTGTTCTATCATAAGCTGAACCAATAATTATACCTTCTTGTGATAGATTGGAAAGACTGAAAAAATATTTTTGCCCCTCTGAACCTCCACTTATAGTAAAGTCGTTTTGAAAAATTGCTCCTGTCTGCATTGCATTATCCCAGTTTTTATCAACAAAGGTTTCTCTAGAATTTTTTGCTGTGATAGGATAATATAAGGATCCATCTTGGGCTGTAAAAAATTGCCCTGAGGTATTAAAAGTATCTGCTCCACCAGCTCTATCGGCTATATAATCACCCCAAGATTCTGCTCGAGTTGCACCATAAACTCCTCCACGTCCTTGTCCCCATGTGTCCTGCATAGGAATTTTCTCAGAAACTTCATCAAATGAATAGGATGATGAAAATGTAATTTTAGCGTCTCCAGACTGACCCTCTTTCGTTCTAATAACGACCACCCCATTGGCAGCTCTACTCCCCCAAACTGCGGCAGCAGAAGCTCCTTTTAAAACTTCTATAGAAGCAATATCACTTGGATTGATATCATTAATCCTTGAACCATTAGAAACTCCTCCGGCTCTTGAACCACGGCCGTCACCACTATTATAGTTTGATGAATTATTCATTGGAACACCATCTACTATAAATAAAGGATCACTAGCACCAGAAATCGTATTAGCTCCTCGAATTCTTATGGTAGATCCAGCACCTGGATCACCACTTACCCTCCTGATTTGAACACCTGCTGCCTTTCCACTAAGAGAGTTTAAAAGTGTCGGTTCTCCTGATCTAACTACAGCATTTGTGCTAACTACAGAGGATGTTGAACCTTGCTGATCTCTTAAGACTTTAAACCCCAAAGAAGTTACTACAACTTCCTCTAATTGATTGTCAGGTTCAAGCGAGATATTTATAGTATCCTGACCTTCTAATGTAATATTTTTGGTCATATATCCTATAAAACTAAATTGGAGTACTTGGCCCTGTTCAACTTGAATCTGAAAGTTTCCGTCAAAATCAGTGGAAACTCCTATAGAAGTTCCTTCTATAATTACATTTGCTGCAGGTAGAGGCACTCCGGCTTCGTCTGTAACATTTCCACTTATTGTTTGGCTAAAAGCCTGTTGAGCGAATAAACTCAAGCAAAAACAAAGTGAAAGGATTAGTCTTTTAGATAGATGTTTCATTTAAATTTTGTTAATTAGAATAATTAAATATATATGAATTTATTTTATAAAATTTATGTAAAATATTAAAAATGAAAAATTTTACACATTTTTACACATAAAATCTAATTCACATAAGCTTTAAATCACAATTAAAATTGATGGAGAAAGAAGTTGCTTTATTTAAATCCTCGTTAGAGAAAAAATATGGACCGTGGAAACGTTCTAAAGCTCTCTTTGGCTCTTCTGCGTATGGAAAAATAGCAAGTGATTTGAGCATAAGCAATAGTCAATTTTCAAAACTTTTATACGGTACTGGCACAAAAGGGATGTATGAACGAACTCTTGAAAATGTAAACCGTCTAGTTGAGAGACAAGTTATTGAATCTGCTTATGCGAAAAGTCAAAAAAATCTTTCTATGTCTGATAGAAAAAATAGGAAAAAAATCTTGCTTTTTTCTTTTATTTTTTTCCTTCTAGGGATATTTTTTAGTTATTATTTTAAATTAATCAATGCTTCTAACGTTAAAGGACCCTATAGCGAGCATCCTCTTGAACAGTATTTTTATCCAGCATCAGAAAAGTATTTTGATTCACCCTTTTTAAACAATTCTGATATTTTGGACAATTGTCCATGTGTAAGTTTTGAAGGCAGATGGACTTTATATGAGTCTTTTAAGCTCCCTTTGCCAGGGATTAAAAAACCAGGCCTTTATTATCAGGGTAAGTCTGCTGATTTAATTTTACGTTGCACCAATCTTTTTGATAGCCACATTAGTAAAGGGAATGCATTAATGGGTTATGAGCATTTAAAAAGTGAAATATGGATTGACACCAAAGAAGAAAATTTAGTTCCAATATATTTTAACCCAGAACAAAAAAAATTGACAAATAAATTTGATGAATTAACCTTTGAAAATGATGAAAGATTTGTCAAAATTGCTGATTTAAGTGGGTTCAATGTCAATATGTTTGAAATCAATGGAGATTCTATAACGCGAAGAGCTGAGCTCAGTGGTCGTATCTCATTAGATGTTAATGATGCATTGGTCCAAAAATATAATATTGACGTTGCATATATAACAAAAAATGTTTTGGGTGATTTGACTAAAACTAAATGCGAGACAATTTTCAATCCATATTGTGACCCAAACAACCTGTCTGAGGGAAGCCAACTCTCTTATAGTTGCACTTACAAAATTGGAGAGGAAAATTTAGGCCTAAAAAGCGGATATCCTTACACAAAAACATTTTCACTTAAAAGTCAAGTTTACTCAGATTATATTTCTTGTGAATGTAATGAATGATGAATTTTAAGTAATTCTTAAACAAGAATTTATTAATCTTTTGGGTAAAGATATTTTACAGCATCTATAGCCATTTCACTTGCATTGTGACCTAAATTCAAAACCTCTTCAGTCTTTATCCAATTAAACTCTATTTGATTTTGAGTAGCAACTTCTTTAGAAGCACTAAAAAAGTAACGCCCTCTTGCTCTTCTGTTTAAACCTTGTTGATTGTCAACTATTTCATTGTGTCTAAGAGAAGAGGCATTTGGATTAGTGTCCAGATCAGCTAAGTGAACATATAATTTTTTTGAAAAAGCTAAATTGAGAGTGCTAGTGGAAAGATCACTTTTATTTAATCCATACGGGAAATCAACATCTGATTCAGGAACAGTATACCATCCCGCATTTGAACACACTGCAATATTTAATTTACTATCTGGAATAAATAATACAAAGCGATGAAGAAATTGCGATCCTGCAGAATGCCCCCAGCCATTATAACTTTCTTGGGTTCCAGAAATTTCATTTTTAATATATTCAAATAATGGGTCTAATACTGAAAACGTCCATTCCTTATTTGGGTTCAATGTATCTGTGCTTGGATTGTCTCCATCAATAAAAACATTAGCTAGGTTGTACTGATCGCCAGAAGAAAAATCAACAGAATCAAACTCAGGAGCAAAAACCATAAAATTAGAATCATTTGCCATACTTATCCAGTAATCGCGATAATCTTCAGCGTTTCTTGTACCTCCATGAAATGACATTAATATAGGCATCGACTTTATATCAGCATTTGGAATATGATAATAAACATTAATTTTATTATTGCTAATAAACCCTTCAATTCCAAAACGAAAAACACCTGTTGAATTTGAAACTAGTAGAGGATTTAGTTTGTCATTTTGATTAACAACATTGGTTTCTGTGATAATTTTAGTATCATCTTTATCAATAGAAGAACAGTTAACATTTATTAAAAGAAAAGGAAACAAAAAGGAAAGGGTAAAAAAGGAGACTCGATAACTATTCATATTTATAAAGAAAGACGATTAATTTTATTAAAGATCATTTTTATAGTAAGTTTTTAAATATGAAATAATTACTTCTGCAAAATTTTTAGAAAATACTGATCTGTTTTGGTCTGTATTTCTAACTCCATTCATATTTAATTCAATCTGAATCGCATCAACAGATCCACTATTTCTTGAACCATATATAGCAGTGTTATATCCTCCAGAGAAATAAAGTTCTCCTTCTTTAGGGGCAATAACTTCTTTAGAGGGTACTGACGCATAGCCTTTTTGACTCAAAAGACTTCCAATAGAAAATTCGCCTGACAATAAATCAGTTAATTTTAATTCACCTAAATTTTTATTTAAAAGGCTTCTAACAGATGATTCATTTTTAAAACTTGAACTATTAATAGTTGAATTGTCCATCTTTAATTCTGAAGAAGATAATAAATAGCCCAGTTCAATTCTCTGTTCTTCATGAGACTGACCATGAATATCAATTACAAGTCCACTTCCAAATTTATTTTGAATTTCAGTTCTGTAATTATATACTTGTTCGTGAAATAGATTCCAATATGGCTTGGTTGTTGAATCACCACAATTAGATTTATTTAAAGATCTATTTAAATCTAATTTTTTTCTATGCAAATCATTTAAAACAATATAGGGATTGTAACCGTATATTTTTAGTTGAGATTCAATTTTTAATGCTACTTCCTTTGTATAGCTATCTTTAACAATCGTTGCCTCATCACAAGTTCTTGTTTTAATCCAATCGGGATCTAAACTTCCTCCATGAACAGCTATAATCATAAGCGGAATATTTCCTTGACGATTTTCTATAAAATCATCCCAGCTTTGAAGTAAAATAACTTGTTCAGCTTGATTTACTTGCTCAGTATATTCATTTGGTTTTAAACAACCAATTATCACAAAAAAGAATATTAGTTTTTTTATCATATTGGTTTTTATATAGTTAAATATAGCAATAATAAATACCAGAACTTATTTAGGATGTGCCTATGGTTTAAAAGAAAAGCCACTAAAGTTAATTATGGACTGTTCATCACTAATAAACTAATTACAATGAGAGTAAAAACTGATAAAGCAATCGTTAAAGTTATTTGTGAATCATTCATAATTACTTTTAAAAATCTACTAAAGTATATGATATTTGACTTTAGTAGATTTTAGTTAGTTTATGAGTATTTCTATATAAGAGCACAAACAAAAATTATAATAAAATTAATTAGTAACACTAATCACACAAACAAAGACAAGTCTTGACCTACTTCATTAGTAGCTTGTTTCATTCTTGGTAGAGTTTATTGTAGAACTTGCTGAAGATGATATGCCTGTGGTTTAAAAGAAAACGCCCCTAAAGTTAATTAGAGGCGTTAAAACTATTTTAAAAAAATATTCGCTTTAGAATGTTGAATAAACCAAAGTTAATTCTTCAGCAGGTAACATTTCTCTCGAATTTAAAAGAGCATCCCAGGCTTTTTTTCCAAGAAAGTCTTCAGGTACTTTATACGCCTCTTCATTTTTCTTTTTAGTAGGGAAGTTAAACGCTATATGGGTTGAAGTTGATTTCAATTCTTTTGTAACATCATTAGAATCTACTAATTCACTAATCCCCCAATATTTTAAATATCCCTCAAGAATACTTTTTTGAGCTACTGGCTTCCATACTGAAGTTTCATAGTTAATAAAGTCATCATTTTTTTTAGTCATGTAGTGAAAAGAAGCTTTGTCTCCTATTTCCCATTCTAGTCCTCTCCAACCAGTTGTAACGACTAGTTTATATGTTCTGCTTCTCATTTCTTTAACTATCCCGTTGGTTGAAAGTGATTTGTCAATTGATTTTTTACTTTTTCCTCTAAAAGCTCTGTAAGATAGTTGCTCCCAATCGGATGTTGTCATTTTATCAAAGACATCTTCTTGTTCAGCATTTCGGCGCATCATAACAAAATATTGTGCCCAACCGTCATCTCCTTCTCTTGGGGTTCTTTTCCATACAGACCATTGCGTAATAATTCCTTCAGCAACTGCAGTTTCATTAACTTTTTGCCAATTCTTTTCCATTTTTAAATAAGAGTCTTCTTTTCCTTCTTCAAGAACCATTGCCAACATTACTGTAGACTGACCGTAAGAATAAAATGCAAGAAAAAAAGTAAATACAAATAATAATTTTTTCATTTTAAATTGATTTATGATTAATAATACTTAAATATAATAAAATCTACAATATCTCTACTCCGTGTTTTTTCCCAGAACCTACTGAACAAACAACTGCAAGTCTTAGAATCAGGTTTTTATCACATCTATGCTTAATTATTGCAACCTAGTCGCAATATTTTATTAGATTATTTATATTTACAACAATATGAAAATTATGTTAATAAAAAACAATCCAGAAACTTATTCCTGTATGTCTAGACTAACGATATCTCTTTATGTGAAGTTTTATGTAATGAACTTAATGATTTTTCTTATTTCGCTAAATGTTTCCGGTCAACATCAACACGATCATGGAGGACTTCATCATTGGGAAATTCCAAGCAAAAATCCAGAT
>Ga0115555_1001526_pt1 | contig 15848 bp, 17 predicted proteins | sample COGITO_mtgs_1104_2_FD_87285 | JGI IMG/M metagenome (GOLD analysis project Ga0115555, IMG submission 87285) | Pelagic marine microbial communities from North Sea - COGITO_mtgs_110407 | ecosystem: Environmental > Aquatic > Marine > Epipelagic | place: Germany:Helgoland, sampling site Kabeltonne... | reverse complement strand
TACTAAACTAAAAACAATACATTCTTCCTCGTTAAATTTTTTCACTCTCCTGCAATCAGCAACCCAAAGACCACTATTGGCTTAATGCTGGAAATAGATAGGATCGGTTTGGGTGCCAGTTCCTTTCCAAGCCAGGTCTCGAAGCCTTTTTTCGTTGTAGAACCCTTTCTTCATTGTTCTAGTCCTTCCGCTTGAGCGAGTGGCCTCAGATTTAACTTTCACAAGTTGACTTGTCTTCTTTTTCGGCGGAGTCTTGGCTTTCCTCTTCGGCGAAGTCTTGGCTTTCTTCTTCGGCGGAGTCTTGGCTTTCTTCTTCGGCGGAGTCTTGGACTTCTTCTTCGGCGGAGTCTTGGACTTCTTCTTTGGAGAAACTTTTTTCTTTGAGGATGTACCACCTTCCTTCTCACCTGGGAGGATGACACGGTCATATCCCGACGTTCCTTCCATCTCAAACCCCTTCCTGAAACTGATGCGGCGCTTTTTCTTCTCGGCGGGTGTCAGCTTGGCGCTTCCAGAGATTTTGAGCGTAACTGGATCCTGATTAAGGGGCGGTGTCTTCAGTGGGTTTCGTTCTTCTCCGGAAGATTCAGGAGGAGGTGGAGGGTCTTCATCGCCACCTCCTTGAGAGAGCCTACGGATCGCCTTTAGGGGAGAGAAAATCCAATCCATCGAAATTCAGATGTACGGCGATGGAAAGCTACAAAGCTCGCAGGGGTGTGACCAAGAGTAAAAGGGTCAGCACGAAGTAAGTGTTCCTTGTTGAACTGCGACCTAATCTATTTTTTTGAGTTTATTTTTTGTAAATGAAGAGTCGCACTGAACTTGTTGTATACGGCCCTATTTGCAAATTAAAAAAACCGCCTTTTGTGGTAAGACACAAAATTTTGGAAGAATACAAACTGTCAAACTGTCGTGTTCTTGTGGACACATTTCTTCTACCCTCTAATTAAATATGAAATATTATGTTCTCTGCTTGATGATGATTATTTCAACATCAATTGATTCTTTTAACAGAAATACTGGTACTGTGGGCACAGTCGTGGCTCGTTTACAGACCTCTCCAGCAATAATGCGATCGACTGAGTTGAGAGCAGCGACCCTGAAGATGTATTCTGAACCTCTGCTGACAGCAGGAAAGAAAATAGCGCTGGCAGGCGAAAAAATCCTTGCCCTGACCAAGGAGAGGGAAGCAGATTATTGGGGTGGAGGTTTATCTCTCTGCGGGGCAAATATCAGGAATGCCGGTGACAGCATCGCTCAGGCGGGCGCAAGCTGCAAAAACAAGTGGGGGAAGGAGCTTGTCGTTGACGAAATGAGGGAGAGCGCTGTCTGTCTCAAGGAAGCAGCAGAAATGATTCGTAAACACCAACTCGTCGGTGGAGAGGAGGATGTTTTGAAGACTATGAATGGTTCGACAATAGCAACCGTTTTAGGAGAGTTTGGAGAGGTCACAGAGGAAGTTGCTTTTGCTTTCTTAACAGGTCGCGGCGGTGGTTTGGTTGAGGAATTCGAGAAAGGTTCAGATTGCCTCTCACGATTGGGCGATCTCTTCGCTGAAGTAAAAGGGTTGGAGGAAGCAGCAGCCTTGTTTCGTCAGAGTAGGAATATTTTTGAGAAGATTAAGCTTCTAGAGTAGTGCTAGTTTTCTGACACTTCGCTTTTTAACTTTTCCACGTCTACGATCTTGTGAACTACAGCCTGTGTATTCATCATCAATGACGTCTGTATCTGGGATGGCTGCAAAATTGTTGTGACTGCAGAAGAAATTAACGTCGAACTCCCTGGATCCGTCGTTAGATTTGTCGAGTTTCGAAGAGGGCCACGACCTTTTTCAATGGCAATTTTTGTTTTTTGTGGATGACTGTTTTGGTGCTTTGTTGAAGGTTGAAGGTTGAAAATTGAAAGTTTATGATCCACCACAAATTTTTTCGGGATGAGATGATGAAAGAAAAAGTGAAGGAAGTCAAAAATAACATCATGTCAAAAGATAACGAGGTCTACACTCAACTTATTGACCCAATGGAAGATCCCGAAAGGTATGAAAAGAAAGAAAATAGAAAAGTTTAAGGCACTTCCTTGGGATGAAGAGAAAGAGTAGAAAAGTTTAAGCGCTAAAGTGGTAGGGAGAGAGAGATCATGTTGCGATGCGGCGAGAACCAAACACAAATGGCGGTAGGGTTTTTGGTTTTTTTGCTAAAAGTGGTAGGAAGAGAGAAAGAAAGAGAGAGAGAGAGATCATGTTGCGATGCGGTGAGAACCAAACAGAAATGGCGTAGCTAACAAAAGTTTTTTTTGTCCGTACCACCAATCACCACAGGGGTTCCAAAGGGAACAGAAAGAAGACAACCACAGTGACGCTCACGCAGAAACAGGTCTTAACTCTGCAAGTGGTTCTTGGATCGATCCTATTTTTTAGCGTTGCGATCACCATTGTTCTGCTTGTCTTGCTGTTTAAGGTGGAAGGTTATTTAAATGGTGATATGACGATCGACAACGTCTCGCTGATTCCGTCTGTGAGCAATTTCCTACAGGCCTCTACGAACAGCGAGTCTCTTATCACCGTGCTGACCCGAGGAGCTGCCCTCTCCAGAGCCCTAGCAACGATTGATTGGACCAAACCAGTGCCCCAAGAGTGTGAGACGTACGAGACTTGTGATTGGGATGATAACGTTGTGAGGTGCTATGACTACAGAAATCAAACGGCATGCGATAGTGCACCGACCGCAGACATGGGTGTTTTCCGCCCGGAAGCAGGGTGCTATTGGTATTATGATTACGACGACTACGGATATTGTGAAGGTTCTATGGAATATTGTAAAGTTGACGCCTTGAAAACTGAGCAACACTGCCTAACGGATGATGCTACAGACTCAAAGACGGACAACAATCGGCGGGTTGCATTCAATGAGTTGGCGAATCGCATGTCAGAGGCCATTGACAATGTGAAGGACGATAGAACGAGCAGTTCTCCCAAGAGCAGCTTCGATATTGTCGGTTACTTTGCAAAGGAACTTGACCAAGATTGGGGAGAAATTGGAGAACGTTTCGCCGACAACCTAGAAAACTTGGCTAAAAATGACTGGGAGAAAATATTCAGTACTTTTAATGGGGACGTTGAGGCCAGTGAAAACGCTGCTACTACCAAAACAGTCCTTCGCTTTTACAAAGACTGGGTCGTCAAGATTACAAGTCCGTTGAAGGGCGTGTGAAACGTAAAAAATATGAATTAAAAATAAAATAAAAATTGAAGAGGCTGGACATGAAAAAAACCTCCTCTGTTACTTCTTTCGGAATTCTACCCTCTCGGTCCGATTGCATCCTCATTTTGATGTTCTTAGATACCTAGATATTCACTCTCGCTGCGGCAACTCGCCAACAAGCGACGCAGACGAGCGCTAGCGCGATTTCCGTCGTCACTTGAAATGCATCGACTTTTGTGTGCTGCATGACAGACCCAACGAGAGCGATAATCAGTCGAGCATTGATGAAATCGACAGACGTTCGTCCCACCGCCCGTAGCACATCCGCAGTATCTCCGCGTATCGCTGCCTTGGAAACGGTGTTCGTGGCTATCCCCGCCAATAGCCAGCATACTGCTAGCAACGAAATCTCTGTGGATAACGTGTTCAAACTAACCGGGACGATAGGGATTGGCGCCAACCAGCCTCCCTTTGCAGCGAATTCAGCAGTCCTGCTAATTTTGAAGACGCGAAGGACCAAAGTCGCGGAGGTTAGAGCGCAGATGTCGCCCAGGATGAAGCGAGTCCGTCCAGTCGTGCTCCTCCAGGTCTTCAATTGTTGCCATCTCCTAGTAACCCACGAAAGAATTTCTTGTGTTGCTTTTCGTTCTGCCCATCCCGGTTACCGTTGCTTGCTTGTCTCGTGAAGTACCCAGGTCTTGCTGGCGACTTGAATGCATCCGTTGCAAGGAGATTGACAAGTAAAAGTAGACTCAACGTTGCACACATGTCACAAAAAAGTAATTTCAAAGAAAAAAACCCCGGTAGAATAAATCCCTTAAAAATGTCTCTCCCTATTAAAAAACGCAGTCCCAGCAAGAAGAAGAAAACCAAGAAGAAAATATCCAAAAACGAACCAAAAAAACTTCCTCAAACCGCTTTTTTTGACAACTTTGAGTCGATTCCCCCACAGCATTCCCCCCCCCCCCCTCCACCCCCTCCACCCTTCTAACGAACCTCGAGGTCATCACTATCCTCTTTAGCCAGCCCGATTTCCATTCCCTCTCCCGGGCGGATAGCTCGAAAGCGGCAATGTCTAATATTCTGGTCTCCTCCGAATGGAAGAGATGTAATTTATTTCAGGGTTCGGTGAAGGGTTGGCTTGAGAGTAGCAGCAGTTGGGGCGCGTCTGTCGAAGGAGGGTTGGGGTCGAAGGAGAGGCAAGATATGACAGACGCGTTCGTGCCTGGTTTGGTGGAGGAAATCAGGGAGATCATCGGGGTTGGAGGGCGTTCTGACGAAGTCACTGTGCAGCTATGCAATTTAATGCCTTGGGAGGAGGGGCTTGTACATCAAATTCTAAGGGGAGAGGGCAAGAACGCAGCGGATATAGTTATCATCAAAAATATTATAATGAAGTACCGCAAGAAGTTCAAGATGTATCCGGGTGATGATGCTGAAGTTGAGGAAATCAGAAGAAAATCGAGAAAGCGAAGCGATGATGAGCGATGATGAGCAACAATGATAACTTTTGTATAAATCTAAAGGTATCTTTCTCAATTAATATATCTCCCGACCAAAAATTAGGCATATACCCCGACCAAAAATTAGGCATACAGCCCCTTCCTCTTCTTTTTCACAACTCCTCCCTGGTTTTCGAAAAAAGCTCTTATGAAGATGTCCCTCCTGATCCTCCTCTTCCTGGCCCTGGTGGTCCTTCCAAGGGTTTGATGTACGATGAATCGGGCGCCCATAAGGAACGCAAAAGTGGGGAATAAGGTGTACAAGGTGGAGCGTCCCGAGGCGAAAATCCCCGAGAGGCCAGAAGTTCGGAGTGTCTCCTGGAGGATGAAGAGGGAATATCCCAGGTCCGGGAACCAGGTTGCTAGGGAGTTTCGCCGGGTCAGAGTATTCGCGGCCGCTTCTGTCGTCGCAATTGCGGTCGACGTCGCAATTGCGGTCGACGTTGTAGACGTCGCACCCGCAGCAACAGCTGCCCCACCTTTTCCTGATTCGGGTAAAAGCATTCGCCTCACCCGCACCAGAGACAAAATCCCCCCGCCCAAAAACTGCCAAAGAATCCCCTTCGGTAGCAGGCAGCTAAACATTGTGCTTCTCACCCCCTTAAAAAGGCCAGTCCAACCATCCTTGGTTGCCGCCTGAAAGCATTCGATGAGACCGTCGTTTCCATTCCCGATTTCTGTCACTTGTCGAACGGTGAGGAGTTCTAGGGGGTGCAGCAGGCTGGCAAAGAACATGCGGCCCAGAAGCGACAGCTTGGGTTTCTTCTTCGGGGACGCCCCCCCCAGCGCTTTCGACCAAGAAGACGCGGCGAGCGGGCCGGTGAGATCCCGCTCTGACCACTCGCCGGAGGGAGCATCTTTATAAAAGACATTTCCGCTCGCCCTCTTGGTCGACTGACCAAGCCCAAATTTTTCCTTCTTGCTTCGAGGCCTACCCAGCCCCTGGCCCTCTACTCCGTGACCAACAGTGCCCTCCACACTCTCAATATCGGGCAGAAAGTCCTCGTAATCGTATTCTACATCGTCAGTCAGATCTTCCTCGCGTTTCTTGGTGGCAATGTAGTTTCGCAGCAATCCAAGCAGGCAGATGGTGGTCCCACCTTTAAACATAGTCCCGAAGCATTGCGTCACGCTGAAGTTATCGTTCGTCGGGGGCTGAGAAACCAACAACTTGCAGTAATTGTAGGCTCGTTTGGGGGTCATCATCTGCATAGCAAATTCCTCTTGGAAGGGATGGCGATATCGACCTGCAATGCAATTTATTCGCAGCGACCAGAAGGGAAGAATCGCAAGATCACACAAGGCACTCATTGTCAGTACCCGCACCCAATCCAAAAATTTGGTCCCTTGTGAAGACCCCCCCTTCTCCATTTCCATTTCGCTTTTGCTGCTGCTCACTATATTTGAGGGCGATATCAGCACCTCTTCACCGTCAACAAAACCCCCTACAACACCTTCAGGGAAGTTGTCAGCGAGCCAGCTGTTTGTAATTAAGTCATTGAGGGAGTGAGTGAGCGAGTGAGTGAGTGAGTGAGCGAGTGAGGGAGTGAGTGAGTGAGTGAGCGAGTGAGCGAGCGATTTTCGCGTTCTTCGCCGTCGCATTTGAAATCCCACTTACCGTTCCCAAACTTCATCTTCCCCCAGAAGAAGCAAGCACACCTGAGGTAATTGCTTGAGTGAGCGCTTCTTTGAACTCGTCCTGAAGTAAATCCGCAACACAGTCGTCAGAGTTATCAAGTCCTCGCCTACCGCGTGGAAGGTCTTCAGTATGTAAGGATCCATAAACGTCACCCCCCCCCAAGAATCTGAGGGAACTAGGATGGGATGGGGGACCTTACGCCTGGGTCGATTTAAGCAAAAACCAAAGAGAAGACAAATGGGTCGATGGTCATGGGTCGATGGTCAAGGCCAAGTAAAAAAGAAGGGGGATGCTTAGGAGGGATATCCTGGATTCTTCAATAAATTCGCACGTTTTCTCTAAAACATAATATTACCTCAAAGTGAAAACTTGCCAAAAACCTTCGAATCAGCGTTCGCATCACAAGCATCCGCATCACAAGCATCCTACTAATATCGTTCCTTTTTTTCCATCGAATAAAACACAGAAACACCAATGCCGAAAATTGCCTTTGCGATTTTGGTGAGCACCATCCTCCTTATGGCTGCGACCTGTGGAGGACTTCGTATCCCCATCTCCAGCGAATCTTTCAGGCATCCACATACAAGCTTGTTCTTTGAGCGAGAACACACATCTTTTGTTAGAAAGGAACGAAAAATTTCGAAGGAACGCGTGATTAAGCTGGAAGGTCCGGAAACTTTCTTTGAATTCTTGTCGTCGAGTCCGGCTCCCGCAGTCATTGTATTCCACGCCTCATGGTGCAAGGCCTGTCAGCGCTTCGGGCAGAATTTTGACAGGCTGGCGAGACGTGACCTTCTGTCTGACGCTCGTTATGCAAGTGTTGAATATGGAGCGAACTCAAAATTGTGCAAAGCTCTTGGGGTGAAACAGCTGCCCAAGTGTCACATTTATGTTCAAGGAGAGTTGGTTTTTGATGAGGCTGTTGGTCCAAAGAGATTTCATGTGCTTGAGGAGGCGGTGAAGAAGGTCACAAAATAATTTGGTGCGCACAAAATAAGAGCGGACAAATGAAAGCGGAGATCATTTTTGCAAAATCTGGCCATTACACACTATCGTCCACATTATTGCATACAAACACATACAAATATACGCACTATCGATACCACAACCTATTGCTTAAAAAACCTGTAAATTAGGCTGCCGTTGGGCGCCAAACCTGCCTCCTGAAGGGTGGTTGTGTCGTCTTCCTCGCCGTAGCTTCTGTTGGGATAGCTGTGTCGAAGGCGTGTATGGAATGAATGGTGAGTTTAGTCGAGTGTTGGAAATTAGCCTCTGCGCGCGCTCATTTGAATTTCACTCAATTTAGCCCCAAAACAAATAAAATTCTTACCTGGTTCTCAACTCTGCGCTGACGTCACTATTTATCTCCTTCGCTATGAGAGCTTTCAGGGCGCCAATGGTTTCGCTAACCTTCATGGTGAGGAGCAAGGTCTCGGACGTTCCACCAACAACTCCACGATCAACGCGGACGCGAAGCATCGCCGAGCGAATCGGTGACTCGATCTTAATCTCGTCATCGTCCTCTGATGCTGACACTGTTGAGGGTTGTTTCATAGCTGTATTATTTTCACAGTCATTATTGTTGTCGTTGTCGTTGTCGTTGTCATTGTCGTTGTCGTTGTCATTGTCATTGTCATTGTCATTGTCGTTTTCATTGTCATTGTCATCATTATTGTCACTTATGCTGATATTATTTTGATAAAGCCGACGTTTTTCAGCCGCCTTAAAGGCATTTCCGCGCTTCTCGTTGAAGTCATCGTCACCGCACCCAAATTCGTTATCATCCTCTTCCATCATCATCTTCCCGTCGTCGCTATTTTCGCTTGAAAGAAGACTCTCAATTCCACTCCTCACCTCAATAACAGCGCCGCTTTCACCGATGACCTTCTCAGGGAGCTGCAAAGAAAAATGATTAGTATTCTGCCAGGTGAGATGAGAAGTGAAGTCCTAATCGGTCACTCGCTTACTCACCTTCATCAAAAATTCCTCCTTCTTCATGGGCAGACTTGCGTCACCGATACTAGCGAGGCTGTTGATGATCTTCCCTGGCTTCTTGAGTTGGTTACCCGCGCCGCTAAAAATTGTCTCGCCCTCATTGTTCTTGTCAAGTGTGCTCTCTCGCTTATCATAAAGATCGAGCTTTACTCCGTCAGGATAATCTTCCTTAAACATGTGCGGGAAGAAACCATCCATAACGTCGGCAATAAAGCGTTGGCAACTAGGATCGTTCCACTTCTTGATCTTTCTCTTGTTCACAACGATTCCGTCAGCATAAAGAGTGATAGGAACTCCCTTTTGATACACCAGTTTCGCTCGCTGACCATCTTTCATTATCTTTGCCTTGTCTGCTTGAATCATCTGGTTAAGCTCATTGACTCGGCAAACGAATATGTCCCTGTCGAAATTGAACTGTCCTTTACTTTTTTCGCTTGCCTCTGGCGGTGAGGCACAGGCTGAAGGCTTGGGATCCTTTTCGGGCAAGGGAATTAACGTCTTCTCCTTTTGTTTCTTGTTTTCCTCCGTCAAGCCTTTCTTGTTGTAATCCTTACCCACCCAGACAAGTCCATAGTCCGACAAAAACGACTTCATGTCATTAATTTGTGCCATCAAAAAATCATTCTCCTCCACTAAGTCTTCCAATTTGTTGGCTGTCTCGTCAAGATTCGATGCTGATATAGCTTCCTCCAGCGCAGAGATCTTCTTCTTCTGTTTCTTGATTAGCGAGTCCTTCTTACTGGCCTCATCCTTCAGGCGTTTTGCGGTCATCTCCAATCTAGTTAGACGACCTGTCATCTTCGTCAGAAGGTCATCCTTGTTGGCACCGACGGCACTGGAGTTATCTTTAGTTTGGTTACTGCAATCAAAATGTGTGTCAATGATTTTTCGAGATTGGAGGACATAGTAACGGGGGGCAGGGATCACTTACCTGGACTGTTCACTAGACTTACTACTACCAATTCGAATCCTTGGAGACCTTTTCCTTCCGCCTCGACTTTGGCTGACACTACTGCTGACGCTGCTCACACTGCTGACACTGCCCAAACTGACGTCGTCATCGTCCAGGTCAACTTTGGGAGTATTCTTAATGATCTCATCAATATTATTTAAATGGCTATGGAGTTTGTCTCTTGATCTGCGACCCACACGGTTTCGCTCTCGGTCCCCCCCGCCAATCATATTACTATTCAACTTGGGTTTGGTGTTGAAAATTTCATCCATCATGGCAGATTCGGCGCTGTGTTTGCTAGCAAGCTCATTGTGAACTGTTGCAACTTCTTCACTGTCATTGAGAGCCATCATACGCTTCTTCGCTCTGTTCTGATTGAGGTTCTGTCGAGCATTGCTTATATTTTCCTCCATTGTCCTTGGTTGATCATGAGAAGGGTTGTATTTGGGGATATCATTAAGGGCGTCCTCCAGCTTCTGCGGACGCATCCGTTGCTTAATATTCGGTCGTTTATTCTCCTTCTCACCCGGAAAATATGCCTATTTGTCATTAAACATCATAGAAACATGAATACGGGAACAACATTTAGGTTTTCGGGAAGGCAAGAAAAGAAAAGAATTAAGGTTAGAATTGGGTTGCACCGCGCAGAAGATGAAGTAAATGAGAGTTTGTGCTAAATTAAAAAAAAATACTTACCATTTTAATGAAAAATGGACTAATTTGTAATCCGGAACAAACGATCGGCAAAAACTTTCGGAGCCAAAAAGCCAAACTAATGCAAATCAAAGAGGAAAGACCCACCCACATAAACAATTTTCTTTCTTTTTCCCTCTAACATTGTCATGAACAAATCACTACTTGTCTTAACAGCCGTATTAGTTAAAGCCTTCAGTTGTCCAGACTATGACTTCATCGCCCAACAAAGTGTGGATTCTCAATTATACTCTCCCCAGCTTCTTGATGGGCTTTGGTACATGCTTGCAACGAACGAGCCCACCCTCCCTCCCATTTGCAACTGTCCGAGAAACAATTTTACAACATCTCCCGCCGAGTCAACCTATACCTACACAAACATTGACTTGTGTGAAGTTACTGGTGAGCTTGAATTTCATGTGGATGGAAAACTTGTTGACGAGGGTCGACCTGGTTTAATGAAGGAACACGCGAGGTATAGCCCTCTTCGTATGAAAACAAACATGGCGTTTCATGCTTTGTACGGTCCAGATGGTGACATGACTCACATTTACACCTACGCTTGCCTGGCTCCCAATGTCTTCTCTTTTACCCTAATGGGAAGGTCTGCCAAAGATGAAACTGCCGAAACAATTCAAGAAATGGTCGACGCAGTCGACGAGTTAACGAAAAATGTACTAGATGTTACGAAACTGAAAATTACGACTGGTGAGGACTTCGATTTATGCGAAAATAAAAATTGAAAGCACTGTCTCTGTTTGTAGGGAAAGAAGCAGCATTAATATTCTCGTCGCAATTAATGGGGCGATTTTTTCAAAGCTCAGCATCACCCTTCTCCTTCTTCTTCTTCTTTTTTCTCTTCTTCTTCTTCTTCTTCTTCTTTTCGCCTCCACCCTCTGTCTTTCTCTCTTCCTCCTTCATTCTCTTTTCCTCCTCTGCGATGCGCTGAGCCTCTTTCTTCTCCTTTTCAATACTCTCCAGCATCTCTCGCTCCCTCCTCTCTTCGTCCTCTCGAATTTCCCTCATCATCTCCTCCATATCCTCCTCCTCATCATCAGCTTGTATAGACCCCAAATCGCACTCCTTCGCAAACTGATTATCCATTGGCGTCGAAAGTTTGTCGGTTCGAACCTTGCCCTGAGCAACTTTTCCCGCGAAATCAACGAGCTTGTCCTCACTCAAACTCCCCGTAAACCTGGCATAGCGATTGAGTTTTGGGTTCCACACTACAGCGGAAGGAAGCATGTCCCCTGTCACACCAAACAACTCTGCAAATTCGGTACGGCAGCTGCCATGAACATAAAACCAGCTGGAGATGGAGTTGCTCTTGGCGGAGAATTTGTCGAGGGCATTTTGAAGAAGGGCTTGATATGTGTCGACTGCCGATGCGTCGTAGCCGTCGATAAATAGGTATACACCGAGATCGTTTGGGGGTTCTATTTGGGTGCGTTCGAAATGTTCATAATTGAATTCAGAAGCAGCAGTGGGGGGCTTATCCTCCTCCTCATCGCCAGTATCGGTCGATTTTTCCACTATTCCACCCGACATTCTACTCTGAATAGCTTCCACAAAACCATCGAATTCTGAAGCGCGGCCGAAATCTAGCAAAAAGCGAAGCAAGTTGAGGTAGTTGGGCTTTCCATGCTGCTGATTGTTGTAAACAGTCTGTCCGAGTGTCTTCTCCTTACTTTGGTCAGTTCCCTGGATGTTCCTGGCCCAAGTATGATAAATCATTACTATCGCAGGCAAGTTTCTCAAGCCCAAATCGGCCAACAAATCGTCGCGTGGATTGCTGCAAACCCCAATACGCACCACATCTTCCATCAAAAGAGCGATATTCTTAATGAAGCCGGGAGGCTGGGTCTTCTGACTGAAAACTATCATCGCGGGGAGATCTTCCTCACCGGCTTCCATTGCAAACTTCTGAATAGCCGCGCCCGTACCCTGGAGGTTATAGACCGCATTTGGTATTTTATCGTTCAATGAGCTCTTCAAAGCTTCAACGGGGTCGCTATATTTCAATATGTTCCCCTCAAGATCAAAGGTGAGGATCTGGGGCTTGTCGAACGTTGAGTTCACGTATACCGACGATTGGAAAACTCCGACGCAATTTGTGACGGTAGCATCCCAACCGGGGAGCTGCTTGTCTACCGCACTGTTGTCACCCTCAACTGTGTCCCAGTAATTGAGATCCACATTCGGTACCACAGCAACCACATGGAAGAAGTTTGTTGTAGGTGGAAGCGAGGTTAAGACGTCCGCATTCCCATATTTATGAAACTTGGCCGGCTTGGCTGGTTTGTAATCGTAGATGGAGTCGATGTAGGGACCAGCAGGGATTCTATCATACAACCAGGCCTCGACTTCCTTTCTATTACTTATGCTTCCACCGTACTCCTCCTCGTTAAAAAAAAGCCTCGTAGTCACATCGGGAAGTCCATCATCATTCGCAGTTACTTGAACGAATCGCGCGCTGCCGAGAAACTGGAAGGCAAGCGATTTGTAGAAGGGGGAAGGAAATTCGCGGTGGGTCTCCAGCTTTACGACCGGCAGTTCTTTTTTCTCATTTGGAACTGAATTGCCGACTGAATTACCACCAAAGTCGTGCCCAAGACCGTTGACAATTTTTTCATCCGAATTTACGTAATCTAACAAACCTCTGTTGACCCAACGCTTAAATTGAGCCATATCCAACCTTGATTCGCCATACCGACCATGAAATCCACTGAGCTTCCGGTCTACTTCCCCAGTGTAAGGGTTCGCCTTTGGCATGCCTTGGTATGCGCCGATGAATGGAAGAGAAGGGATGCCTGACTTTACCACCTTGTCCTCGCAGAACTTGCTCATGATCGCACCTTCGTCACCAATGTGCTGGAAGAAGGTGGCATCTGGGGAATCCTCACCACAGGCCACAGCATGGCATGTGATGAAGGGGACGAGAGGGTACGATTTCGTCGTGTTACTATCGCCGGGTTGTATTGGTAGAGTGACATGATCTTTCTCCGAGTTGTAACTTTCTTTCAGGGTCTTACACATATCACGGAAGTCAAAGTCATATCTGCTTCGTTCAGTCACTTTAAAGAGGATAAGATGATAGCCAAGCCTCTTCCGAATGTTCCGATCGAAGTAATCATTGTCCAAAACATCGAAAAACGGTACAATTTTGGGGTCGAGGGGGTTATCCTCATCCCGGAAGTTGGAAAAATCATTCTTCTTGTTGACTTCTTCCACAACAGAATCAGGTGTGACTTTTGATACAGAGATATCGCCCGGATCGTCGACAGAGAGATCAACCCTCAGCGAGGGGTCAGAGTAACCAGTATTTGATTCCGGATCATTAAAGTCTTCTGCTGTGTAAGTGTAAGTGGTTGTGACCGTAGGATCACTTGGGTCCTCCTTTACTTCCCCTTTAATTTCACCAAAAGAAAGCAAGAGTAACAAACATGAAAGAATAAGGAGAGGGGCCATACTAGACGGCAAAAAGGGGAAAAGCAAAATAAGGAGATTTGAAAGGAGAGTGTGTGGATTTAGTTTTGAGTCGACGAAGACGACGAAAAAAACACATGTCTGAAAATTGTGAGACAGAGGGCTTGTAGATTTTTTCGACGATAACTCGTCTTTCTCAGGCCGTTGAATCGAAAAAGACTGCCAACGGAAACAGTTATCACGCATTTATTGAAAAATAAACCTACTTCAGGTGGGTTCCACTTTTGTCATCGTTCACAGCACTACAACAACCCTCCTAACACTCAAAATAAAATTTTTAAACGCAAAACACATCTTACCAAGGGTAAATCATTGAAAGATGATATCTGAATGGGAATTCCCTGTTGAGAAGGAGGCTTTCTGTGTTAAGCACACCTTTAGCGGAAAATATGTAGCGTCCCTGAGCAGTGATTGGATTCTGCGACTGCACGACTCAACGAATGGGGACGTTGTGAAGAGTATTTGGAATCCCAACACTGCATGGTTCGCTGTTGGGAATGGGATAATTGCCGTGCCTTACGAGCATGTGAGTGACGCCCAGGATGTTGTGTATGGTTTGCGATTGTTTAGTGATGAGACGCTCGATGTGATCCAAACCGTTCTTGGACATACTGATCTTGTGTTCGATATCGCGGTTTCAACTGATTCGAGACTAATGGTGTCTGGTGGTTTCGATAAGTCAGTGCGTTTATGGAGGAGGGATGAGAAGGGGAAATTTGTTTGCTCGAAGGTGCTGAGGGATCATTCACGTTATGTTTTCGCTGTGGACCTTAGCCCGAACAACCAATTACTTGCAACTGGAGGTTTAGACAGGTCAATCAAGGTTTATAATACTGCTGTTGACTGCACTCTTCTGTATACGTTGGAGGCGGGCACCAACTCAGATTATGTTATCTCCCTGAAATTCTTCCCTGGCAGCACCCGGCTATGCTCTGTTAGCCGTGGATCGCTGAGAGAATGGAACTTACTCGACAACAAGGTGAATATTGTGAACACTAACCCTGAAATACAAGGGCGAATAGTAATTTCACCCGCTGGGAAGTATATTTCGAGTTTCAATTTAAGTGATAACCAGATCATGCTGCGGAGCACGAGGACGCTCGAGGTGGTGCACACTTTCAGATTCAGGGAAGGACTCGATTATTCGGGGATTACTAGTATCGCTTCCTCGATATGCGGGACCCACTTGATAAGTGCTCACAACGCAAAAGGAATCGTCGTCTCAATGATGCCCACCTACAAGATTTATTCGAAACTCACGATCCCTACAATTATTTACTTGCGACGCGTGTTTACGACATGGGATGATGGCCGTTCTTCGCACAGAGATACAACCCGCCCAACCTTCGAGAGCGCGCTTGATACGATGGGCTTCCTCATCACGCATGGGTTGGAGGGACTCTTTATAGAGGTTCTCCACTATGCTCACGGACCTCACTTTACGTACAGCCCAGTGCGCCGGAACAAGCGCCGAAGGGACGAGATAGTACCGAGTGACGATTCTACACAGGGATCGCGAGAAGACTTCGCTGGAAATCTGGTGGCACTCATCCACCACCGTGAGTCCGAAACACCAGGAGAAAGAGAGATTACCGACCTCGAGATGGAGCTAGCCGACCTTGAGTCAGTGATGTCAAAACTGGAGGAGGAGGCTGAGCTGCTCGAGGCTGAGCTGCTCAAGGCTGAGCTCCTCGAAAAGTAGTGCACACAAAACACACAATCTTAGTCATCAACACACGCAAAGGCACGCCCTCAACACACAATCGTAGTCACCAATACACACGCACAAAGGCAGGCGCTAACGCGCAGAAATATAATTATTTTGAAGTTTAAGAACAAGAAATTTAGTTAGTACTGCAGCCGTCATATAATAAAATATCCCCGCTCTTTTTTTTGGCTCATCCTACTTGCTTTCATTTTTTCTTTCCGAAGAAGTTCTTGCCCCCGGTCTTGGCTTTCTTTCCTCCTTTCTTCTTGGCGTCCTTCTCAGCCTGCCGTTTTTTCGCGAGTACATCCGCATTTGGGGCCTTAACAGCGCCGAAAAACGAGTCCATCCGAAGCTGAGGCTTCTTGAACTGCGTTTTTGCCTTCTCTAGCTTTTCGATTTGCTTCGCGACACGCTCATCATTGAAGCCCTGCGACACGAGGAACTCTTGCAGTTCTTTCGCCTGGGCAGGCACCCACTTAAGCTCGTTCCCGTCCTTCTTCAGGTCATCAGCCGTCAAGACCTCATGTTGCATGAAGAGGGCCCTCGCGCTCACGTAGGCTGGCTCTACTTTCTCCTTCTCCTCGGAGGCCTCACTTTCGGCAGGTTTCTTGGCATCGGCAGCAGCATCGGCAGCAGCATCGGCAGCAGCATCGGCAGCAGCATCGGCAGCAGC
>Ga0115555_1001525_pt1 | contig 15849 bp, 13 predicted proteins | sample COGITO_mtgs_1104_2_FD_87285 | JGI IMG/M metagenome (GOLD analysis project Ga0115555, IMG submission 87285) | Pelagic marine microbial communities from North Sea - COGITO_mtgs_110407 | ecosystem: Environmental > Aquatic > Marine > Epipelagic | place: Germany:Helgoland, sampling site Kabeltonne... | reverse complement strand
GAGGAAGAGACGATCAAAGAGTAGTAAAAAGGATTGAGCTTTACTAGTACTTTTATGACCTTTACTATTACGTTTTATGTTAAATGAACTTTTGGTACAAATTTGCCCTCATTTATTTTCACGCTTATTACACACAACAACAACAACAACAACAACAACAACTTTCGCTTTGAAAAGAAGACATTTAACATTAATTTGCAAACGCGAGAGAGAGAAAGTGTGTGTGTGTGTGTGTGTACCGCGGAACGATCAAGAAGTGTTCTCGTTCAACAATAAAAGGTAGAACACAAATTAGGGGAAAATGAAGCCGTCGAAATGGCGGATTCAATTCGAGACGGAGGAAGAAGATACCCTGGACGCCTCCTCGCCGAAACCAATGATTCAGCGCGACCCGTCCTCGCCGACGAGCCCGAGTCGTAAACGGAAAGGTTTTGTCGTCGGGATAGGAGGAGGAGGAGGAGGAAGAGCGATGGATACGTTGGAAGAAAAGATAACGAGGAGAATTCCATTTTTAACCGCTCTGGAAACGAAGAATTTGGAGTTCAACGCGCAACACGCGACGAGAGAGTGTTTGAGACATTTTGGGTTACCAGTCGTTTTGAAAGATAGGAAACGATTGAAACGGAGGAACAGTAACAGTGCTACTACTAATATTACGAATAGGAACGAGAAAAAGAGCGGCAAGAATACGACGGAATTAACGCTGAGCGAAATCCGCGGGAACGTGAAATGGGGGTGGGCGCGCGAGGCGACGAAAACGGGCGTGAAAGAAGCAAAACGAGGCCATTTTATGATCGCGTTGAAAGCGTTCGACCGAGCGATTGAGTTAGACTCGAAGCACGTGGACGCGTACGTCGCGAGAGGTGCGGTGTTAGCCAAAAATACGGATTCGGAGAAGATGACGGTGTCGAGACGAGTGGAGTGTTTGGAGGAGGCGAGAAGGGATTTCAGGTTGGCGTTGGAGATGGAAGAAGGGCACGAGGACGCGAAGAAATATTTAGAGAAAGTCGAGGAGGAATTGTTGGAGTTGAGAGAAAAACTCGAAAAGCAACGCGTTCCAGTCGTCGTTGCGACGAAGAGAAAAATTTCGGCGGCGACGAGAATTTCGTCCTCCGGCGGCGTGTTGCCGGCGGACAGAGCGAGGTTGGAGCAAAGAGAGAAAGATGAGGATCGCATCGAGATTACGAACAACGGCATCAACAAAAACGGAAACGGAAACGGTATTCTCACGAATACTCAAAAGAATGCACTCGAGGAGGATAAGGAAATGACGGAGTTCTTAGAAGCGGAAATCGAAGCCGAGATGGCGCGAAAAGAAAAGGAGAAACATCGAAAGGAGAAAAAGAAGCGCAAGAGGAAGAAGAAGGAGAAAAAGAGCAAACACAAGAAGAAGAAAAGCAGGAAGAAATCCTCGTCGTCGTCTGAATCGTCATCGAGCAGTAGCAGTAGCAGTAGTACGAGTAGCAGTAGCAGCTAATAATGCATAGTAGCATTTAAATTACAGTAAGAAGAAAACTTCTTCGTTGGAAGGCGCGCGTTATCAATCAATCGAGTTCTTTTGTCTTCTCGTAGAGATAACAATCGAGTTGCCATTTCTCGTCTACTTGCGATATAGGTTTCCACCCAATCCCGCCTGGAATTGATTGCAGAGGTTTAAAATTTACGATATCGTCGCACAGTTTACTCACAATCGCCAATCTCGCGCCAACTTTCATCTCCCGCGACAGTTTCGCCTTCAACATCCCCACCGTCGTATCGTGCCACGTCGTCGCGTGCACGAATATGAAATCGAATTGAGAGAGGTCTTGGTCGAACACATCGCCCTGGGAGACGGATATTTCACACGCGTGGCTACTGTCGCTATATTTCTCTAATTTTTCTCGTAACCTTGCGATGCCTTCGATCGCTTTCGCGGCTAAATCCGGACAAATCTCCACGCCGTCCGCTTTGGCAAACTTCCCCGACAAGGCCGCCGTCTACGCGTATCGATCGATGATGCAGAACGGAAAGAAGGTGAGTACTACGCTTGAAAACGACAAAAAAACACGGAATAACGAGCATGAAAACGAACGTAAAAGAAGAATCAACTCGAAAAGAACGACATAAAACCAAATCAAACGCACCGCCACTTGCTTCCCGACCCCGCACCCCAAATCCACGTATCGCAATCCACCATCCAAATTCTTCCCATCCGTCCCTAAATCAATCAACTCCAGCATCGAATTCACGTCTATTTCGCCGTAAAATGAATCCTCTGGATGTTTATACGTTTCTGGATGTAATTCCGTCACCTCTTTCGCGATTTTCCGGCTGACATCTTTGGAAAATGTTTTATCGTCGCAGAAGATTTCGTTGTACATGGCTGCTGGATTAAACACCAACCGCTTTGCTTCTTCATCCTTTTCCTCCTCTGAAGAAGACGAAGAAGACGCTCCGGAAGCTCCGACGACCACCGTTCGGTTGCACTTCCTCCTCTGTCGCCACTGAAAAACCCTTCGTTGTCTCGAACACCAACGAAAAGACGACGAAAAGAGGGGCAGTTGAGACATGTTTTATGAAACATTTTCCCCACATTTTCCCCCACATTTTCCCCCCAAAACCACTGAAGAGACAGACGACGAAACATGGCGCGATCAAAGTCCCCCTCGCCACCTGCGCGCGCATCGAAGAAGAGGTCGTCGAGGAGAAGTTCCGACGACGATTCGGACGATTCAGACGAGGACGAATTGTTGCGTAAAAAAACAGAGCGAAGCGAGAAACGGATGAAAAGCAAGACCACTGGAGGGAAATTGGACTCCAGGGCGGCGGAAAATGAGAGATCGAAAGAGGAAGGCGAAATTCATCTGGAAGACAAAGGAAGGGTGAAAACGACCGAGAGTGACGCGAAAAAGACGACGACAAAACCTTTGGTGGTGAAGAACAGCACCAACGGTCGCGCCGGTGGGGCGTACGTGCCTCCGTTTAAACTCGCGCAAATGATGCGAGAGATTGAGGACAAATCCTCCCCAGAGTACCAGCGAATCACGTGGGAAGCGTTAAAGAAATCCATCAACGGTCTCGTGAACAAAATCAACAGCTCGAACGTGAAAAACATCGTTCCGGAGTTATTCAACGAAAATTTAGTGCGAGGGAAAGGTTTGTTCGCGAGATCGGTGATGAAATCGCAAATGGCGAGTCCTCAATTTAGTCCCGTGTTTGCCGCGCTCGTCGCGGTGACGAATACGAAGTTTCCGGAACTCGGGGAGTTGGTGGTGAAACGGGTGGTGTTGCAGTTTCGGAGGGCGTTTAAGAGGAACGATAAGAGCGTGTGCGTGGCGGCGACGAAGTTTTTGGCCAGCTTAGTGAATCAGCAGGTACGTGGTGTAGAAATCGTTCGTTCGTTGTTTCTTTTTACGGTCTCGTTCCCTTCCTGGCTCGTTGGTTCTTTTTTGCGTTTTACGCACGCGCGCGCAGACGAATTTGAACAACACTCTCATCGAAAGGCAAACGATGAATAAGATCACACACAAAATCCAACTCCGAGGCTGGTAGTTCCAACTTCCGTGACGAGTAGAGAATCAAACGAGCTTTTTAACCCTGATGCCTTTTGATGGATGTTGTTCAAGAAGCGTCTCACTCTATCTTTGCTTTCTATGGATGGAAGACGGAAGATGTCTTTGCTTTTCCCACTCATTCAAAATACTCACGCATTTATCTCACTTTCTTAATGACAACAGGTTGTGCACGAACTCCTCGCGCTCGAATTGTGCACTTTACTTCTCACCCAACCGACGGACGACTCGGTCGAAGTCGCCATCGAGTTCATCAAAGAGTGCGGGTATGCGTTGCAAGATTTATCGCCGCAAGGCTCGCACGGTATTTTTGAACGGTTTCGGGGCATTTTACACGAAGGTGAAATCGATAAACGGACGCAGTTCATGATTGAAGGTTTGTTCGCCTTTCGTAAGAGTGGCTTTGAAGGTAAAAAAGGCGTCCCGGAAGAGCTCGATCTCGTCGACGAGGACGATCAAATCGTGCACGAAATCTCGTTAGACGACGAATTGGAAGCGAACGCGAGTTTGGACGTGTTTAAGTTTGATCCGAACTACGAAGAGAACGAGAAGAAGTACGTGGAGATCAAGAAGGAAATTTTAGGCGAGGAGAGCTCTTCGTCCGATGAATCCGGGTCAGACGAAAGCGGGAGCGACGAAAGCTCCGACGACGACGAGGAACCTGCAGTAGCTGCGCCGACGACCACGCAAAACATCACCGACGCCACGGAAACCAACCTGGTGAACCTTCGCCGAACCATCTACCTTACCATAATGTCCTCTTTAGACTTTGAAGAAGCCGGTCACAAATTGATGCAAATCCAATTGCAACCGGGGCAAGAAATAGAAGTCGCGACTATGCTCGTCGAATGTTGCTCGCAAGAAAGAACGTTTGTCCGATACTACGGCTTGTTGGCGCAACGATTCTGTTTCATCTCCAAAGAGTACGCCAGTTTATTCGACGACGTCTTCATGAAACAATTCAGCACCATCCATCGATTAGAAACGAACAAGTTACGAAACGTGGCTAAATTTTTCGCGCACTTGTTAACCACGGACGCCATGTCGTGGACGTGTTTGGCGTACATCCAACTCTCGGAAGAAACGACGACGTCGGCGTCCAGAATTTTTATCAAAATCTTATTCCAGGAGTTGAGCGAACAGTTGGGTTTGAAAAAGTTAAACGAGAAGATGTCCGAGGAGGACATGCAGGCGTATTTCACCGGCGTCATGCCGAAAGCGCCTTTGAAAAACGTCCGATTTTCCATCAACTTTTTCACGAGCATCGGCTTAGGCGGGTTAACCGACGGCATGCGAGAACACTTAAAGAAGGAGCAAGAGAAAGAAAGAGAGAGAAGAGCGAACGCTTCCTCATCCTCATCATCATCCTCATCCTCATCCTCGTCGTCGGACTCTTCGGATTCTTCCGATTCTTCCGATTCAGATTCCTCGTCCTCGAGCGAGAGTAGCGAGAGTAGCAGTAGCAGTAGTAGCGGTAGCGGAAAACGACGACGACGAAAACGAAAGAGTCACAAATAGAGATAAAGCGCGACGACACACGACAAAAGCGCGCTGTTGTAATACTTTCATCGGGTAATTCATCGTTGGTATATGTGCTCGTCACTTCATCTGTTTCTCTCTCGATCAGATCGTCGCTCTCGTCATAGCGCTTTCGATCGAGAAAGCTCTTATGCATTTTCGTCATTACCAAAACACGCGCATTTTCTCTCTCTCTCTCTCTTTCTCTCTCTTTGCGCTTGCGCACAAAGAACCGCTCGCAATGCCGCCAAGGCAGCAGAGGAAGGTTCGGGTAAAATCGTCGCTCTCCGCGTTCGCAGACGCCGACGATTCAGACGACGAAAAGCATCACCACCAACGAGAAGAAGAAACGAACGACGGCGAATTACCGTTGGTGTCGTTCAAAGGCGATACGCGAGTCCGGACGCAGCACCGACCGTCGTTCGTTCCGAAAGAAGTGCAGAGGAAAAAGGACGAAAAGGATACGGCCCCGAGTGAAAATGATGATTATATTGATGCAGATGATGATGATGATGAAAATGTTTCGAAGAAACGAAAGAGGAGATGTGTAGGCGAAGAAGGTGAAGGAAAAGAGGAGAAAAAATTGGAGACGCGCGCGCGACGGGACGAGTACGAGCCAGAGCATCAACAACAGCAACAGCAACGAGGACAACCTCATAATCCGTTGTCCTCGAACGTGATCGTGAAAAATCTTCCATCGCGAGAGGATTTTGAGTCTTTATTTCGCGAGGAGTCAGGACGCGCTCGACAACTGTTCGAGAGGAAAATCTTGGAAGCGTTCTCGGCGTTTGGACCGATCGCGTCGTTGTCGATCAAAAAGAGCGGCAATGGGTACAATAGCAACAGCAATAACAAAGGCGGGTCATCGATGGCGTTTATGGCGTTTGTGGCGAAATCGAGCGCGGAGAATGCAATCGAAAAAATGAATAGCGGCCAATTTTTGTTCTACGGAGTGAAGTTGGAAGCGAGTTTAGGAGGCGCGGTGGTGGTTTCGGAGAAGGTATGGCCGCCTGCGCCGGTTACGGAAATAAGGAAGATTGCGAACGACGAAGACGAACCCGACGAAGACGACGAGGAGTCGCGAAGGATGCTGTATTTGGACGAGAATATTCACATGCGAGGTGAAGTGGCAGCGCGGTTGACCGCGCCGGCGCCTTTTGTGAACTTTGACGCAGAGCATCGAGAAGAAGAGGAAGAAGGTATCGTTAAAGTCCGTTTCCCGAAAGATTACGCGCAAATGAAACGCATCGATATCACGGCGACGTTTGTTACCGAGGATGGGAAAGCCGTCGAACACAGAATCAAAGCGAGGAAGAAAGATGATCCCGATTTTGCGTTTTTGTTTGATACGATTGAGGAGAACGAAGAGACTGTTTATTATTTGTGGAGAGTGTTTTCGTTAGCCAACGGCGATTCTCTGACTTCGTTTCGAACGGACCCGTTTCGGATGTTTACGCCGAACGGGAAAATTTGGGTACCACCAGCTGGAGGAATCGAGATGGCACCAAAACATAACAGTAGTAGCGCGAAAGACTCGATGTTGTTGTCCGCGCAGTGGCCAACATCCAACGGCGCGGGTATCGGCGCTTCCTCCTCTCTCGTCGATTACAATCTGGATCGAGGAGAAACGCAGAATGCACTCTCCGAGACGGACCAAAAACACTTGCAAGAACTCCTGTCGCTTTTAACACTCGAACGCGAACGCGTGCGAGAAGTGACGACGTTTGCGATCGATCACGCGATTTGCGCGGAGGAAGTCGTCGCGAAACTGAGGGAAGAAATGGACGCGCAAAAAGAGTCGCAAAAACCACTCGAAGCGCAAGTCTCTCTCCTCTACGCCTTCTCTGACGTCCTTCACAACGCCTCGGCACCGGTCAAGCACGCGAGTAGCTACAGAATGGTAATCAAACGCGCTTTACCGGATGTATTTAAAGCTTTAGGCGAAAGTTTAAAACACTGCGGCGTCATAGCGAAGCCGCCGTTCATGACGAGAGTTTTGCGCGTGTGCAAAGCGTGGAGAGAATGGTACGCGTTTGACGTTTCCTTTTGCGACGAGCTCGAAGAGACGTTTCTTGGTGATAAAGTAGTTCAATGAATTTTATAGATAGTAGTAATAGCGCATGTATGCAATAGTAGCCCCGGCGTAAAAAAAAGTAAGTGTTTGATCAGTAATACTATCTTGCATCCGCATAAAAACATACACAGATAGCAATGTTGTTTTACTTTTGCGCAGCCGCGCCGTACTTTGCAGCCGGGACGGCGCCCACCTCTGCGAACGCCTTTACGTCCTCCGGCGGTAACCCGGTCCCGGTCACCTCGTTCCCGACGCTCACCCAGTAATCTCTCAAGTTATTCTTCCTCGCGAAAATCTCCAGATATTTCCCATTCGGCACCAACTGTTCGATCAATTCGTAAATCTCCGTCGGTTTTTGCGATTGGCCTCGTCTTGCCGCAAAAATCACGTCCGAAGCCGTCTTCCCATTCAAAGTCGTACCGGGTGGATCTTTCCCTCGCCTGGCCACCAAACACACTTCCTTCGCGTGTTGCAAGTAAAACCCGTGCGATTTGGCCAATCTCCTCGAGTTGGTCACTTTCACCCACGCGATTTCATCCACAAACTCGTAGCCCCACTTTTTAAACTGGTTCAAACACCACTGGTATTTCGCATTGATTACCCACACGAACAAGAAGCCGTTTTCTTGCAACTCTGGAATCGGAAGGTTCGCGATGTGCGCGTCGGTGAGTTGCGAGTACCCCAACGACACGCCTCTCGTTGGATTCGCCGTGGCCAACTGCCACGGAGGATCCATCATGATGACGTCAAATTTCGTGTGTTCGTACATCGGTTTCCAATCGAACGTTGTCACGTTCGCGTGCACCGGAATGCACTGCGGCGGTACCATCCACTCCTTCGGGTCGATCAAATCCACGTCGTACGTCTCCGCTTCCTCCTCCTCGCCGGTATTCGCGTTATGAGCATTCGTCGCCGCGGCTTCCCCATCCTCTCCCATTTCGTTCCCGGTGCCGTCCGCGGTATCGTCGTCGATCGTCGTCGTCGTCTCCAACTGCAACTGCAAAAACGAAGGAAAACTCACGCCGCTCGCAGAGGAATTTTTTTGAAAATGTGCTCCTTTCTTGAGCTCGTTTTGAATCAGTTTCCGATACGTCTCGATCTCTCTGTTCAAAGATTCATCGCCGTTGTTCTTTTTTTCGTTTTCAAACGACAGCCAGCGTTGGACGCACGACGGTTCATCCATTAAGAGGAGGTTTTCATCCAACAACGTGTCTTCGTGATCGGTTTCCATCATCATCGCGAGTTCTTCTCGTGTGTCTTCTTTGTTGGCCACCATGCTGTTTGAATTTTTCCCGGAGCTTTTCGATTGATTTTTCCTCTTGATGGCACGCGCTAAAGATTCCGCGAAGGACGCGAATGTCACGCAACACGGACAATGAAGAGCAGCAGTCGCAGTCGTCTCGACCTTCGTGCAAAAGTGAGCGAGAGGAGGAGGAAAAGGAGGAGGTTTCTTTCGATTCGTCGTCGTCTTTAGTGTCTCGTCGAGACGATGGTGTTTGTGAGAATTTTTGAATTTTGAGTCGAAAAATGTCAAAATGAAGCACAGAGAAGAACGCTTCACTCGCGCTTACGTCTTGAACGTATTGCGTATCTGTAAGACTAAGGATAGAATGCATTTTGTATTGAACATCGAGCTTTAACTCTTCCGTGATATGTTAACCTGTTTAAAAAGTTCAATTACATCCTTTTGAATGTTTTTTGTTTCGCGCACTTCTTAAAGAGGTTTACTTTTTCGGGCGGCGTATATTTTTGTCTACCCCGCGCTTCTATTGCCGCTGCCGCTGCTGCTGCGAAGAAGAAGAGGAAGACGAATGCGTCGTCGAAGCCGTCGTCGTCGTCGTCGCGGTCGTCGTTTCTTTCGCTCGTTTCATCGCGATTTGTTTGATGTTTTGCACCGCGCCTTCCACGCCGCCGTTTTGGAGTCCTTTTTGCACCTCTTGAAAATCCGATTTCATTTTGGATAAATTTTCCTCTGCTTTTTGTTTAATCGAACGCGAGAGAGACGCGAAGAGGTTGTTTTGGTGATTCTGATGATCCGGGCTGGTCGGACGCGCGGAGGAAAAGGAGGACGCGCCGCCGCCGCCTTTTGCTCGGAGGACGTCTTCGCGCTTGTTTCCGAAACCAATCATGTTGTTATTGCCGCCGGTTGGAGATTTCGGAGAGAGCGGTTGCGAGGAGGAAGAGGGAGGGGCTTTCGCGGCGGAGGTTGGCGGCGAGTCGAAATGCGAATCCGAGAGCAACCACTCTGCCGTGGCGTCCAAGGCGTTCTTTTCCTCCTGTCTCTTCGTGCTGTTTTCGCGTTTTAAACTGACACTTTTGCGCTGTTGTTTTTCTTGCTTCTCTTGTACTTGTTGTTGTTGATGATCTTCTACTTTTTCTTCTTCTTTTGGCGCATTCGGTAACAGTTGCGCGCTGAACGCGTTTTCAGAGCCCGATTTTGAAAGCACGATGTGTTCGTCTCCTTTCTTTTCGCCTCGCAAGTACGTCGTCGAAGAGACGTCCTCCGACGACGCTGCGTTCGTTACTAAAAATGCACCGTTGCCTTCGCTCAACTGTATCGCGTCTTCGAACGCAATTTCCGGTACGAAGTGCTCGAACCGTATCAACTCTTTCATCGGGTCGCTCGCGCAGTTCGGCAACACCAGCTCGTCGCAAATGTCCGAGACTAACTTGCTGGACAGCAAATGCGAGACTTTCTTCGCGATAAACTCGTGCGCGATTTTGTTCTCTCCAATCGCCGGCTCGCAAAAGATATCGACTCTCGGGCGACCTTTCAATCCCCACCACAAGCGTTCGTTCGGGGGTGGAGGGATCCAAAATCGAAACGTGCCGGAACAGCTGGACACTCTCAAAGTCATTTTTAGCGGAAACTTTTGCAACACGCGGTCGTTGACGTTTTCGACGACTTTCTTCATCTCTTTGAGCACGTTTTGAGTGACTTCTTCTTTCGTTTTGTTGAGCGGTGGGATTCTGCCAGAGTTTGTGGGCGAGAGCGGAGGCGTCGGCGTTCTCGAGCCGCTTTTGCTTGTGGCGCTGTCGTTCGTTTTTCCGGCAGCGTCTTCGTCGTTTTCCTCCACTCCCGCTGCATCCCCGCCTTCCACTAAGTTCCCGATTTCCTTCGCGTACTGCGCTAAATCCACTCTCGTTCGAATCGTCACTTCAATGAGGCCGACGTAACTCAAATCCGCTTCCACCGCGGCGCAAACGCCTCGACCTGGTAACGATCCGCCGTCCCAAGGTGCGTTTGAACCATCGCTTCCATCTACCGGCCGTAACATGTTACACTTCGGCGTCGCTTCTCCTAACGATAACTTTTCCACGTCAAACTTGCCGACGTATTTCGGTAAACCGGGAAGTTCGTTCAATTTCTTCTCCAACAAATTCGAGAGAACGTTTTTAAAATCAATCGAGCGCACTAAATCGAAAAAGATGCGGGAAGAGATGATATTCACGGTTTGTCCGCACCGTTTGTCGTCGAAGATGTGTTCGAAAAACGCGTCTTGTTTCTTTTGCGCTTTGGCTTTCTCATCCTTCTTCTCTTGTTGTTGTTGTTGTTGTTGTTGTTGTTCGCTGCTATTACTACTACTTCTGCTAATCTTCTTTTCGAATCGCGCGTTTTCGAGCAAGTACTGCGCGATTCTCGATTTCGCCTCTTCTGGGAACTTTTGTTTATTATTCGTATTCGTGGCAGTCGTCGACGTTAAACCTCTTCTCATCGAGTCCATATCCAACGCCCTCCACAGCGCGTAAAACCACGCCTCTTTACTCGGTCCACTCAAAGCGTATAACCAAACCACCTTCTCGCCTTCGTACAGCGAAGAAGAAGAAGAAGAAGAAGCATCGCTCCTCCTCGCAATCACGATCGCCCGCTTATGGTTCCACATCAACTCCGTCTTATTCCCTTCCGGATACTCTACCAAATACACGTCGCACTGCTTCAAATCGATAAACTTTTCCTCTTTGTCCACATACTCTGCCTCCAAAGATGATGAAGAAAAAGAAGTCGTCGTCGTAGTAGTACTCTCCGCCGCCGTCGTCGCGCTCGCGCCGCCGTCGCTTCCTCCTCCTCCTCCTCTGTTCGCTTCCAACTTCATCCTCGCCGCTTTCACGTCCAAAGTCACGTAATACCTCTCCGTATTGCTTCCGCTCATCAAAGTCGTCAAACTTAAAGACGACTTCTTCGACGTCGTTTTCCCAGCGAATCCTTTTTCTTTGGACATCTTATTCGCTTTCACCATGTTAGACCCTTTGCAGAAAATCAACCACCCGCGCATCTCCTCTTTTCTCACATTCATTCCAATTAAACTCTCCTTCTCAACGAATTCCCCTTCGATACATTCCGCGGATGTTGATGTCGTACTCCTACTCGTCCCTCCTCCCGAGGAGATAAACTTACACGCAAAATACACGCCAGACGCGAATAACGTAATCGTGGACGTGGACCCGATGAAAATGCCTTTCGCCAGAGACGAAGAACTCGACGAACTCGTACTCGACATGGACGAATGCATCGCCACTCCGGAGAGTAAAATGGAAACGGAAATGGTTCCCAAGGAGAGGAACGCGAACGTTAAGCCTCCATTTCCTGATCCTGATCCTCCGGCGTTGTTATTATTAGCATCATTACTACTCTCGCGCATCATTCAAAGCGCGTCTGTGTCTGTGTGTGTGTTGTGTGTGTGTGTGTATATATTCTGTTCCGTTTCGGGGTTCGTTTCGGGAAAATGAAGCATCCCAAAGTTGTTATTTTTAGCGCACTCCCCGCGCATAAATAAGAGAGAGAAGGAGGAAGAGGACGAGAAGAAGAGAGCAGCAAAATGGACGCCAACGGTGTTTCTGTTCGTAACAATACAAACAACAGAAAATCACTCTCTTTTCTCTTCGTATACGTGCTCGTTTTAGCGTACCAAGCGTTGAATGATGACATTGGTCAACGCAACATTAGGGGAAATGATGTGTCAGAAGCGAGGACAGCATCATCGAGTTCCCCGACGAAAAAAGGCCTCTTCTTCGCCTACGTGTCCTACCTCGTGTACTCGTTCCTCCAAGGTGAAGACACGCACATGTTTCGCCCGCACCCGGGCGTCTGGAGGTGCGTGCACGGGAGTTTTGTCCTGTACCTTTTGTTCCTGGTGTTTTTGGTGTTTCAAGAGACGAAAGAACAGGCGAGAGCGAGGGTGTTTGCGTTTTGGGATTCAAACTTAATCTCAGCGGGTGAAGATGATGCGAAGATGTTCCCGTACGAGGAACGGACGTACGCGACGGATTGTCGAGTTTTTACTCCGGAGCAATGCAATTTAGCACGTTTTGGGTCCTGTTTCCAGAACGTGAAGAACACGATACTGGATGAGTTTTTTCTCGCGCACGTGCTCGGGTGGTTCGGGAAGGCGTTGGCCATTCGCGATTGGCACTTGTTGTGGGCGTATTCGATTTTGTTTGAACTGATGGAGGTGACGTTTAGGCATTGGTTGAAGAATTTTAACGAGTGCTGGTGGGATTCGTGGGTGTTGGACGTGTTGGTGTGTAACTTTGGCGGGATGTGGGTCGGGATGCGGGCGACGAAGTATTTCGCGACGACCAACGTTGGTAGGGGTAGTTATAGCGGGAGCAGTAGGGAGGAAAGTAGCGAAGGAGTTGAAAATCATGGTTTTACTGAGAGAGTGATAGATGATTTCGAGGAGAGTAGTAGTAGCGAGGAGGATGAATACGAAAAAAATGGACAAGAAGGAGAAGATGATGAGAACGAGATGAAGAACAAACCGGCGGCGGCGGCGGCGCGTTCTTCCGAGCGCACGAAAGATGAAAGCGATGGAAAGAAAAACCGCCATCACAGACGACGTCCGTCGTCGAATTTCGTTCGCGTCGCGCGGAAATCGATCGAAAATTACATCCTTCCGGAGAAAGGACATAACTGGTATCGTTACGAATGGCAGCCGTTCAAGACTCCCGGTCGTTTCATTCAGTGCGTGTTCCTCATCGGTATGTGTTTATCGTTTGAATTGAACGCGTTCTTCTTGAAGTTCATTTACGGCATACCTCCGCCGCATATTTTGAACACTTTACGTTTAGTGCTTTGGTTTGCACAGGCAAATATTGCCATCAGAGAGTATTACGTGTTCATAACGGACGAGCGCGGGATTTGGAAAGCTCAGTTAGGCGCGAACGCGTGGTTGGCGATTGCCGCCATGGCGATGGAGTTTCTGGTGATTCTGAAACACGGGGACGGTTTGTTCACGGCAAAGTGGCCAAAAGCGGTCGTCCGGTGTTGGTTAGCGGTTAGTGCAGTTATAGTTGGTGGATTGATCGTCTGGCAGTTTAAGAAGGAGAAGGAGAGAAGAGTGATGACGAAGACAAAGTACAAGAACAAGAAGAACATTTAGGTGTTTATTTTATCAATTTGTGGGCGCTTTTCACTAAAATCAAAATCTATTGGGATCCGACCACACGCTCTCGGCCTTGGCAGCATCGCTCTCGCTTTCATCATCACTACCGCTAATATAATTACTCCTACTTGCACTACTATTCATTCGCTTCCACGCTCTCGATGCTGCCTCTAACACCTCGTCCACGTTTTCCCCGGTTTTACCGGAAGCGAACACAATTTCCCACAAAGACGCATCTTTTCCTAACGATCCGATCGCTTTCGTAATCGACGCAGAGATTGTCTTCTTAATCGCTTCGGCGGAAGAAGCTCCTTCTCTAGCGTTATTGCCATCATCTTCGCTACTGTTGAACAATAACAAGTCCATTTTGTTCACCACGACAATCGCCGGCGTCGTTTTCGTTATGTCTGGTTTGTAGGTTTCCAACTCGTTGACTAAATCAATCAAGGCTTCGTGGGGCAGCTTATTGGTTTCTTTGCTATTTTCAGGTAGACTTTCATTTGCATCGTCTTGTTCTGTATTACCCGTCGTCGCGCGTTTATTCTTTCCATCACCACCAGTCGCGTCGACGATGTAGGCGTGCACTCGACACCTCTCCACGTGTCGCAAAAAATCGTGACCTAAGCCTCTGTTCCTGTGCGCGCCCGGAAGTAAACCGGGTACATCGGCAAACGTCAAGCTCACTTTCGTTTCCATCTCTTTATCTAAATCAATTTCGCGAGCACCAAATTGTGGGGTCAACGTCGTAAACGCGTACGGCGCGATTTTTGGTTTCGCGTTGGTCAGCGCCGTTAACATCGTGGATTTCCCGGCGTTTGGAAACCCAATAAACCCGACGTCCGCGACTGTTTTCAACTCTAAAACCACTCTTCTCTCGGTCCCTGGTTCGCCCGGATCGTACTCTCCGGCTGTTTTTCCGACTGGAAAATTCGCGTTCCCTTTCCCGCCTCTGCCTCCTATTGCGAGCTTAAACTCGTCCTCGTGTGTTGACAAATCCGCGAGCACTCGCCAAATGCCGTATTTATACCCTCTCGGACGTAAATGCGCGGTTCTTATGTACTCTATTTCTAATTCATCGTCGTCGTGTTCTCCGTCGTCGCTTCTCTCGAGATTATCACCATCCTCGTTGTCGTCATCGTCGTTATCATCCCACACGGGCTCGGAGGACCCCCAATTCGCCATCATCTTTTTCGTCACCTCGACGTTATCATCGACGACAACATCTTCTCTCTCTTCTTCCTCCCAGACCACGGTCCCAACCGGCACTTCCATCACCTTCGTCTTCCCTCGTTTCCCTTGCATCCTCTCTTTCCCTCCGTTTCCTCCGTTTTCCGCTCTCAACAAGTTCCCCACGTGACCTAAACTCTTCGGCCCTCGCTGGCCAACCGCTTTCAACACGACGTCGCCGCCGTTCCCGCCGTTCCCGCCATCCGCACCTCTCCGTCCTCTCGACCCGCCGTCTTTCCGAAACGAGGCGCACCCTTTCCCGCCTTTCCCTGCAATCGCGCGAACGCGCGTTCGGTCCACGATCTTTTGGTTATCTTCCTGCGATGATGATGGTATCATCTCTTGTTCTGTCTCTTTCCTGTTGGAATCCGCAATCGCATCTTCGAGTAAAGTCGCGAGTATTTTCGTCGTCTGAATCGTCGTCGTCGTCGTCGTCGTCCCAGAAGACGAATAATACCGCTCAAACTCGTTTTGCCTTTGGTGCGCGAGGCAGAAGTTGCACCAACGATACGTCGCCGTTCTTCCTCTCCGCGCTACGAGTGATGCAAAAGCAGACATATCTCACTTTCCCTAAGTGTGTTTTATTCAAACGTACTCACGCGGAGTCGCGCGAACCTCTTCCATCTCTCTCTCTCTCGCATGCACACACTCTCTGTTTTCTCTCTCTCTCTTCTTCTCTCTCTCGTTGGGACGTTTCCGTATTCGCTCGTATCGCGCGAGTTGTTCTCGTAATGTGGTTTTCATATCTGTTGTTTTGAGACAGTTGTCTTGTCTCTCTCGGAAAAAAACGCCAAATTTTTACTTCTCGGAAAAAAACAAATCTCTCTTTGACTAAAAGACTTTCGAGAACGAAGAAGAAGAAGACGAAGAAGAAGTTGGTGTCGTGAGACAAACGTCGTCATGTTGTCTGGAGTGAGGACGAGAGCGCAGAAAAGACGGATGGGGGAGAGAGAGTTGTGGGATGTGATCGTCAAGAACGACGATATTTGTTTCACTCATATTCTTCCGAGATTGAATCAAACTGATCTTAAATTCTTGTACGACGTGAATACGGAGACGAGAAAGTTGATTAAGAGATCGTCTCGCGCGGATGATT
>Ga0115555_1001524_pt1 | contig 15859 bp, 10 predicted proteins | sample COGITO_mtgs_1104_2_FD_87285 | JGI IMG/M metagenome (GOLD analysis project Ga0115555, IMG submission 87285) | Pelagic marine microbial communities from North Sea - COGITO_mtgs_110407 | ecosystem: Environmental > Aquatic > Marine > Epipelagic | place: Germany:Helgoland, sampling site Kabeltonne... | reverse complement strand
GGGGGGGGGGGGGGGGGGGGGGGGGGGGGGGGGGGGGGGGGGGGGGGGGGGGGGGGGGGGGGAATTCCTTGATGTGCAGGTGGTCGTGGGGGGGGAGAACGGGGAGGAGCTGGAGGGGGAGGTGCCGGTTGTTAGGGTTAGGAGGCGAGGGGCGGATGAGGACCGAGGGACCGAGGAACGATGACGAGTGAAAGAGTGAAAGAGTGTCTTCCGGACGAGCAATGCGTATTGGACCGAAACGACAATACATATAAGGAACGACATTTGTGCGAATGTAGACGTAGCTATAATTTGGGGGTTGTGGGTTTTTTTTTTTTGAGATGTACTCTGAGATGTGCGATACTCTCTCTCTCTCTCTCTCCCAGTGTTCAATTATCTGCCATCTAAAATTGTGTCTTCTCTGCTAATTTCATTTCTACGGTAATTCTACAGTGATATTCTTCAACCACATGCCGCTCTCAATCCGATCATACCCCACTCTACTCGTGTCCTCCCCGACCCTCCTCAACCCCGCCCTCACCCCGACAATCCTCCCCCCTTTTCCACCTTTTCCCCCTTCCCCCCCCTCCCTCTCAAACTCCAGCCACCCAAAGTGGTTCTCCCGGACCAAATCCCCCACCCTCCACTCGCTCCCCTCGTCGCACGTCCTCGCGTCCGTGCACCCGCCCCCGAACGCGCCGTACGGCGTCGTGTGCGTGAGGCTGCTCGCCAGCACCTCCAGGGCCGTCGTCGTCGTCGTCGTCGAGGAGGAGGAGGTCGCCGTCGTTGTTGTTGTTGTTGTTGTTGTGTGCGTGTAGTTGTAGATGCCGCCGACGTGACGGTCCCCGGAGAGGAGGATCGTGAAGGTCGGGTTGCCGGGGGAGGAGTTGTTCGTTAGGGAGAGGAGGCGGGAACGCTCGTGGGGCATGAGACCCCAGTGCTCCCATCCGAGACCGTCGCCGAAGAACATTATGCCCGAGGCGATGACCCGGACCCGAGGGGGAGAGGCGATTGCAAGGGACCCCAGGTGAATCTCCGTTAGCCAATCCCACTGATCGGGACCGAGGAAGGTGCTGGTGGGTCTTGGGTCGACCTTGTACTTCCCGTTAGTTTTGTCGTCGTCGTCGTCGTCGTCGTCGTCGTCGTCCTTCAATACCCTCGGCGTGGAGAACGTACGAACGTCCAACATGACGACCTCCACGTCCCCGAACCTCCTGCTGAAGTACAGTCCCTCCCGGCCCCTCCTCTCGTCCCCCGCGGGCACCTGGAAGAAGTCGAGCATCATGCTCTTGGTGACGTCCTTGTGGGGGTTCGCGGAGGAGCTGTCCCCCACCCCGCTGTCGTGGTCGTCCAGCACCGTGTAGACGGGGACGGTGGTGAAGCCAAGGAAGGAGGGGTGGGCGGATAGGCTGTCGTACGCGTGGACGAGCGGCCTGCAGGTGTCGTATTCCGGGGGTAGCGGCCTGTCGAATCCGCCGTCGGGAGGGGGAACGTTCCAGATTGGGTCGTGCTTCGTCGGCTCGCAGTCCCCGTATACGTTGTCCCCCAGGAGGAGGAGGAGGGAGGGGGAGAGGGAGGAGATCACGTCGAAGTAGGGGAGGGAGGGGAACGCGGAGGAGGAGCAGCTTCCGAAGGCGATGCTGAGGAGATTGGAGGTGGGGGGGGGAGGGGGGGCGAGGTGGGAGTTGTCCCACCTTTCCCACGGTACGTTCGCGGGGCCGGAGCCGCCGCCGCCGCCGGCGACGGATCGGACGGCAATCGTCACGGCGAGGACGACCAGCAAGAACACCACCAGAATTCCGCAGACGGCGCCGACGGAACGCCGCTGGGGGGAGCGGCGGGAGGCGGTTAGGAGACGGACCCGGTCGCGACGGGTAGGAGGCGCTGTCGTGGGAGGTGGCCTGGGAGGTGAGTCCAACTCAAAATCAGAGTCTAACTCGAGAGGGGAGAATTTTACGGCACCGCCCGACATCGATTTTTTATTTTCGCGGATGTGGAGGGGAGGGAAAATAACATTGAACGAAAAAATTTGGAAAAACAAAGCAAAAAAAGAATTTATTGACACGTTGTGTGTTTAAGTATAAAACTGAGCTTGAGGTTCTCACGAAGTTTTTTACGTACCTTCTGAAAAGAAAAGCCTCGGAACTGTTCGGAACTGTTCGAATTCCTTCTCCAAGAAAATGGAGAATATCTCCGTTTTTTCTCGTCAAGGGGGGGGGTACCAAGGCAAGGCCCCCAGGAAGCAGCTCGCCACCACCACCACCACCACCACCACCAAGGCCGCAGTGGCACACCAGTGGCAATGTCAAGGGGAGGATCCTGACTTGATTCCACCGGCAGCTTTCGGTACTCCCCGTAGGAATTCTCCATCTTCCTGCCCGCCCCCCCCCCCCCCCGTGCTGATGAACCGTTCCCGGTTCCTGTCTCGGCTTTCGGCGTACAGCCTCCGCACCTTGAACGAGGGGGGGACTCTGCTGGAGTCCCTGGCCCTGCCCCCGGCGTACCGCCTGCCCCTGTGGATCGCGGGGAACTCGGTTTCCTTCTACGAGGATATATCCATCATCTGGAACGTCGTGCGCACGCCGGCCAAGAAAATGAATTGTGGGATGGTGGTTGGGGCGGGTTATCCTGCTTGTGTCGAGTACAGGTGAGTTTTATGTCGTCTTGGGCACTACTCTTAAGCCAAAACATCTGACCTTCTGCTCCTAAAAACCCACCTGAAACACACAACAACAACGACAACGACAACAACGACAACAACAACAACAACAACAACAGGTGGAGCCCTGGTCCCAGCAGCCCCCCCGTCCGTCTTCCGGCTGCCCCTTACGTCCAGAACGTGCTTGATTGGACGCTGTCGACGATCAACGACCCCTCGATTTTCCCCTTCGACGACGACCTCCTGGACGCCGACGAGGAGGAGCTCTGCCTCCGGGTCTGGTGCACGGAGGGGTTCGCGAAGCTGCTCAGCACGATGTTCAGGAGGATGTTCAGGTGCTACGCGATCGTGTACAGCTCTTTGTACGAGCTGCTGCAGACCTACGGATTGGCGGCTCATTTCAACAGTTCGTTCAAGCGATTTTTGTACTTCTGCCTCGAATTCTCGTTGGTTGAAGACAGGGAATTCAAGGTTATTGGTGAATTGGTGAACAAGTTTAAGGGGCAGTATAAGGTGGCCAAGATTGACTACGAGGCCAAGCAAAGCAGAATCAAACTTGGCTAAAGAAAACAGAATTTTTCTTCCTGGCACCTTTCAATTCTTTCATCGGCGGACAATCAGATGTAGTAACAATTAGATGTAGTAACAAGGATCGACTCCGTGGTGTTTAATTATCATCGCACGATACGAATACGGTGTTTACCATCCTTTTTGGGGGCTGCATTCCACTTTTTTTTCCCGACGTATTTCACGTATGATCCCTAAAAAGCCCCAAAAGTTTTCCACAATATTAATATAGGTATATTCATTTGTGTGCACACAATTTGTGGGTATGACGAGTTTTCTGAAATTGCTCCTGACCATCTTTGTTGCAAAACAGGCGCTTGCATTCACGACCCCGTCCTTCCATCGCCCTCTGCCCTACTCTTCTTCCTCTGGCTACAGTTCTTCCTCCTTGTCCTCCTCCGGTGCCAGTAACGATGAGCATGATATATTGCTGCGCTGCGCCCGCGGTCTGCCAACTTCTCGCACTCCAGTGTGGCTGATGCGACAGGCCGGTCGTTACCAGGCCAGTTTCCGCAAGTTTTCAGAGAAGTATCCATTTCGACACCGCAGCGAGACGACGGATATTGCCGTGTCCCTCTCTCTGGCTCCTTTGGAAGAATTCGGTGTCGATGGTGTTGTATTTTTCAGTGACATTTTGACCCCCCTCCCAGCTATGGGAATTGATTTTGATATCCTGCCAGGGAAGGGTCCCCAGATATCAACAAAGATTCGCACCATAGAGGACGTTGAAAAGTTGACTCCGCTTGGAGACGCTTCTGCCAAGCTGCCATTTATTGGCGAGATCCTCCGGAAATTGCGCGATGAAGTAAAAAATCGAAGCACCCTGATTGGATTTGTTGGGGCTCCTTGGACACTGGCCGCCTATGTCATTGAGCAGAAAAGCAGTAAGAACTGTGCCGAGATTAAAAAAATGCAGTACCATCAGCCGGAAGTTGTTGAAGCCTTTATAGACAAAATTGCAGTCATGGTTGGAGAATATGCTTGTCATCAGATTGACAATGGCGCTCAGATAATTCAGATCTTTGAGTCCTGGGCTCACCACCTCTCGCCTGATAACTTTTCGACTTGGGCTCTTCCTGCCTTAAAGACTTCGGTCCAAATTATCAAGAAGAAGCACCCAGATGTTCCTGTGGTATTCTACGCGAACGGGGGGAGTTCTTGGCTAGAATTGCAAAAAGAGGTTGGAGCCGATATGATTTGCCTTGACTGGAAATGTGATATGGCCAAAGCTCGCGAAATTCTTGGAGAGAGTTTTCCCGTGAGCGGAAATATTGATCCCCACGTATTGTATGGCACCGAAGATGACATTCGCTCTGCGGTGCGGGAAAATATTCGCAATGCAGGTGGTGCCGGGAACCGTCATTTGTTAAATTTGGGTCATGGGGTGATGAAGGATGTCAGTGAAGACGCTGTGCGTTGGTTGGTTGACGAGGCAAAGAAGAGTTAATATATTATTTAGTAATTTAGGGCTACAATGTAGCCAACCTCGCCAGATGCAAAACATAGCAACGAAATGCCGACATACTTTTAGTGCCACAATTACTGTTATTCAACTTAAAAGGGGAGAACGACTCCACCTCCACTCTTCAGATTTTCGACTTCAGCCTCCAGCTCAACAATTCTCCGCTCCATCGCAGCCTTCTCCGTCTCCATATCTTTCACCCTGCGCCAATCGACAGCAGCCCGAACGTCTATCAAACCTAAAATCTTCCCGATTTTCTCTCCATGGCCGCATTCCACCATTCGAGGATAAATTTTGACCAGCGTGGCCACCAACCCAACCAATTCGACTCCCTTCCCTTCGCTCTTGTTGGCAACCCTCAAAATACTCCAAAGTTCGTCCAAGACAGTATTGCAGATTTTCAATTCGACACTCTCCATCATCTTCTTCTTCAAGGAACCGACGCTGGGCTCGCTTCCCTCCTCCACGGCCTCCTCATCATCATCGTCGTCATCGTCCAGACCAAAACTTCCACCGTTTCTCTGCGCCATCTTCTCGATGCTCCGCCTCCTGTCGAGCTGACTACGCGGAGAGGGAGTCTTTTGAATTCCAGGGCTACTGCAACGACTGCCGCCTCCGCTGCTACTGCGCTCCTTCGCTTCCTCGAGAGCAAGGATCTCATCAGCCATTTGGGCAAGACTGCTCAAGGAAAATTCCACCAAGTTGCAGAGATCTCTTTTGTCGTTATTCTCCCCACCCCCAAGACTAACCAATATTGCTCTGATGACGCGGAGCTCCCCCTCTACAATCGTACTGACTGAGGCCCTTCTGCAGGCATCGAGAGAAACCATGGCGACAGAAATCAGGCACTTGTTGATTTCATCCAGGAATTGTTTAGGGGCAAGACTGATGCAAACGCTAAGGATTGCGAGAGCTGTGTCGATGCTGTCGCTGCCATTGTCGTTGCTACTATTAACGGTGTCTCTGCCCTCTCCTCCTGCCTGTCCCTCTTTTCCCCCTTCAGCACCACCAATTGCAACTATTTCGACATGAGGGGCCAAGAAACTGTAAAGAACCCCCAAAACATTCTCCCAGAGATCTTTCCCGCCTCCGTCTTCCTCCCCCTCGCCGACAAGCTCGGACAATCCCGCCTTCAAAATTGGCAACAGGGACTCCCCATGCTTTGCAAGGTTCTTTTCCCTCACGTAGCGCTTGATGGTCTTCCCCTCTACATGCTCAACAGGACCACCGCGATAATTATCAGCGTGCTTTGCCTGGAACTCAGCAAGCATCTTGGGTAGTGCAAGCCTCTTCTGTGTGATGCTGCTATCGCGATAGGCTGCTGCGACCCCTTGAGCAGCCTCGACCTCGAAGGCAGTGAGAGCACCGCTCATAGAGTTCAATTTCTCGAAAGCGTACAAGCAGTCGTTCTGAGACATGGTCTGCAGCAAATTGATGATAACCCTCTGTGTAGACGTGGTATATTTCTTATTGTTACTGCTATTGTTTTTGTTTACATTCAGAATGACGTCGACAAACCGGGTCAGCAATTTTTCGTCCTCAGCGAGCTCATTGGTACCACAAATTTTATAAATAAACTCCACCTTTTCTGTGAGAAATGCCGTCACGTCTTCACACTCAAATTCTATTTTCGAAACGGCCTCTAGCGACTTGAATGCGTCAAGGAACAATGCCTTCGCTGCATCGTCTCTTTTGTGCTTTGATTTGGCACCTCCACCCACAACCTGCAAACTTCCATCAATGACCTCCATATTAACATTTCCTCCCTCATTGAGAGTCCCACTCCTGCTAACAGACTCCAGGCAACATATGGTCAAAGATACACCAGCTATTGGCACTCCACCGCCTTCGTCCACAAAACTGGCGCAGGTAAGTCCGAATTGTAGGCAGCGCTTGAAGGCATCCTCGTGAAACCAGCTAGTTTTGGCAAAAAACTTGGCGTGCTGTCGTATCACCTGTTGTAGCCCCTTCATTGCAATGGTCATCGTCGTCGCGAGTTGCTTCTCCGCGTTGTCACGGCTGTGATGTGAAATCATTTTAAATCGCCCTCCGCTGTCGTCGCTGCTGCCTGCAGATTGTTGTTGCGCTCCTCCCCTTCCCTTGACCTTATCAAAAAGCTGGTCAAGCATGAAGAAGATGCACTTGTCAAATACATCGCGATAGTCATCCACGCTGCACTTGCCGCTGTTTACTATACTGAAGAAGGTGTTGACTGATGAGTTCCGAACCTCGCCCCTCTCATCTTCATTTAACAATAATAACCTACTGAAAACGTTTGTGTTGGTCTGCTCATTGATGTTCCAAATCAGGCCGATAGCGGTTAGGCTGGTATTCAGATCTGCCTTGCTGCACCCGAAAGAAACTGCGCAATCAAGGAGACTGGTAATGTTGATTGTGTGGAGGGATTCCAGGAAATCATCTACGATGAGGCGCAAGATCTTGAATGCAACACTACTGTTATTGTTGGTTTTGATTGTGTCGATTATGGGTTCCCAAGCTTCAGTCGACGTAATGAGCTGCCCACACGACTCAAGGATTGTCTCTAGCGTCTTTAGACCGAATTCCTTAAGGTCATCGAATGTAGATTCTTTTATGACGTCGAGGAGGGGGGCAAAGAGATCTTGCTGTGTCATGTATATATTGTCTGAACGACAGCCGCCGTCATCATCATCACCATCAACACCATCAACACCATCAACACCATCGACGGGATCTGTGCGCAAAAGATCTTCCATCCCACTGAAATTACGAGTAACTTTGTCAGTTCCGCCGTGTTGATTGTTGAGGTGCGTAACCAATAGCCCACCCATCGACTCCACGACGAAAAATCGGACGTTCGGCTGGCGATTATTCAAAGCTGTCTCCTTAAGAAAAGCAACAGTGTCAGCATCCAGAGAACGATATGAGTTTACCTTCGCTGCGTCGATCAAGGAAACGACTCCAAACGAAATTGTATTCACGATTTCTGCTTTGGGGGCGAATGGATTGGTGCTTGTCTTCCTACTGAAGATACGGGCCCGCAGATCCTCCCCAAAAAGCCGGTTGCTGGCGCCATGATTGTTGCTGCCGTTGCTATTGTTTACCGGTGCGTTGCTGTTCAGGCTATTTAGAGTGCTCTTGGCAATGCTCATGAGCCGCCCTCCGAAACTGTTATCGTCAGTACCGCTGCTCTTACCACCAATATTGACATCATGATTCACAGCCCGCTTGAGATCAGTGTTAATGTTTTTACCCCCCTCGTCAAGTGCCATCAAACCTTCCCGAAAAAAACGTAGTGGGGTTTTGCCCAGACAAGCTGAAAATTCCGTGAGCAAACTCATGGCAGACGAAACAGCAATGGCCGAGTCATAAGCATCTCCGTCTAGGTTCTTCCCATCAATTTCAAACTGGCTAACTTGATCCAAAACAGAGAGGGCGAGGGACCAGGAAGACGCTTGAAGAGATTGAGCATGTAAGTGCAAAAGCGTGAGGACGGTCAGAACGCATTGAATGTGGTGCGACTCGAACCTTTCAGTGGGCGGAGTTTTCCACGCCGGCACGCTGAACTTGCAAATGGTATCGAAGCACTTCTGCTCCAGTTGTATGCTGCGCGTTTGAATGCAAGTTGTAGTCAGGTTTTCAAACGAGCGAAAGACGATGACCATGACAATGCTACTTCTGGGGAAATGCATGGAAAGGTGTTGCAGAGTGGTGAGCAAGGGAGCGAAGCTATTGTGAAGGAGCTTGCTGTGGTTGAGCGTCTTGATACACTTGATAAGGGCGGAGAGCGACTGAATGGCGAGGTAAATTGTCGAGCCTTCTTGTATGTTGTGGTAGTGATTGGTATTGGCGGTGGGTTTGTTATTACCGTGATTATTAGGGTGAGGGTGGTGGTGATGAGAGGAGTGGGGGGGCGGGGAGTTGAAGCTACCGTTCTCTGAAGCCCGCTCTGCGTTGAAGAAAACAGTGGGAGAAAATGCGGCATTGTTGTTGATGCCCAAACGATCAGATGTCGAGTTGAGAAATCTATCAAGACGCTCCACTCCCCTGTTGCTTGGGTCTGTGGTCGACAATATGAAAGTAGAGAGGGTTTCACTGATAGCATCAATCACAGTGTTGCTGGTGTCTGCGCGCAGATCATCATAGGAAGTATAGAGCTGGTCCACGACTTCGGGGTCAGATAGGAGGGAGTGGAGCGTCTGGAGTGCCAGGGCGGTGAGCCAGTGCGTCGGTGTTGGGATGGTGTTTGGGAGGGTAGTCGGAGCGTCTTCGGATGTGGATGCAGATTGAGACAGGGAGTCATTACTGACGAAAGAGATAATCGCGGCTTTGCACTCGCTCGCCCCTGAGTTGATGAAATGAAGCAGAGTTGTGAGCAATATGTGGCACTCTCCGCTGAGCTCGGCTCCGCCAAACTTAGTCAGAATGGTAGAAGTCAACCGGATCGCTTGGTAAATAACAGGGAAGCTGTGTGAGCTTGTTCCTGAGATGGTGGTGTTGGTGTGCTGGATGTTGGTGTCTTTATTCGTGGCCACATTCTTTGCTTTCTTTGACGTCATTGTTCCGAAATCTCCTTCTTCTCCACTAAGTACTGTCGTGGTGACCACGGGGCAGCAACCGCTTCTCAGCAAAGTTGTGAAGTCGTTGGGCGATTTGTAGGTGGAGAACAACTTGGGGTGAGATTGCAGAATCATGTCCAGAATTTGAAAGGATACGCTTCTCCGCGTGATATCGTCCAGCTTTGAGAGCATGGTGCTAAATGAGGTTTTGGAGTCGTTGTGGGGGCTTGTCAGATTTGTAGCACTGCCGGAGAAGGGAGAAACGCTGGCCGAGACGTTGGAGTGATGACAAAGTATCCTGAACACTTCGAGACCGCTGAAGACGCAGCCCTCGTCTTGGTCAGGTTGAGGGGCCTTCATTGGGCTACCGTCGTCACCCAGAAACCTCCCGCTGTCTGTGCTGTCCAGCCCCTCTTGCTCTATGCAGTTGTAAATCAATGTGATGATCTGCCTCAAGATGGCAAATGCCGCATTTTTTGTCGTTGATGATAAAGGCCGCCGAAAAAAATCCTTTATTGTCTTAATTGCCATCTCTCCGCGTGTCGTATTGTTATTGCTGCTACCGCTGTTGTTGCTGGCGGTGGTTGTGGAGGAGGAGGTAGTTGTCGTGCTATTATTGTTGCCGGTGCTGCTGTGTGTGTCAGCAGTGGGAGGAGGAGGAGGGGTGATGGAACTGGCCCCATCGTCGCTGATACCGGTGCCGCTGCCGCCGCGTTCAGAAGCGTCGAAAGCAAGACCGATGGCTATCCCCAGTACCTCCGATATGACGTAAAAATTGTTGCCTCCCTGAGTACTCAAGAGAGCAGGTATTGTCTGCAAAACCTTCAGCTGCACGCTGGTTTCATCCTTGCCACCAGAGGGACCGTTCCCGTCTGTGTCACCTGGATTCGGAGATATATTGAGCGCCTTCGTCGTCAAGACACGCACCACCGGCGCGACGTCGTTGCGTGACACAAACTTTTTGGTCAAGAGAAGAGTTATCCCATTCAAAGCCTCAATTGTTTGTTTCAGTGTTGTCAAGGATGCAGGGGATGTCAACGCCAGTATGTATGGTTGGAGGAGGATTGGGTCTTGCTGCTTCCGAAATATTTCCCGGTCGGTAGAAGATGGGGAAAATGAGGAGGAATTTGAAGAAGGACTATTGGCATACTCATTGGCATACTCTTTGGTCAAATGGCGAAGACGCAGAATCGCACGCTCGCAGCTCTCTTTCAGTTGGGGATGCGGTTTACGGGAGAGCGTTGACAGGTTCCGATAACCGTTCTCGACCAGGGCAAAGTCCATTGAGGAATTCACCTTCCTGCAGACGAGGAATGAATTTTGTAGAATTGAACGACGTTAACTAATTTTGGCTGCAGGTGTGTGCAGCTATTCGATTGGAAGAGCTCGGGACACAGATATTTTTAGGTAGCCCCAAAAAATGCACCGATAAGATTGGGCTCGGAAAAGCCACCCCCCCCCAAAAAAAGGCCCCAGCATTTAAGGGAAAAAAAGCGATCTCACCAAAATAAATCATATCGTCCTTAAGTAGATACTTTGATACGTGTCTCGTGCCTATAGTTTAGAGAATCTTATCAATCTAATATCTTACCAAGTTTTAGAAGGAGCATTTTGGCCACTGTCGCCACCACCACTTGCATTGTCGTTGCCGCCTTTTCGGCCAGCAGCAGATTTCAAGGCACCAAGACCCAACAGGAAAGAGCAGACTGAACGAGCTTTTCTTCAATATGTTGTTCAATTTGTCGATTCTTCTTCTACTTTGTCGTACTTGGTCTGTACCAACCCCGTCGGACTTCATATTGTCTGGCTACCTCCCGGAGTACCGTTTATACATAGATGTTGAGAGCACAATTGAGAAAATAAATCAAGTGAACCTGTTTAGCCTTGAGATTCGACAGGATGGCAGTATAAATAGCTTGATGCCGGAGAACGAGCTGCGGCGAATCGGCAAAATTCGAGGGGATGATGATAAATTCTCGACATTTGTAACTGTAGGAGGGGCAGGACGTTCGGAAGGTTTCAGAACCATGGCAAAGGATGGAGCGCTCAGACGGAGGTTTGTGAAGAGTCTTGGCGACTTCGTGGCCAGAAATAATTTCATTCGGGGGGTCGATTTTGACTGGGAGGTAGGTTTTTTCTATCTATTGATGTTTGGAGATATTGATGTTTGGAGATGTTGATGTTTGGAGATGATGTTTGGAGTGATGTTTGTTGGTTTTGATGTTGTTGTTGATGTTGGTGTATATCTACGGGCCTGTTTTAAAAGGAACCTAAGTGAGTGCTGCTACTAACCCGAGTCCGTTCGCTACTTTGCTCCTCTCTTTACTTCCCAAATTGTTTTGTTTTGCCCGATGTTCCTTGTCTTTTTGGGAGCAGAGTCCGACGACACAAAGTGAAATTAGCGCATACATGCGTTTATTTGCCGAGGTTCGGAGTAAGCTTGGAGATAATCTCAAAATCAGCGTTGCCCTGCACCCCGGGCAATACCTCCCATCATATGACTTAGTTAATTATGTAAATTTAATGACGTATGATATGCGCAATGCCCCGGGGAAGTCGCATGCCGAGTTTAACGATGTACTCAGTGTCGTCAAAGATTACATAGAAAATGGAGGGTGCCCAAAGGAAAAAATTATCATTGGCCTCCCTCTATATGCAAGAAATCCAACAGACGGGGGAGTGAAGACTTACAGTGAGCTTGTCGACGACAGCGTCATCAATACGGAGGACATTGGCACAAAAAGAATGGTAGACCTCGTCCCACAGAACTGGAGATCCACGTCAAAGACTGCTGACGGCGGTTTTTACTTCGATAGTATACTGGAGGCCCAGCGCAAAACACAATGGGCAATCGAATCCCAGTTAGCAGGTGTGTTTTTCTGGGAACTTGGTCAGGATAAAGACGAATTTGGTGTCAGCGTTGTTGAGGCTGTTTCAAACATTGTCCACGAGGGACACAGACTCACAAGGGGAGAGATGTACAAGGGGGGAGGGGAGGCCGCAGGAAAAGAAACGTTGTTGAAAACCGCAGAGGACAGTGAAATTGGCAGCCGACGGGAGCGCCGGCGGCGAAAACGAAAGATGAAACAACAGAAAGTGGCTAATGGAGGAGAGTTGTAAACATCTGGGAGCACGTGCTTTGTTAGATTGTGGCTCCTATCATAAATTACCACCTCTTCTAGACCTTCTCTCGATGGTAAATAGACTTTCAAACTCCTTCCCCTTCACCGAGCCACCATCCCTAGAGAATCTCAACCCCTTTCTGACCCCTTAACTAATAATTAAATTATTAACCGTTTAACCCAACAAAACAAGGGCCACTTGGCCTCGCATGCCACAATGGTGCCCCTCTCACACAGAGGATCAACCAAGTTGCACGCAAGAGAAATGAGGTTGCCATGTGCCATCCAGGAGGAGCTCTACAATCGCCGCCACGGCAACAGAGCGGACAACGTTGTGATCTAGGCATGTTGTTAAACCTGCCTTTAGAAGCCTTTAGAAATGTAACATAGACAATAAACACACGCACACATGTCAGATAATCTGTGCTAACGCTATTTTTTTTCGGGCGCAGTGAAAAAATCTGAGTTTTGTTTATTTAAATACATTTTTGTTATTCAATTTTCTTTGATTATATTAAATATGTAAATATTTTCACTTTTTGAATTCAAAAATTTTCAATAAATTATAGAAATAAGTTATTATTTTTGGTAATAAAAAAAATGTTTATAAATATATAAAATTATAATATATTTGATGAAATGTTTCGAAATTTATAGATTCAAAAAAATTATATATATACTTTTAATAATATCATAAAAGAAATTTGTATCACAAAAAAGTATTTGAGTAAACGAAATAAAATAAAAAAATTATGCGAAAATGGGCAGCGTACACATCGAACTAGACTAATATCGCGCTCCTACTCCCTGTGGAAATAATTTAAGGTTGAGAATATATGTAAGAAAGATGGCCGATTTCGGATTTTCATTAACTTAATTTCTTAACGTTTTCCGTTTGCGAAGAATTTCTGATTCGTTCCAACACAGCAAGACAGCTGAGTGAATTTTGCTTAAATTCGTGTCAGCACACACGCTTATAGTGACAACCACGCACAAACAAAAATCCAAAATTAGTTAGTCTTACTCCCCGAAAGTGACGGCATAAGACGGACAAAAAGCGGCACACGCTACCCCATGTCTGCCTTGTCAGCTCCGCCAAAAACCGGCATTTGGTTTTGCGGGCACTTTATTGACCCTTCGAAACGTCCTACCGGCGACCTTGCACGTTGGGGGGCTCGATGCTTTCACCCTGACAACCACAATGAGCTGGTTGAAATTCCTTTGATTCTCAAGCCTGTGCAGCTGCAGTTTTTGGAAAGAGCGATGGTTAAGTATGGTTTTACGGACCTGAACGAAGTATACCGACACCTTGTGTTTGTCTCTAATGTCGTGGAGGTTCCTGCGAAGAAGAAGATCATATTCAAGAAGGTGAGGACATCATCACCGCTCAGTGCTCAGTGCTCGAGAAGAGTCGCTGACACATCATACAAAATCACAAAATCACAAACTAACCAACCTCGATTGCGACCGCCTGCAGATTCGCTGCCTGCACTGTGCTGTGGGAAATCCGAAAGAAATGCACGAGCGAATAACGGTAAAGGAAGGTGCGCGTGTGTTCGGATTTCAGCGAGACTGGCTGGAGGTGATTCGTAGGAAGTGTAGCGAGTCTGGTGGTGAGAAGGATTTGGGAAAGGTTGGCCGAATTTTGTGCGACTACTACGGCCTTTACGGCGACTTAGACGAGGCGGCAGCGGCCACTTCGAAGGAGGGAGTGAACATGGAGGTGGACGAGAAGCACCACCGCAGCGTTTTTCTTTATAACCGCATGTTCGATGCACGGGCGGTCGAGGCACTGCAAGCTTGGGATAGGATGGAGGCCGAGGCTCGCTCTTCCTCAAGCGGAGCCCCCGCCGCTCCTCTAGGTGACAAGAGCGCGGTAGTGCCCAATCTCCCCGAGCACTGCAGGAAGTACTCCGCATCTGTCCAAGAAACAGTTCAGGCAGTGGAAAAGTGTCAAGTGGGTCGTGGGTCGACATCGTACAGCCTGGCTCGAGGAGAGACGAACGAGGAGACCCTATTAAGGCGAAAGAAGGAAATAGAGACCGAGCAGAGCGAAGAGGCGCGGGAGCAGCGTGAAATAATTAAGAAGGCACTTGGGAGCGTCATGGGATGATGAACGAGAAGAAAAAATTGGAGGTTGCATTAGCTAAAGGCAGTGGCACTAGTATAGTTTATTATGGCATCTTACTTATTCATGAACACAGTCTTATCAATGACGATGCTTTTTGCGCAGGAGATTCTCTGTCTGGTCTAAGTAACTGCTCGCGTTTCTGTTGGAGTCGTAGTACAATCCCACCCAGGCCTCTTTGTTGTAGTATGTTGGCGACCCCAGTTTGATTGTGGCCCGGAGGTTCGCGACATAATATGTAGCCGCCAATATTTTTTGGCAGACGCTCAAGAAACGAAAGTAGTCCAAGCCCCAAATTTGATCGATCGTTGTCTCGTTGTGTAATTCCGTCACTCTGTACCCACCAATAATCATTGTGAAGGCAATATAAGCCGGATGTGAAAGCAGAACCCATGTGAATTGCTTGGCAAGCACACCCAGCAAGCCCACGCGGAACAAGTACGTGTCACACATCATCAAAAATAAGGTTAGAAAGGTGCTGATCTGAATCACAAGTTGCACTCCGAACATTAGGACTAATATGTTGTTGGCATTTTCAGGGGCAGCATCGGGGGAAATGTACTCGTCGAATTCAAGAGAGCTGTTGAGCCCCATATCGGCCAAGCAGAGCAATAACATGAAGGACATCTTCACCAAGAACCACATGTGGTTTTGAGATTCTTCCTTATTCATAGCTGGAACTGCCATTTTAATTTAATTTTTTTTTGATTGTTTGAAGGGGGCAAGGAGGGGCAGTCAAGGAAATTAAGTAAAGTTCAACTTTATATCGGAACGGGCCTGCGACCTGTCGCCGAATAACAGTATATTTCAAGTTTAATGCCTCGTGGTAGCATAAAACAAATTAATTTTCTCCCAATCTCACGTGAATCTCCCAATCGAAGCCGGGGCGGGGCAAAACCTTTAATGACACGTTTAGAGGTGTGAATATGAAGTTATTTTCCTCCCTAGTTATCCCCCTCCTTTCTGTAGTTGTGGTGTCTTCCCTGGAACCAACTTGTTTGGTAGATGATGTTGACAACAGGCAACTTCCCACTGATGTTTGCGATGGGGGAACTGGTTTGTGTGCGTATCTTACAATAAGGGTATGCGCTGAAGAGTGCCGCAAGCTCGGACTTGCGATTGCAGGAGTCGAGGCTGGACATGCATGTTCTTGTGGGGACGAGCTGAGTATTCCCAACGCGACAGTAGATCTCAGCGAATGCGACTCTCCCTGCCTTGGGAACAGCAGTGAGACATGCGGAGCTGCCTTGAGACTCTACGCATTCGACCCCGCAGATGTCCCCCCCCCCCCCCCCCCCCCCCCCCCCCCCCCCCCCCCCCCCCCCCCCCCCCCCCACCCAAACACACCAACTAAGAGGAGAGCCCCACCCGCCCCCTCCCTCTCTCTTTCTCCCCCGCCCTCTC
>Ga0115555_1001523_pt1 | contig 15861 bp, 15 predicted proteins | sample COGITO_mtgs_1104_2_FD_87285 | JGI IMG/M metagenome (GOLD analysis project Ga0115555, IMG submission 87285) | Pelagic marine microbial communities from North Sea - COGITO_mtgs_110407 | ecosystem: Environmental > Aquatic > Marine > Epipelagic | place: Germany:Helgoland, sampling site Kabeltonne... | reverse complement strand
CCCCCCCCCCCCCCCCCCCCCCCACCACCACCACTACCATCTCCGTCTGGTATTTCAATCGCCAGGCACTTCCTCTGGAATCCCCTGACCTTATCCTTCAGTCCGTTGTAGTCTTCCATTTCCCCCCACCTACAATTAGGGATATCCAAATTCCCGTTAATGACATCCTCCGGCATGCCCCTATCCTTGAGGCACTCCTCGACGTTTTCGCACTTCCAATCCTTCTGCAGATCCACGCATTGGTCAAATATCCCGGCCATATCCTCGCACAAGTTGTCAAACTCGATACAAAAATCGTTGAAGAGACAGCTGACGTACTTCATCTCCCCGAGATTGTACTCCATGCTTCCCATGCTAAACACACAACCGGGTATCCGCTGTTCGAAGCGGTAGTTGCACTCGCATATTTCGTACGGGTCGTCCGTTATGTCCTTGATGTATTTGGCCATGGGATTTTCCTCATCATCCCGGAAATCCTCGATGTCATTGAGGCAAGTCGCCACGCCCTCACTCGTCGTGGTATCCGCGCATCCCGCAACGAGGGCCAAGAAAGGATTATCGGTCGTGTCGGCCGTCGTCTCGACCACGTCCCCAATGAGCTCCACTATGTTCCAATTCGTGCAGGAGGCGAGCTGATTGATGGCGGAGGGGATGGACATGTCGAAGGAGCAGGGTGGGGGGTGCAGCGCCGCGTCGCTCGAGTCGCATTCGATTATCGTGTTGTCGTTGTGCCCGCCACCGCCACCACCGTCTCCGCCGTCACCACCGTCACCACCGCACTTATTGCCATACTCATCCAAGCGACTATCCAGAGTCAACAAATCTCCACCATTCGCCTCAAAAACCGTGTAGCATCCGGGGGGGATGGCAATCTGATCGCACATAAGAGCGCAAGATAAATCTTCTGTCCCAGATATCTCGCTGTTGTTGATGCAATCGAGGACACCGTGTCCGATCATGGCACAGGTCGATTCGAACTCCTCGCAGAGTTCATCAAAGAGGCAGGAAAATTCACTTACTGAGGTCAGATCAATCTCCGTCGGCCCGAAGCCACTCACGACACATTGGGGTAACCCGTTCCCGAGATCACTATTGCATCCGCAAAACTTTTCAGGATCATTGTAGAGATCGAGGACATAGGTCGCCAGAGGGTTGTCGCTATCTGCAAGGTCAGTAATCGCATTCACGCACTCCTCGTTGCTGTTGGTGTCGGGATTGTTATCGGTGTCTTCATCAGTGGAGCAAGCGGCAATAACTTCCTCAAAAGAGACAGCAGAATCTAGAAGGGACCCCATCACATCGATGAGGGACCAGCCCGTGCATTGTTGGAAGCTATAGAACTTATTAATTATGGGCATGGTCTGCATGAAACCGCACGCCGGTGGCTCTGGTGCATCTTCCTCGGGTAAGCAGTGATTAAAATCGAAAGCCGATCCCGGTCCCATTCCATCGTCGTTATTGTTGCCAGTGGGCGGAGCCTCGACGGGTGGAGGGTGAGGAGGTAAAGGATGGGGCGCTGGTGCAGGTCCAGAGTCATCATCACTAGTGTCTGGGGGACGAATCGACTCATCATGGTCGGTCACCGAAGACGTGGACGGTGCGCTGAAAGTGTCTTGGTTACTAGCAACTTCTTGAAGGCTAGTAACTTCCCCCGCGTTGGCCATGACGGCCTCAGCAAGGGTATTATCTTCTACAGTCTCGGCGAGTTGGGTCACTGCACGACCGAAGACGGAGGAGCCCTGCGATTCACAATTTACGTTGTTGGTGCAAGTGAAGGGGACGTACGTGTCGAATATCACATGAAGCTCATTGTCTTCGAGAAGGCTGCGGTTGCCTCTACCTTTTCCTCTGCCTTTGCCGCCGGAGCGGCCAACAACGTCGACGTCGTTGAGCTTGAGGACCTTGACGGCAGTCCTCTCCTCAGCGCCCGAAATTGACATAACTTCTGCGATTGAACGCTCAATCGAATGGGCAACCGCACGGAAGGGGTGGGAGGTCGGCGAATGACTGAAAATCTCCGTCACTGAAGCGGGCGGGAGACGAAATATCACGTCACTTGTAAACTTCACGTCCATCACAGGAAAGTCGGAGGGAGAGACGGGGGTCGAAGTCTGACATACACTCGCGTAATTCTCAACTGCAAGATTTAATTCTTCTTCCCCCTCCAAACATCCCTCTGCAGTCAACGTTACACACTCCTCGTCACAATTTCCCACATTTCCAGCAGGTGCAACGCTATCTTCGATACATTTTCCTACGTGAGTGTTGAGTGCATCGCAAGTGGCTGTAGCAAACTCTTCGCAGAGCTCCGCAAAAAGGCACGACCCGAAGTGGACATAATTCAGGTCCTGGGATACTAGTGGACCGAGAACGGTAAAGTGACAGGTGGGGAGAGTGTCAGCCACCTCCTTATTACAGTCGCAATACTTCTCAGGATCGTCCAACATATCAGCCAAATAAGGCTGCAATGGGTTTGACTCATCACTGGCTACGTCATGGATCTAGCAATTTATTCGCAGTGTTGACATTTTGATGTTGACAACGGGTTAGAATTCAAAAACACAAAAAAATAATCGCGTAATATTTCATTTCACCATTCTTTTTCTTGAAAACTGATTAACTGCACACCAGCAAGTAAGTAACTCACCTCCTGCAAGCAATCTGCACTCGCACCCTGTCCGCAGTCCAATATTAGTTGCTCGAACGCATCCTCACTCTGTGCAATCGCACTGATGAGGCTCAGAGTATCCCAATCTGTGCACGTCGAAAAGCTGAAAATTGTGCTAACTGCAGCACCAGATTCAGCGAAAGAGCACTGGGGGGTGGATTCAGATTCGGCAGCTGTCTTGTACTCCAAACAGTGCATGAAGTCAAATGATGCGTCAACCGAGGAGTCATCCCAGTGACCTGCAGGGCCAGGCGCAGGTGCAGGTGCAGGCGCAGGACCAGGGGCAGGACCAGGGGCAGGACCAGGGCCAGGGCCAGGGCCAGGGGAATCAGAACTAGCATCGGAAGGCTGGGGAGTTGGGGCAGCTACTTGAGAAGGCGAATCTCCCGGACTAAAGTGATCAGAAGGCTGAGGAGTCGGAGAATTCACTTGTGAAGGAGCCGGGACCGGAGCTGGGGCCGGAGCCTGTCGCTGATTTGTTGGATTGGGAGCTGGATCAGAAGCAGGACCAGAAGCTCTAGTGGAGGTTGGTACAGGGACTGAAAGAATTTTTGGAAGTAAAATGGGGACCAAGCCCAATGATAACTTCATGGTCCTACTACTAACGGGCTAAACTATTTCTAAGTACTTTTTAGGACGACAGATCCAATATTTTCTCTTTTGATGATTGCATGATTTCATCTTCTGGATGAACTGGATGAAAGGGTTCCTCATATATACCCAGTATTTTCTTGAAATTATTATTATTATTCACGCAGTACAGTTAGCCTGTATAATATCATCAATCAACGAAGTATTTTTAGGGCGAAAAGTTACGATCTTGCCATCTTCTCATTCACTTGCAGGAATTTCTGTGACAAAGATAAAGCCATGTTTCTTTGGACCGACGTCACGTCGGGTCACAAGCAACTCCGAACGATTTGGGAGGAAGCTCTACTTCGGTCGGAAGAAGGGTGCTAAGTTGCGATTCCGCAAACACAATGGATAAAAATAGCTGTGCCTCCGAAAAGAGACACAAAAGAAGACTCGAGAACTTTCTTTCATTGAAAAAAATTATAAGCAAAATGTCTTCCCCTCAAACAATTTATATGCAGTAGTTATCATTATCTTCAGTATTGGAATCTTCGGTATCGTTTTTTTTCCAACATTCAATCAGTTTTGATCTCCCAAGGACGCTTGAGCGGTGAGGGCAGAGGCACACCATTCCTGATATCCTGCTCCCTCCTAGCTTTGGCCAGGTTCCAGGCACCTGTGGCACGCTTCCTACCCCAGACAAACCCGATCTTGGCCATGGCATCGATGAAGAGCTTGGATGGGTTGAACTGTGTACTGACACCAAACTCGCTTGCCGCATAGTCATAGGGGTATTTGTGATGCCAGTTGTGCCACCCTTCTCCGACGGCTGCTAATGACACAAGCGGGTTCTCAGCAGGATAACTAGTCAAGTCATAAGGGTGGTCGCCATAAATGTGCGCGGCAGAGTTCACAAGCCATGTAAAGTGGAGCACAACGCAGTATCTTAGGCAACCGGCCACGAAGAAAGCATTCCAAAACTCTTCACCCCAGAAGTGCGCCGCAACCTGAGCGGGGAAGACAAAGCACATGTACAGTGGCAACCAAGGGTCCATCTTCTTCTGGAACATGACGACAGGATCAGCCTTCAAATCGTCAAAACTAAGGTGGCGACCGGCTTCGACTACACTGTCATGCTTCTTAACATAGAGCCATCCCATGTGAGCGAAAAAGAATCCGCGGGTGGCATTGTGGGGGTCGGCGTCAGTCTCGCTGTGCTTGTGGTGGACACGGTGGTCGCGGGCCCAGTGAAAGATAGAGCCCTGATTGGCGATGCAGTTGCACATCATAAGGAAACCTCGGACGAGGATGTTGGCCTCATAAGAACGATGCGACCACAGTCGGTGGACACCAACAGTTATACCGAATCCACTGATTGGCCACAGAACGAACGCCCACAGGAGGGTCTCAGCTTTGCAGTCGAGAACCGTGAACAATCCAACGGCGGCGACAACATGCACGAGACTGATGTAAATACCCATTGGCCAGTTGATGGACTTGTTTTTGTAGTGATGAGCAATCACCCCTGGAATTGAAGCCCACATTTGCGGAGAAAAGTCCTGTAGAAGCGTAGGAGTGATACGTATACAATGTGTTAGCTTGCGTGCAAAGTGAACCGCAGAACGTGTGAACCCTGCCCAAAGGAATTGGTCTTGCAGAGGCAGGATTTGCAAGGGCGTTTTGGTAGTTCCAAACGGTAGGTCAGTCAACGGCATAGCCACCAATATCCCCCACAAGAAGTGAATGACAGGTAAACACAACATATAAACGTGAACGCCTTGACAACAGGGGTCATCCGCAACCAAAAACATTCGCCACCACACTACCGAAACTGCTGCTGTGTCACTGCTTTGCCGGTATTAATTTCGGAATTTAAGCCTGAAAAGCAGTGACACAAGCAGAGGAATCACACTCACCATTTTTTGTCACAAAAAAATGTCTAATTGGTTGTCTAAGTAGAATTTCTGCGCCCAGTCGGTCTTTATCGTCATCACCGAAATATCGACATTTTTCACAATCCGAAATCCCACTCATATCATGAAATTTCATTTGCAATGATGCAAGTCGTATATATGGTGGCTAGAGCTACACTGGCTTTCTTTGTCCCTTCCTTATTCCCTTGTCATTCCCCTCGTCTTTCCCACTCTGTCAATAATTTGTCGACGACTCTACTAGATAAGCAACGAAACCTCTGGTGCATAGGGGATATCCACGGCTGTTACGACGAGTTCCTCTCCCTCCTATCAAAGATTGAAGACCTCGAGGGCCCTGGATTTCTATCTAGAGTAGTTTTAGTCGGAGACTTGGTGAACAAGGGTCCGAAGTCTGCTGAAGTGGTCCGTTTCGCTCGTGAGAACCGCCTGCTCTCTGTCCGGGGAAACCACGACCATTCTGCGCTGCTGGTATCCAAGGGTCTGAAGTCTGTGAAGTCCCACCAGGCAGCAAACAAATACTCTTGGGTGAATTCTCTCTCCTCGAAGGACGTAGGCTACCTCTCTTCCCTTCCATGGACGATATCCGCCCGGGTCGGCGGCAAGGATTACACGATCGTCCACGCCGGGATCGTCCCCTTTGTGCCCTTGGAGGACCAGAGAGCTGAGGACATGACGACAATGCGTCTTGTCAGGGAGGCGGAGGGGAAGGTGGAGGGAAAACAAATTGGGTGGGAGTTAACAGACGACAAAGTGAGTGGGATCCCGTGGGGGGAGGTGTACGAAGGGGAGATGGGGACTGTCGTGTTCGGACATGATGCCAAGAGGGGGCTTCAGCAGCACCCGCACGCTGTTGGTCTCGACACGGGTTGCGTATACGGGAGGGAGATCACGGCGGTGAGAATTGGGCAGGGGGGGAGGGAGTTCCTTTCTGTCAAGTGCCAGAGAGAGGGCGGTTACGCTCCGATAAAGCAAGGATAGACATAGACAGTATAACAAATACCGACGGACGACAAACAACAATTGCAACGAAGTAGACGCAAAAAACATTAAAGTTTAACCCTAAACACTAAAAAAAACTAGTCTCGATCCATCATCTATCTTCTGGAATACCCAAGCCCCAATTCTGGATACTGGGATCCGTCACACTCATCGTCGTTCTCATCCAGGACAGTCCTATCGATATTGAACGAAGGCCCCATGAACATTATCCTTCCAGTGTGATCCTCGATACAGTGCTTGGTGAGGGGGTGGAATAATAGGCTGACCTCGCCTCGGTGGAGAGTCAGGTACGAAATCAACGCCCCCACATGCTCGACTGGGACCCAAACTTCATACGATCCTGCTGGGTGAGGTCCCCTGGGGCCCATATTAACTTCGGGCACAAGCGTGCTATCGAAATCGAGACCGAACCCAGCCTTGGTAACATTGGCATCCACACCATCACAGACAGCTAGAAATTTCCCTTGGCGAACATTCTCCACGATCTCCGCCTTGAGTCGCATCGCGTCTGCAACACTTTGATCATTATTCTGGAAGAAATAAACATGGAAGTGCCTAGCAATCAGAGGAGTTAGTTGGTGGTGGTGCAAACCGGCCTCACATAAGTGCGTACACCACTCACCACTCTTTGATATCTTCATCCGGGAATGCTTCATATTGGTGAACTTCTGCCAACAGGGGGGTGGGACTACTATGGGTTGTTAGGTATTGGGCCCCACCCATCGGGTCATAGGGCTTTGTTGCAACTGCAAGATACGGCCAAAAGGAAAAAAACACACTTAGCAACAAGGCAGACATCATGGTAGAAGAATAGGAAGAGTTTGGAAGGAGTTTTGGTGCTTAAATTGACTTAGATTGCTCAACCAATTAATTGGGTTTGGCGTTTGGGGGGGTAGACGGTCGGGGATGTGGGCTCAGCTTAATAGACCAAAGACCAGAGATTATTGCCAACTTTCACACTAAAAAGCCCCGGATCCACCGTATTCGAATCTTCCCAAATTCGCCAGAATCTCCCCATATTTGGTTTAAGTTATCTTTTAAGTCAAAGTGTCCTCACTTTACTATTGACCTGCCACAAAAAAAGTCTATCTTATCCTGTCTGCAAAATGGAGGGAACTAGGTTTCATAACATAATGTAAGCCTTGTATCTTGCTGTCAACTTGTGTATGCTAGAGGACGTGGGTCGGTTCCATGAAGAGCGTCTCTGTTTTTGTAACATGCAGACCCGAAGATAGATACTCCAGGGAGCTGTCCTCCTTGGCTTTTTCATTTCTAACCCTCACACCCCTTCCTCCCCCGCAATCCCTCGCGGTACCCTCTAACCGCAAATGATAGGCACACCCGTGCGTCGCGCAAGTTGTCCATGGTGGATATGGTAGAGATCTCAAAATCAAACCAGAAAATTGTTGAAGTAGGTCATCTGTTTGAGGGCTTCTATACTCAGGTGGACAATCTTGAAGTTTTTGAGGACGCTTTCTTAACAAAGTGCAGGAATGCCGGAGGCGTGGAAGCGCGATTTGCAGCCGAGACTTATGAAGCCATGAAAGGATCTAATGTCAGCTTAGGAATTAAAATGCAAGAGGACGGGACCATGGTCGTGGAGAAATTTTTCACTCGTGGGGAGAACGAAGACGACTCTTCGCCAGAGCAGAAACCACTCGTCGATGAAGAGGCTAGGGCCCCGAGCCCAGCCGGAGACGAAAAGAAGAAGAAGAGGCAGACATTTGTGAATGTGTCTGATCAATCGCTTAGGAGGGACACCTTAACAGGGGAGCAGAAGTTGAAAATGGGACCTTTAGTGTTCAACAATAACCATGGAGATTTGGGTGGACACCAACAGAAATTGAAACCGTCCCAGAGTCATGGATGGCCTGGTACTTATTCTGTCTTCAAACTTGGAGAATACAAGGATAAACACGATAATCTGGGGAAGACACTCAGCTGCTGTTTGTCGAAGGACACCAACACGAGAATAAATAATGAGGGTTATGATTGGGTTTTAACAATTTTATCTGGAGAGAGTGTGGGAGAGGACGGACCTACAGTGATTCAGCTGAGCGAGGTGACTTTTGATAATGAACATGACATCGTTTGGAACGTAAAACTGAAGCAAATCGCATCACATCACGAGCCTAAACTGAACAGGGGGGTCCTTGGATGCTGCGCCATAAGCTAAAAGGGCTGATACTCTACATCAAATGAATAGATCATGAATACCACCATAAGCCCCGAATGAGGAAATTTTAGGGTTATCTAGTGAGCTAATGAATAGCATAGCGAACATATTTTGAAGCCAAATGCCACTGCTTTCTTCATTCACATAATATTATGTCTCGCTGATATTTTTTGTAAAACTCTTCTCTTAAAACCTTTTGTGCCTCTTGTTGTGCGTTGACGACGGTGCATCACAGTCGATCTCGATCGGCGACATTCTCGTGTTATTTGTTCTTTTTCGCTTACCATTTTTACTGTTGGTGCTGCTGCCGTTGCCGTTGCCGTTGCCGTTTCCTCCTTCGTAGCCACGACTATTGAAAGCACTGTGGTCCCTGCTGGTATTGTTATTATACTGGTTGTGGTATGTTTTGTAGTTGCCGTCACGCCTCTTCTCGCGCTCCTTCCTTTCCTTTTCCTGCCTCCCAAATTCTCCCGCCAGTCGAATTTCTTCATCAGCAATTGACTGAACACGTGAGCAATCGTCCAAACGTGGCCGTCTGCACTGGAAATTCAAATGTCCTTCATTGCCGCAATTGCTGCAATAAATACTTCCCTCCTTAATCATCTTCTTCCCTCCATTCCACCATTTCAATTTACCGCACATGAAATGCCCAAGACTCCCACAGCTCATGCAAATAGCTCCATCACTATCAATCGAACCCGCGCCGACATTACACTGGTAGCGAGTGTGCCCACTCATGAAACAAGTAGTGCACACCTGACGGGGAGGGAGGGATCGGCGCTCAGGGCACTTCCCCCTTTCGTGACCAGGGAGTCCGCAGTTGAAGCAAATGACGGTCATTGGACAACGGACGCCATTCCCGTGGTTCAAGCCACAGAAAGGGCACGGCTTACTTTTCGGCGGGTTAGGACAAGCTGCAGATATGTGGCCAACCTCGCCGCAATTGTAACACTTGGTCGAAATATCCTTCGTCCAATAACGTCGGCTGTCGCCCCCACCACCTCCTCCGATGCTCTTGCGAGGTGCACGACCACTGTCATCGACGATATCAACGCGAATTTCTCTCCCCTGAAAATCGCGGCCATCGGTAGCTTCTACAGCTGCTTTGGCGGGACTATCACCACCACCCTCACCATCGCTGGCAAAGAAAGTTATGTAACACCGGCCGCTATTGTAACCGGGTCTCCCCTTTATGATTCCATTTATGATGGGTTGGGTTGGTTAGTGCGAAGAAGTGAGCGTATTCTGAATTAACCATTCGCAAGCACAATAATGACAAAAATCCTTGAGAAATGTTTCGTACACTCTCACTCTCACTCTCTCCCCTCCCCCCCTCTCACTAACCTCATCCTCCAGCAGATTGACCTCCTTTATATCACCGAATACTATGAACTTTTGCTTGATCGCATCCGCCCCGGTTGTAAAGGGAAGATTGTTCAAGCGGATTTTCTCCGTTTTTCGATCGCCATTTGATTTGCCTGTATTCGCACCTTCGCTATCCTTATTACTTGACTTCTCCAGACTCCCATCTTCTTCTCCGGCATACATTCCCAGTTCAGCCTCCTCTTCCCTTTCCTCTCTGCAAAGAAGGGCATGGGTGTGTCAATGAATTGAATACATAGAATCGAAATTCGGGCGGCAACCAAGTTACCGTAATAAGAGAGTGACAGCACAACCTACTTACCTTTCCCGCTTACCCCTCTCCAAGCTTTCTGCCTCTCCGTTTGACTGATTGAAACTGCGCAAAAACACGTCGTCAAGAGGAATGATCTCAGGAACTAGAATTTCCGCCACAGGTCGATTAGGATCTAGGAACCTGCGAGCCCAATTCGATAACCGGGATGAGTTACTTTCCTCTTTCGCAGTGTCTGCTTCACTACTACTACTGGTTGGTTTGGTTGATTTAGTTGATTTAGTTGGAGTTGTCGATTTTTTGCCTTGAGGCTTTCGTTTCTCAGACGATGACGCGTCAAGTTCCCCTCCTCTATTCCCATTGTCCTTCGACAACTCAACTGCAGCATCGAACTCTTCAACACCATCCTTGTCTTTACCATCACCATCTTCAGTATCATTGCCATCACTGTCTTCATTGTCGTCTTCATTGTCTTCCCCTTCACCATCAGCAAATCCCATCAGTTGGTAAGACGACAAACCTTGGGTATCAAACATATTCTTTTCATCGTTGTCTGAAGACGAAACAGGCGAAGGTAAACACTCTTCGCCTACGCCACCTTCATCGTTGCCGCCACTTGATTCATTTGTGTGGACGGACCAACCACGCTTACGGATTTTTGAGGATGCAGAAGAAGATGAGGAGGCTTTAGCGTTATTCCTCTTCGTCTCATTCTTCTTTGAAAACGGAGATTTCGATGCCGCACTAGGGTTCTTCCTTGCTTTCATAGAACACTATAAGGCACAATTATAAAATGACGAGGGGGGGGAGTCGAGAGGAGGAGGTGAAATAGAAAGCTGGGGGGGGGGGGGCGCGACGCGGGCCGAAGAAATTGAGGGGGGGGGAAGAAATGGTATTTTTCGGGGGGTTGTAAAGGGTGCAAATAAATGGGGTACGAACTTGCTGCAAAAAAATCGCCAGCGCAGGCCGAATCCCTACTGTAGTCGCTCAATTCGGAGATCTGCGAGCCATTATCGGGGGAAGCCGGATATCTCACGTTGATTCGCATCAGTCTTTCTTATCTTCTGTTTTGGGTGTGATTCACACCACCTGTACACACCATCTATCTCCCCCTATTTCTTCTATCTATCTACCGTATCTTCATCTCCCTCGAAGATGCCTTCATCTCCCCCCACTTCTTCGTTTCTACCGCATCTTTTATCCTCTCTTATCGCTGCTATTATCAACTTTCCGCTCTGGAAGGCCTCAGCTTTGGCTCAGTCTGGAGCCCTTGGTTCCACTAAGAATTCATCTTATCTGACGGTGTATAAGAATGCAATAAAACCGCCCTACAAGGGAATACCCGCGGTTGTCTTGGGGATGTCTTGGGCACGCTTTGCAATATTCTATGGCAGTGAACGTTTCTCATATGCTTTCTCAGGTGTAATCAGCTCATCAAAGAAAAACGAGCCAAGCTTTGTTGAGACTCTGCTGCCTCCTATGCTACTCAGCACGTTTGTACAAATAGTCAACATGCCGCTCATACGAACTTCGATAGTTCTGCAATCGCCTGATTGCCATTGGAAAGGAACCACAGATGGTTTGCAGTCGCTCTACCGTTCTGAAGGTGTAAAGGGCCTGTGGAAGGTGAGTTGTTGTGTTGCCGTGGCCCAATACGTGTCCCAATACGTTTATTAATTCACTCCCGATTTGCTATGTTTCATCTTTCATTTCATTTAATTTCATTTAATTTCATTTAATTTCATTTTGTAGGGCACATCAGCAGGGATAATGAAAACGGTCCCGAAATATGTTGTTGCTGTAGGAGTCAAGAATAAGTTCAATGCTTTTTTCAAAAACTTGCCACCACCTGCGTCGAAGAAAGAGGAAATGTTACGCAGTGGGGGAAAGAGCCTCTGCGCGGGAATAGCTGGGGCGACGCTAACCAATCCGGCGGACGTCGTACGAAATGAAATGTTTAAGAAGGAGAATAATAGAGGGCTGAGAGGTACTGTCAAATTTCTGCAGGAAAGGCATGGCTGGCGATGGGTGACGAGGGGAATCGACAAGAACTTAGTTGCCGTTGCAGTTCCCATCGGGACAACCATTTTTTTGGCCGACGTCATCTCGATATATATCTGATTTGACATGATGTCGTCCTAATTCCTACACACGCGAACATTAAAGAAGTCAGTTAAAGTAAAAAGCATCGAAAAAAACGCAGATCAAATAAAAAAAAAACAGAACTAATAATAAAACACGGAAGAGGAGATTTTGTTGATGCCGATGGAATGACAAGGGCAGGAAGAACTTGACATTTTTTTTGGGGAAACCTATCTTTTGTTACCTTTCTTTTTAAATGGCTTTTTAGCATGCGCCTTTGCTCCTTCCTCCGCTCAAGGCAGGGAATATTGGTGGTCAAGTTGGTTACTTTGTGTATTGGAAAATTTTTGGGGCGACACACCGGTCGATGCACTTCAGGAAGTCAAAGTACCACTACAGAGATATATATTTTGGTGTTAGAGGGCGTTAGTGGGAGCGAAAATTTGACCATAACATGCAAACCAGCACCAACACCAACACCAACACCATCACCAAGTACTCACCGCCTCACAGTCCCCACTCCCCTTCTCCGTCACTCTCTCCCCGCATTTTTCGTAGAGGCCAAACTCTTTCATGCAATTGGGCTTGCACTGCTCGCGGAGAGTTGGCATCATGTCCACAGGCTCATCATCGTCATCATCATCATCACAGTGTGCTTTTCGGAAGAAGGAGGGGAAAGTGGACAGAGTATTTGTGCTGCCGGCCACAGGAGCCTGCGTGGGTCTTCGTGAGAGGAATGGTCGCGTCGCCTGCGAGGAGAGAAGAGCACGAGAGTTAGTTTGAGCAGGGACACAGCACTGCGAGAGGAGCAAACGAGCAGATGAGAGAGCAGCGATAGATTCGAGGGGAAATGAAAGACTCAAAAGTAAACAACTCGTGGGATCCCACCCAAAATACGAAAGGAACAGCCTGGCGAGATCTTCAATCCAAACACGCACCATGGTGGAGAGGGTTTCACAGCTTTTCAAGAACCGCAGGCAACCCGACGAATTTTACAGTCTTGCACTCCCAGATGGCCGAAATTCTCTAGCGAACGTATTTTCCCTATATAGAGAGATCGAAATTTCCTCTGGCGAAAGATTTAAGTACCAAAATAGCTCCATTCTCCCATTATTTTCGCCTTGCCACCTGGGGTACTCCTGGAAAGACCTCCCTTCCTAGCACTTCACTCCCCACCAAACCATGGCCGACCTATCCGCCCCTAAGCACACGACATCAACCGCGTCTTCGCGGAGGACAGACCGTGCCCTCGCAGAGGCGCGCCAGGCTGGTACCGCTGCTCCCGAGGTGGATTCCAAGACAGGGAAGATGATCAACCCTCACAACCCCGAGTTCATCACGAAGAGACCCTGGTATTTGGGCGGGGGCGACGGTGGAGCGAGCTTGGAACACCAGGCCGTCATCAAGGACCAAAAAGAGATTGAGAGGGAGGCACTGGGAATGGGAGAGGGCGATCGCATATTGGAGGTCAAGCGTACAAAGGCACTGGAGCAAAAGCGTCTCGCTGACTCCAAGAACATCTTTACGAAAGGGATGTGGGTAGAGTCGCTTTATAACGGGAAGAAACCCTATCAGATGGCGTACGTGCTGAAGGTGAACAAAAAAAAGGGGACTGTGGACCTCCGCTTTGATGACAGAGGGGGTGAAATTAAGGTGAGTGGTTGGATGTATTTTGTTTGGATTATGTTGTATAGGTTGCCTGCCGTTTTTGGAGTGCCGCCCGCCACTCGCCTTTCTAAAGTTGTTCTATTGGTCTGCTCACATATTATCCCAACAACGACGCGGCCCTCTTCCTGACTGACACCGACACCGACACCGACACTGACACCGACAACGACACTGACACCGACACCGACACTGACACTGACACTGACACCGACACACAGAAAGGAATCAAGATCAAGGGGGGGACAGTCAGAGCAACAAAAGTTGGAAATGTTATTCCCGACGATGACATTAACAAGGGTATTAACCGCGGAAGCGACAAGGCGAATACTTATGCGTCAAAACGCGATGCTTATGCGGGTTACGATGTGGCAGACCAGAAAATAATCGTGGAAAAGTACAACCAGCGCGAGGATGTGAGAAAAAAGAATAGGCAGCAGGCGCTGGAGGCGAGAATGCGCAAGGGCGAGGGGAAGAAGGACAACGGTGACCAGGGAGAGAGCGACGACAGTGACTACGACAGCGATGATTCTGATGATAGTGGCGACGAGTTCGTTGATAAAACCGAGGCAGGATTTGCGTCAAGAATGGCGCGGCAAGGGGGAGTAGGGGGAGCTCAAATCATGGTTACGGCGCGTAATCTACGTATTCGGGAGGATACCGCTAAATACCTCCGGAATCTCAACCCAAATTCTGCCTACTACGACCCGAAATCGCGCTCCATGCGCGACAACCCCAACCCGGAGCGATCCGCAGATGATTCAGAGTTCATGGGGGATAACTTTGCCCGTGTCACTGGTGATGCTGTCGGGCTGGCAAACACACAGCTCTTCGCATGGGACGCATCCGACTCCGGGGTTGACGGGGTTCACCCACAAGCTTGCCCCAGTGCCGCCGAGACCATGTCAAAGCAATTCGAGAAGAAGAAGTCGGACCTCAAAGTTGTCAAGAAGAAGGGCGTCCTGGACAAATATGGGGGCGCCGAGTATTTGGATGGGGGGGATGGCCTCGGCGGCGCCGGAGGAACGACGGGTAAGGTAGTCGGACCAGAGGGCACAACTGGAGAAACAGTAGAAGAGCGAAATTTGAGACTCAACGGCGCAAGTGTAGTAGAGCAGGTGTACAAACGGGACGGGCAGAGTGCAGGAGGGAAGGGGGGGGGGGTCGGTGGGAATGTCAAGCTGAAGCAGGTATCCAAATACGAAGAAGATAACTTTGAAAATGGCCACCAGACCGTCTGGGGGAGCTACTTTCACCGGGGCGCCTTTCGGTGGGGTTATCTAGACGATCACTCGCTCATGAAGAACTCATATTGCACTGGGCAGAATGGGAAGATTGCCAATGACGAGAGCAACGCAATGAAGTATGGCAACAGCCAGGGTGGTGGTTCGGCTGCGCTCAACGTAGCGCGTGCCATGTTGGAGCCAAGAACGACGGCTACGTTGACAAAAGACGCAGGGGAGAGCAATAATAATGCAGCACTCCCCGGGGTGGATAAGAAACAGAAAAGAAAAAGGAAGGAACTCCTCTATGGTGACGTCGATGGAGCTGTCGAATTGGACGAGAACAAATTAGCCGAGGCAATGGCCGCGGAAAAGGAGCGGGTGAAGAAAGCTAAGACAACATCCGCAGACAACCATGGAAGAAAAGGGGGCTACAACTCGCTGGCTGGAGACAACATTGACGTCACACCGGAAGAGATGGAAGCCTACAGGCTCAACAAAAAACGTGCAGGAGATAACATCGGCGAATTAGCAAGCGACAAATTGCTTGAGTATGAGTAAATTTAATGTGAATTTTTGATGGCAGTATATCCTCATCCTCACATATCATATGATCGCATCCCCTAAAGCCAATCTAAGTGCCCCCCCCCGCTCTTCTTTTTTCGATTGTTTCTTTTCGGGAGTGACAACAGCAGACAACAGTTCCCTCTTTGCGATAACTGGCGGGATCTCCAAGGTCATAGCGCTAGAATTAGACTGTTGGGATTGCGACTGCGACTGCGACTGCGACTGCGACTGAGACTGAGACGTAACGTCGTCTTCATCGAAGTCTCTGAGAGCGTCAACATAGTCGTCCTCGAAGCCTTGGACCATTGTTTGATCCTTAGAGGGAAGGGGAGCGTGGCCGT
>Ga0115555_1001517_pt1 | contig 15889 bp, 10 predicted proteins | sample COGITO_mtgs_1104_2_FD_87285 | JGI IMG/M metagenome (GOLD analysis project Ga0115555, IMG submission 87285) | Pelagic marine microbial communities from North Sea - COGITO_mtgs_110407 | ecosystem: Environmental > Aquatic > Marine > Epipelagic | place: Germany:Helgoland, sampling site Kabeltonne... | reverse complement strand
GGGGGGGGGGGGGGGGAGACTTAAAAATAGAGCAGCTAAAGAAAATGAAGAGGGACACTTGTTTTTAGTCAACCTCTTGGATTTACTCCGAATTTACTCTCGAACTCTTCTCTACAACTTCTACCCCTCCCTACTGACTGAAAACGGAGGAAATATGCCCAAAAAGAAGGCCACTCAAACATCCGCGAGCTCTTCGAGTCAGCCTCGCTTCCCTCTCAAAAGAATCATATTTATAAGGTGGGTAAAAAAGGGGGGCAGGACAAGAACAAGATAGTCCATTCACCTGGAGCTTCGAGCCTAACATAAAAGGCCTTTATTTGTACAGACACGGTGAATCCAAAGGACAAGCCGCCAAGTCAAACGGACTTGACAGAAAACGGTGCCCCTTACTGCGAGATGCTGGCCTTACACGGAAAGGTGTATCGCAGGCGAAGGCCATTCCCTCATTGATTAGTGATGATGTCATGCAAAGTATCGAATTAGTTGTTTCCAGTCCACTGACGAGAGCACTGCACACTGCCCTGCTAGCGTTCCAAACTTCCGTTCCGACTATTGTACACTATGACATTAGGGAGTGCGGTAGCGGCATCCCAGAGAACTTACCCCGAGCAACCCCCGATGTAAAAGCTGACTTGGAGGGTTTGTGCGAGGGAATGAACCTCGAAAATGTCGATTTTGAATCATTGCGACCCTTCGAGTGGCCTGAGGTAGATGTAAGTAACTCGAGATACACACTCGAGGGATGTGGGGTGTTTCTAACCAATGTCACATTGTCTCCACATAGGGATCATCTTTCGTGCCAAAAACTAAGCGCTTTCAGTTTTTTTTAAAAACATTTATTTGCTCCCGAGAAGAATCAACAATAGCTGTGGTGTGTCATTACAATGTGATTAAAAACATTCTGCGGTTAGCAGAGAATTCACGAGCAATTCGACCAGTGAATGCATTACCCATCTTCTGTTCTGTCGACTCTGACGGATTATTATTCATAAGCTAGTGATTCCCCCCCCCCTACAGAGACCGAATACTAGAACAAGCTGGGAGGCGAGTGTGTCTGTCAAATTGATGTGAAAGAATATATTTATTGTAGAAGAAAAGAGATCGAAAGGGAGTTCACGTGTAAGCAAAAAAAGGGAGTATTTAGTAATGGCAAATTAAATTCGTCGACAAAAAAGGGAGCAGAGTAACAATTAGCCCAATACTTCACTTTGACTTTTTATCTGGCGGCGCTTAGGCTTGGTGGATAATAATTGCATTGATGATGTCGCCATGTGAAGAGTGAAGACTGAAGACTGAAGACTGAAGCGTGAAGCGTCTGTGCCTGCAACAGCAATAGAACGAAAAAGATTTTCCAAGATTTCTTCCTTTCCCTATTTTTAAGATCAAGTTTGTGTGCCATTCCGCTCTTGGTGTGCATATTACGCGCTGACATAAATTTTTTGTCTAAAGAGAAGCAAGACGGCCAACCCCTGCGGTTACATCAGATCTGTGTGACTTTCAACTTCTGCATTTTTGACGGGGACGCACCTGATAACACCAAGAAATCATGCCGTCCTCTAAGGTGAAACCAGGTGCTTCTCCTACGAGCGCACGTCGAATGACGCAGGCCGCCGAAGCCTTGTCTCGGAGGATGTCGAGGGAATTCCGAAGGGGTTCCATCATGGATAAGAAGCCCCTCTCACCTGAAGAACTGTATGACTTTGGCCTTCGACAGTCGAGAGTGGGAACGCCATATTTTTTGGACAACGACATGGATAATTTATACATCAAGAAGTTGAAGGGGATGTTCGCCAATGTGTTGGAAGAGGTGAGCTTTTTTCTGGACCGAGGACTTACTAACTTCACTTCCCTCAACTTCCCTCAACTTCACACTTAACTTAACAAACACACTAAACCAAACTCGCGCCTCGTATCATCTCTTTATACCGCCCTTTTTTCAAATTAGCTGGAGAAGAACCATAGGACAGCTGGCCCACATTTGAAAGGCTTGGGCTCCCCAAAGCAGTTGAATCTTCAGGGCGAAGTAAATGAAATCAACCCGACAACTCCAAAAGCTAGTAGTACTAAAGGTGGTGGTTTCCGCGCTTCCTCTGGCGCTAAGTCTCCTAACTCCAGCCGCAGGACAATTCGATCGATTAGTGAGAAAACTGCAGGGCGCCGACTGACTCAAGGGGAGAGAAGTGAGCGTCGTAAGACACAAGCTCGTCAGCAGGCTTACGACCAGGCTCTCTTTGGGCAGGACGTCTTTGAGAATATCCAGAAGCAGATAAAAATCGTGAAGAAGCAAAGGTGCGTGATGACTGAACGGTCCATAGCCATGAAATGTTGTTATTGCTGTGTGTGCATTTCCATCCTCCATCCTCCATCCTCCACCACCATCCTCCATCCTCCATCCTCCATCCTCCATCCTCCTCAACTAACTCCATCCAATTTCCTGTATCCTCCTCTTTTTGTTAACACAACTACCTCCGTGACCGACCTCTTACACACTTGCACAGGAGGAAGAAGGGCATAGTTGGTATCATCATGCACTACTGGCAGAAGATTCCTGTTAAGAGTCCTAACTCTCAATCTCGCCAGATTTGGGATGGGCTGTCGATTCTGACCATTCTGTACTCTGTATACAAAGCCATGTTCGACCAATCGTTTTTTCCTACTTCAACTCTGGCTGACAACATCGATTGGATTGCGCAGCTAGACTTTGTAGTACAAACCTTCTTTTGGTTTGATGTGGTTTTCAATTTTTTCACAGCGCAATTCGACCAAGAAGGTGATCTCGTTTACAAAAAGATGACCATCGCACAAATGTACCTCCGGACTTGGTTTTGGATTGACGTCATTAGTAATCTTCCCTTGGGTGGAGGGTACAGTCTAATCAAGGGGTTGCGTCTGCTTCGTTTCCCACGAATCTTGCTTCGCTGGGCATACTTGGGGTACAGTACGAAGGCTTTAAACCTCTTTCGTCTGGGCGTCGCCATCACAACGAGTGGTCATTTCGTTGCATGTGCGTTCTATATGGTTGCCAGGTTGGAGGAACACAAAGATGAAAACTGGACGGTTGTAGACGGTCTCTACAAGGAATGCTCACCAGGCGCTAATACTACCACTGGGGACACATTTGAGACGGGCATGTGTGATATTAGTAGCATGAAGGAGATAAAGTTCACCAGGGCCTACCATTACGTTTCGGCTCTCTACTTCGCATACGCTACTCTCACCACCGTAGGGTACGGAGATATTAAGGCGAAGACAAGTGGGGAGAGGTTAGTTGCGTTGGTAGCGTTGGTCATTGGTTCTGCCGTCTTTGCCGGAGTGGTCGGTACCATGACACAAATGATGGAGAGCATGGACGAAATAGAGGAGAACAAGTTGAAGAAGATTAAGCAGCTGCAATATTTCATCAAATCCCACCATTTTCCTGACGCACTCCGAGCAAAACTCAGGAGGTACTATGACCTGCACTTCCAGCAGTACAAGAAAGAGTTACAAATGTTGGACGAGCTGCCCCCCAGTCTCCGTAACGAGTGCACGGCCCACATCTACGCAGAGGAGATGCGTTTAACTCCGTTCCTTCGCAATGCCTCGAGCGTCGTCAGGAGCGAGTATATGAACCACGTTGACATCAGAATATGCTGCGAGGGCGACTATATTGTCGTTCAGGGACAATTAATAGAAGAAATATTCATCGTCACGGCAGGTACCGTGGGTCTCGTCAACAACCGGGGTATGGTGTGTAGAAATTATACCAAGGGGAGCTTCTTCGGCGAAAAGTGTGCCTTCTTTGCCAATATGCTGAGCAACGTTAGCTATAGGGCCAGCACCGAGGTTGAGGTCATGTGCATGCCTCGCGACAGGCTTTTGAAGTTGCTTAATAATTACGACGATTTCGCTGAAGAGTTCATCCAGGCTTGTGAGAAGCGCGAAGACCACAAAGTTGACAAGCTTGACGGGGCGTCTAAGTTTACGTCCTTTAATAAAAACTCCGCTATCATGTTCCGCCCCATTACTCCCCCTCCTGGACTTAATTGGGAGGATGAGCGAGGAATGCTCGATAACCCAAAAAGAAAATTCACCTTCGACGAGGTATACGGCGACCTCTCCCATGCGTACAGCCAGAAGAACATGTTTGATTTAATCACTGAGATGAGTAAGAAAGTCGACAAGCTCCAGAGGAAGTTGAATGGGGAGCCGGAGCCCGAGGTTATTAATCCGGACGAGATCCCCCCTATCGGCTCTCTGCAAAATGGGGATGTAGCAGGGGCCATTAATGAAGGAGAAGCCCATGATGAATGACGAGGTACAGCAACACATGGAACGGACGGATGCCCCCATATGTGCAAATAAAATAATTGACTGTTTTTATTATCGGCGAAAATGACATTAAATGATAGACGAGCTGCACCTGCCTATTTACGGCATCGCACATTATAAGGCGCAAAATTAACAACGTTTATTAAAGCATAGCATGGGAGTCATGGTTGACGGCTAGGTCGGTTGTGACGGTGAGATTTTTTTTGCCCCCACCTTTTTTGCCAACAAAGTTCCCTTTATCGTCCCTCCCAGGTTTATTTTCACCGATTTTGGCGCTCGCAGGGTCACTGGATCGACCCTTTGCTTTCTTTTTGTCCCCCCCCCCCCTTCGCATACCAGCCAACTCGACGACCACGCTATTCCTAAAGGTTCTGACATGCTTCTTTTGCTCTTTCATAATACGGTGATTGATCCTCCTTTGCCTGAAGTAAAAGTAAACACCTCCAATTAGAAGTATGACGCCGACGTCAACCGTGTAAGGACTCCACTCTCTAATTTTGTAGAGCTGGTAGTTGCCGTAAATTATACTTCCTATAGCTGTCGGAATGACAATGTCTAGTATTGCAAGCTGTACGAACTCAGGCAGCATAAGGAACCATGAGAATGTCACAAGGCCACACTTGTTGCAACCTTTGTTGTAGTACATGCGCTTTTTGGAGACTTTGTCGATAACTTGCTTCTGCGTCTGTGATCTTTGGAGCCCTCTCCCCCCTGCGTGCATTGGATTGTCAAAGGAGTCGTCGAAATCGCTTTCGCCATTTCCCCTCTTTATATGCGAATCTCGACTTAAGACAAGTTTGCTAGCATCAAGCTCTGGGTGCGCCATAGCAACATGCACGGCGGCATTATCAGGCATGAAGTTGCTGAAATGATACTCGTCGGCGTTCCGAGGATTGCTGATACTGTCGATGCGGCGAGAGATCAGTCCCGGGAGATAGACATTCAAGAACAGAATCTTGAGAGGCATATAAACAAATATGTCCTGCAAAGTCGCGAGCAAAAAACATACAAGCCACGTGTTCGTGGTGGTGGGCCCCTTCTGAACTCCAAAAAGGCAAATGTAATACGCCGTCCCGACGGCGTAAAGAACGATAAGGGTCCATCCCACTGTCTTCTTCATGCGTTTGACTGGGTGCATCTCGGACTCGAACATAAGTCGGTTCTGAAAGTAGATGTTCCGTTCAATTTTGCTCAACTGTGGGGATAATGGATGGGAGGGGTGCGTGAGGGGTGTCAGAATCTAAACACCCGCCATTGCACTGAATCACAAGTGGTCAAAACCAACCAAAAAACACTCACCTTCATCATCCGCGCGTACTCAATAAGCCTGCACTCTTGCATCTCCTTATCTAGCTCTCCGAATTCCAGTTCAATTGCGTCCGTTAGACGCAAGTCATATCTGATTTTCGTTGTTATCTTTTGCAAGGTCTTGTTGTGATTTTTTTTCCTCCAGAACTTGAACCAACCTTCTTCTGCTTCAATCCAATTTCGTCGAAATAAGTCTAGCTGGGCAGTAGCTATATTTAAACGTTCAGTCACTGACAAATCGCCGGCGTTTACCTGATCTTTCAGCACCTTGACAGTTCTTTCTAGCTCAGAGTGACGCGTGTCTACCGCGACGACCGTCTTTTTGACCTCTCTCTCTACGCGTTTTTCGAACTCGCTCTGTTTATATAGGCCGCAGCACCCCCCCTCTCCATCCTTTTTACGTTTCTTCACGAATGCTTTCCCAAGGCCGCTGTTAACCGGGGTAGAAGGGGGCCCAACTTCCGATGCCCTCCTTTGCTGAAAGTCCCTTATGGAGTCTTGGGTGGGGTTTTGATTCGCTTCGTCGTCATAAACGTTCCAACTTAGGTCGGCGACGCCTCTAGGGGTGTTCTTCCAGTTCTCTTCCTTAGCGCTCTCCTGCTCTTCCGCTCTCACCCCACCGGACGTCGGGGGGAAAATACTTTCGTTGAAGATTATAACGATTATGACGCCTAGAGGTGAACTAATTATGCACGCGAGAATGGCAATACCGACTGTATTTATCATAGTTGCATCAGGCTCGATAAAGCTACAGTACTGAGTTGTCGAGTTCCACATGCAGTTGTCGGCAGTAACATTAAGAAACGACTTCGGAGTGGTGCAGTCTTTCATATTTTCGTAGCTTACACAGCCAGGTGCATGGTCCGGGAAAGCGACGTCAAAAAGCACACTCTCGCCAAAGAGCATTCCCAAGGAGGTGCAGGTCAACAATGCGACGCGCTGAGCTCTGCTCTTCATTGGGCTGTAGTAAAAGAACATCGCACTTAAATCGTGTCGCTTGCTCAACTGAGTCTTGATATTCATGACCAGATTATCCATGTACTGGATGAACATGGGCGTTGATTTCTTGATGATGTACTCATACTTATCCTCCAGTTCCATGCTCCCACGAGTTAAGAACTCAATTTCCTTATCTCTCACAAAACGTTCTCTGTCCTTTCTATCCTTGTGAATGCCCCGGACACAGAGAAGAAATGATATAACCAATACACTCCCCATGGCAACAAAAACGACGAAATTCTTCGCTATAACGGCTGGGGTGAGCGTGGCAGAGAGCATCCACACGGCGGCGAAATTTCGAAATGTGGATTTTGTAAGTCCCACAAAATCAACGTTGCTTGTTGTCCCCACCTCAGCGGAGTCTTGATCGTCGTATATTGTATTAAGTTGTCGACGCCGAGACGACGAAGGCATAGTAGCGGACTTCATTAGGGACAAAATATCGCATTCGCAAGTGATATTGACATCATTGTGACCTACGACGACGCAATTTTCGTCGTTCCAGGGAGTATTCGGATTGTTTGTGGTTGAGCAAGATGGAGTTGTCGTCGATTTTCCGCAGGTTATCGTTGTTACGTTCTTAATCCCATGGCATTGGGAGATAATCACTTCGTCCGTTTCAGGGCACTTGGTCGTTATATTTCCGAAGAAATCCCAAGGACAGGTTACTGTGATGACACCGTCTGCATCTCCGTCTGCTTCCGTACCAGTGGTGCTGTCGTCAGCAACTCTTCTTCTGTTGCGCCCCTCTGCCCCCGCATCTGTGCTGCTGCTGCTGCCCATATTCTGTAACACAACAGTGATGGGTGGGGGCTCAAGGGGGTACGCCAACCTCCGGGTGCCATCGCTCCCCAAACCTCCCTCCTCGTAGAAGCAACCCATTCCAAAGCGGCTCACAGATGTATCTAAAGTGGAGTTGTCCGGTCGAGAATGACTGCCCAACTCGGCAAAGCTCATGCCAACGTTACAACCATCATCAAATAGATTTTCGAGACCTTCGGAGGGTAAAAAAATGATTGGACCTTCGCCACTGCCTGGAGTCTCTAAGACGCCCCCCCCCGCTCCCTCTATGGTTAGTTTCTTGCTGCTAATCTTCAGATTATCCGTGACAAGATGCACCCCCTGTTCTCCCGCAAATTGGTTTTGGATCTGAGATATTAACAGATTATCCACAATACCGGAAATATTTTTGAATTCACGACCGTCCCTATTTTCACCACTAGTACTACCCATCAGTGTGCTGACGCTGTTGCCCAAGCTATTCGCTGTACTTCCATCGACGACCACTTGCGGTTCCAAGCAGTTGGTGCTTACATCAAGCAGGAGCTGCAAACTCAGCTCCCTCGCCTCAGCGTCGAGCTCCTCAACGTTAGTGACGAGCACCTCGATTCCGCCAACCTGTTGGCTAGTAGACTCAGTGTCGACGTCTTGCAGCTCCTTGACATCACTTAAGGTCCGCAGCATACTTTTACGCTGGGCAACAACTTCATATTGCTCTGCTTTCGTCTTCTGGCAAAGCTTCCCGAAGAAATCGGCGTCGCAGCTGCACTTAACTGAGCAGAAGTCGTCTTCAACTGTGCAGAGTGATGCGTCAGCCATTATCTCTTGGTTGTAGTCGTACGCCAAACACGTGCCACGGTTGTTGCAACTATTCTGACAAGTTTTTCGCGGGTACGCGCACTTCTTATCTTCCCCGCACGAATTCAACTCGCAGTCGCTGTTCTTTGCACATTTCTTCCCTATGTCGCACTTTTGACACTCCAAACCTCCACAATCAACGTCGCTCTCTTCGCCGTCTTCGACGCCATTAGTGCAACTGTCGGCCTCTTGAACGCACTGTGTATCGACACTGTTGTCGTCAACGATAGTCGGAACGAGGTCGTCCATGCAGCCGCCACAAGTGTGAGGAACATCGCCCTCGCTGCAATCGACGCGACTAAGGGAGGCACAATTCGGCGCTAAACTACAGTTCACGCTGTTGAGGACATTAGCAGTCGAGGATAATACCTGAAAAACGAGAGAGACATCACCCTCACTTAGGGCTTTGTTGGTGAGCTCCTCAGTTCGAGTACCGAGCTCACTTACGGTGAGCCGCGGTCTGGTAACCGTCGCGGTAGTGTAAGCAAAATCAGATGCATCGTATACGTCGCTTACTATCGCAACGATGCTCACAGTTTTGTTTTCGTCATCTCCTGGGGGAAGGAGAATGCCGCCGCGAGTGTTGGACAATGAGTTGGTGACAATGCCAAATCTTTTGTTTTCGTCGCTTATCTTGTTGTCAACTGTTACTTTCAAGTCGCCCAATACATACAAGAAAGTGTAGTAGAGGGGGTAATCGTCGACATCGTCAACGAAGCTATTTGCCGTGGCACGGAATTCAGTTTCGAGGGAAACCCCAGTAGTCGAGCCTGAGCCGTTGTCAAGTTCGACGCTTCCGGGGATGGGAGGCGTGTTGACAGTCAGAGTGATCTCCGCATAGCCTGTTGAAGAGCTGCCGAAGCTAGTGGGCCCCGTTACATATCCGCCGGAAAGCTTAAACGAGTACATGACACCTCCTTGAAGCGAACCTTTAGGAAGCACGAGAGGTATTAGCTGCGTCACAGGCCCTGACGGTGTAGGATTGATTACCTTCGAGGTTGTGGTCAACGCTGTCGTATTGAGCTGGAACTGATTCGTAGCCAGCAACCACTGGGCCTCTATTGCGTGAGACGTGTGAGAGTTTACGTAGCCTTTGATCTGGAGTTTTTTCGATGGGTTAACTTTCAGGCTGCTGAGAGGTTTGATCTCTACCGCAGGAAGCTCGGCTTGTGTAACTTCGATCTTGGTCGAGACGGAGCTAGTGCGGGTGGCGTGAGTGGACAGGTCGTACTTCGATACTGCCAGTTGGAAGGTAAATTCTCGACCTTCGATGCCGTTCAAAAGATTGCCGAGAACATCGGAGGTGAGGACAATTTGCGAGGATGTAGTAGGAGGCGGAGTGAATCCGTTGCAATCGCTCCCATAATCACCAGTAGATGACGACTCGAAGCAGCTCCACGCGTACGTAAAATTATTCTCTTTCCACGTCAAAGAAGGGAAGTCAGGGTCGTAAGAACTGGAGGCAGATAGCGTTGCGGATGATAGCTGTGAGACGATTTTATTCCCCCCAGATAAGATTGCAACTAGTTCACTCCGGGTCACGCTAACGTCCACAGAGGTAGAAGAAGATAATCCGCTACTGTCGGCTGCCTTTACGTGAAAAGTATAGGTCGCAGGGACTTCCAAAGTCCAGGGTTCGAGCTTGAAAAATCGATTGTCGTTTGACTCGGAGACAAGAGAATCAAGTGGACTGCCATCTTTAGTGACGTTCCATGCGTAGGACGAGGAAGGGATAGATTTCGGAGCATCGCCGGCGCAGACGGGGGAGGTGGCAAGAGCGAAGAGTGACAACCGAGCCCCCCGCTTTGCTGTACGGTGAAGTTCACCCTCTATACTTATTGTCGGGACGCTATTACTATCAACCGCCACTACGAACTCGGAGCTGCTTGCTGTATTACCGAAAAAATTGGTAAGAGTCAGAACGAACTCATAAGTCTGTCCGCTCTCAAAGTTGACCTTGGGAATAGTAAGAGGGGAGAGCTGATTCTGACTGTTGCCAGCGTTCAGGGTGTTAATCTCATTGAGGAATTTTTCGAGGGCGGTATTATTTTCCCACGAGGAGGCCGTCAAAGAGTAAATGAAGGAGCTGAAGGGTCTTCCACCGCTATTGCGAGAGCCGCCGGGGTTCATTATAATGTCAGAACACTTTCCAATGGAATGAGGACCGGTGAGCTGCGGGAGAGGCACCAAGGGAGTAGATGGCGGGTCGATAGTGATTTCTTGACTGGCACTATAACTTTCCCAAGTATTGCAATCGTACAAAGTATTGTCACACTGGGACTTAAGTCTTGACGCCTTCAAGATGATGCCATCAGTTGGAACAGTGGTCGCTTGCGCTGTGAGAGTCGCGACAACAGTTTTACTGTTCGTGAAGGTGCACATCGGCGCGTCGTCGGTCACAATGTCAAATATTCTGCTGCAAGGAAAGAGCTGCTTGTTGATGCTGTTCAGGGATTGTCCTTCGTCAGTCGGCTTGTCAAACGATACTTCCACCTTATTTCCGCTGTTCAAGAACTTGGCAGAAGTCATAACCGGTGGCTCTGGCTCAGAACCGAACGGAACTACCTCAAAGGCCGCGATTAAGGAGGTACTCCCCCCCCCAAAATCCTGGACGGCTGGACCGGAGAAAGCGAACTGAAGAGCATAACACCCCGTGGTATTCATCGATGCCACAAAACTTCTGGAAAGATCACTAGTTGGAGAGTAGTCAAAGACGTAGTCACTGAGGACTTCTGACGCGTCAAAGGGAGTAGACGTTTCGAGGGAGAAGGTATCGGCAGCGAGGGAATCATCACAATCTTGCTCCTCCGTTTGGACGATTTTTTTCAAGCTGATCGTGACTGTGACGCTGCTTTTAGGAAGATGAGAGATCTCGAAAGAGACAGGATCAGAAGGCGTCGACTTTCGGAACGTTTGAGTGCGTACATTTGAGTTCTCAAGGGAGACGAAGCCACAGCAAGTCGTTTTGTAGGTTCGCATGAGTAAGCCGTGATAAGCAACGAATTCTTCTTCCATCGTTTCAGCAGGAACTTCGTCGTCCTCAGTGTAATAATACACATTGTAGGTAGTGAGCGGTTTCAGGTTTGAGTACGTGTAGTTGAAAAAGCCCGTAAATGGGTATCCTTGGTGTGAACCCCATTCGTCCGAGGGAGAACCATCCCCACCTTCCGAGGGAGGCGGTCTATCAGGAGAGTCATCTAATCGGCGGCGGTCCCCACCGCCGCCTTCCTTACCTCCGTCACCTTCTCCGTCATCATCATGACTACTTGGACACGCAAGATCACCACCCATCATTTTGTGACAAAACGAAGTCATGGTAACGTTGGATTGGCAGTAGTTCATTACTTCCGTATTTTTGAACGCGCTAACTTCCAAAACTCCCATGTCGCTCCCTTCAGCCTTGATTTGACTAGTTGTAGGCACCGGAGAACCCTCCTCTAATATTAACGTCCACCCTCTCCCGGCGCTAAACACACCGCCCAAGTAGAGAGTCACTTCTGTATTGGTGATTGTTTGCATACAGTAGTCATCAAAGATAATTGGAACACCGAACCAAGACCTAGTATCTGTTCGGACAACGCCCGATTTCGCCACTGTTGCATTTTCAGGGGAATCAGGGTGAAGATAATAATCCGCCTCAAAGGTGCAGAAAAGTGTGTAGTTTGCGTGGCTGTGTCCGGTTTCTTCTTCGAATGTCAGCTGAGGGGCAAAGATTTGATTTGATTCGTTGGGTGAGGGAAGGGAGCGGGTTTTTCTTATAAAATTGCTTTCGCTGTCGCTGTCACACTACTCCCAACTAAGAAGCTTACTTACCGTATTGTATCTTTCAAAATTTCTCTCAGCTCCATTTGCCCTGAGCCATTCGCGAGAGGGATTGTGAGTGTTATGACTGCTCCCCATGAAAAACATTTTGCAGTAAGACCGCCCACCAAGATTGTGCGAGTAGAGTTGGAAATAAAGTTTATCCTCGTACATTGGGTTGGTGTGAGAACTTATGTCGACATGAGGGGCCTCGAGTTTGTGAGCCTGCCCTCCATATGTACAATCATCAGCACTGTCGGAGCCAGGGTCGCTGTGGAAGCCTCCTTGACAGGGCTGGCAGTTGCTGACAAAGACATTACCGGAAAATTGAGAATGCGTATCCGCCGGGCAGAGATCACAGCCATAAGTAATGTTTCGATCGGCGGTGTTGGCATATTTACCCGCAGGGCATGCCGCGCATTGATGACCGGAGGAGATGAAGCCACCGCCACCAGCTGAGTCACCACCACCACTGCCGGCTACAAGGAGGTATTGTCCGTTTCCACAGTCGCAAGATTCTACGTTTACCGAACCGGGTGCAGACGCAGCACGGCTTCCGTAACTATCCAGAGGACAACTCTGGCAGAAAGGGGATGGTTCACCCGGGAGGTGATCGTAGAAACCAGCATCACAAGGATTGCAGGAACTGGCGCCGGGTTCGGGGGCGTAGGTACCATCTGCACAAGAGGGGCATACGCTTGCCCCCTCTTCAGGTCCATACCTACCAGGAGGACAGCTCGTGCAGGCTGAATTACCTGCATCTTCAACGTATGTACCCAATCCGCACAGACTACATTCTACGTTGCCGGGTGAGTCAGAGTACCTTCCGGCTTCACAAGCGTTGCAACTTTCGAGCCCCCCAGAGCCCCCAGAACTGACGAAGCCCGGCGGACACTGAAAGAAAAAAAATCGGATTAGATGAAAGTGAGTCAGCGATTGTCAAGAATTACGAAAAAAACAAACATAAGAGCATATTTTTTAATCCTCACCTGCAAACACTGTCCATAAATTAACTCTCCATCTTCACCATAAAACGCCGTATCGTTCATGTACCTGCCAGGGGCGCAGGAGCAAGCGTTGACACTGGTCTGGAGGGTCAACGCATGCCCAGAGTGTTCCGGACAATTGATGCAAAGGGCAGAACCTTCAAGAGAAAACATATTGTTCCCACACCCTAAGCAATGATCGGCTCCCGCGGAGGGCTGGTCATGACCAGCAGCGCACGGAGTGCATTCCTCAGCTCCCGCACCCGATCCGTACTTGCCCGGTGGACACATAGTGCATTCGTTCGACTCCGCCCCCGAGACACTCCCGGGGTTGCAATCAACGCACTCGGCTCCCGACGGGTCGGCACTGCTCGCGACCTGTTTCTTCCCGGCGCCGCAGAGGCAGTCCGCGACGTTGTCGCGGGCGATCTTCGTCGCGGTGCTGGAGCCGGCGGGACAGGACCTACACAAGGCCTCCGCGCCCGTGCCGGAAGCGAAAGTGTCGGCGGGACACGCGTTGCACGAGCGGGTGAAGCTGAACCTGTCGATGAGTTCGTCGTTCGTCAAGTAACCGTTGTCGCAGATGCAGTCTCCCACTGAGGCAGAGGCTTTTTCTGTGGTGTTGGAGTGGACGGGGCATACGGCACATACCTGGTGGTGGGTTGTGTTATCACTCCCCATGTACGACGAGTAGGTCGCAAAGGGACAGTCCGTGCACTCATCTAAGGGCCGGAAAGAAGTCCGACCGGCATCGCAGGGTGCGCACTCTCCGGAACCCGCAGTTGTCCCGACTTTGCAAGAAGTGCACGAGGAAGAACCTTCCGGTGCAACGTCCCCAGCGGGACAAGGAGAGCAGTCAGCAACCGAATCATGGAGACTAGAAGCAGTAGCGTCGTCTCCCAGGTATTTATTCACAGGACAAGAGCTGCAGATTTCGGTCCCTACATTCTCTGCAAATTTCCCAGCGGGACAAACCAAGCAATTATCCGGGCTGGAGTGTTGAGTCCTATCACTCCCGTCAGTGTCGGCCAGAAACTTCCCCGGCCCGCACTCAACACAGCTCGCCGCGCCCTCCGAATCCTGGTATTTCCCCCCGGGACAGGTGTCGCACACGTCCATAGACAAGTCAGAAAACGTTCCCGGGAGACAAGCGGTATCGCAAGCCTTGACGGCCCCTCCCTCGAACAGCGTAGCCTGCAGCCCGTTGCCGCAAACGCAAGCGGACAGCGACGCGGCGCCGGTCTGACCCTGCGTCTGGGCACTGTTCGGACAACTCGTGCACGTCACGCCGCCCAAGGACGGCTGGTACGTATTCTCCGGGCAAGCACTGCACGAATCCAACCCCGACACTATCGTCCCGGGCAAGCACGGGAAACAATCATTGGAACTCGAGTTCGACACCGACCCCGACTGGCAGGTTTGACACATGGGAACTTCGCTGCCCAGGAACATGTACTTCCCCGGATCGCATTTGCACGCGTCGAGGTGCGTCCCGGGCGTGCTCCCGGCGGTCGTCGACGACCCATCCGGGCAGAAAATACACGACACATCACTCGCCCCGGCATACTTCCCCGACGGGCAGTCCAGGCACGCCGTTAAGCCCCCGTTCGGTTCCTGCCCCGCCGCGCACTGCGTGCACTGCTCGCTCCCCGCCGGCGCGACCTGGTTGCCCTCGCAGGGTCTGCAGCTCTCGTCCCCCACCCCCCTGAAGTACCCCGGATCGCACTCCACGCAGAAGTCGTTGCTCTTGCTCGGCACCTCCCCCAACGGGCACGCCGCGCAGCTGGAGGCCAAGGCGGACGACACCTTGTCGCTGTCGCAATTCTGGCAGACGCCCCCGGGGGCGTTCGGTCCGTACTGCCCCGCGACGCACCCGTCGCAAAATATAAAAGAAGGCTCCCCCACCACGGCGGTAGCCCTCTTACCGTACCCCGGGTCGCAGCCGCACGCGGCAACGGACGTGGAACCCAAGGAACCAGTGGTGGTGTGCGCCTCCGGCTCCGTGAGCTCGGGGTTCCAGCAAGCGGTGCACGCCGACTGGGAGGCGGTCAGGGCGGTGCTGTAGCGTCCGACTGGACAGGCGACGCACGTGGTCGAACCGTCCACCGGTGAAGTTTCGGTGAATTGACCCTCAACGCAGCTTGATATCGTCGGGACCGGGAGCGTCGACAACATTGCCAAGACTAACCATCCGAAGGGGAACAAGTTAGGCTTGACGTCCGGCGCCATCCTGGTAACCCAAAAAGAACACAAAAATGTTCTTGAAGGGAAAAATGGGCAAACCGGGTTAGATGTTTCTTGTGATGGTGTGTTAAAAAAGGTTGGATTTGAAGGGAATTTATTTATAGCTGGAACCGGTGGGGGTGATGGAAAAGAAGGATACCGAGAAAACTATTCGAGCTGAGTTCGTCTTTAATGGCACTTTAATGGCACGGAGAAGGAATGGTGGAATTTTGTTTTCATTTTTTTTTCTTTTCTTCACACGCACAACTCATCATGTCTAAAAACCTTCCAAACTGAAAACCCTATCCTCAAAGTAAACCAACCCACTCCATCCCAACCAAACTGTCGATGCCTTCATTATCCCCCTTCTCCCGATTCGTTTGAAATCCCAACGAAACTTGGCACTCCCGTTCTCCGGGTATATTCTCGAGAAGAAGAAGAACATCGGAAAAACAGCATCGAAAAACTAAAAGGCTAACATTAACCTACTGGTTTGAAGAGGGGTTCCTAAAACCTTTGGTGGGTGGTGGTTGGTGGTGGTGTGTTGCTCCAACAGCAATGTCAACTTCCCACCCTTCCCACCTCTACTCCCCCTCCCCCTCCCCCCCCTCCCGCAACCGCTT
>Ga0115555_1001511_pt1 | contig 15919 bp, 10 predicted proteins | sample COGITO_mtgs_1104_2_FD_87285 | JGI IMG/M metagenome (GOLD analysis project Ga0115555, IMG submission 87285) | Pelagic marine microbial communities from North Sea - COGITO_mtgs_110407 | ecosystem: Environmental > Aquatic > Marine > Epipelagic | place: Germany:Helgoland, sampling site Kabeltonne... | reverse complement strand
TTGCTGTAAAACTTTAACATACATAGCGATCTTCCAACGCTCCTCTGGACTTATTTGAGAAGCATGCGAACCCATTCTTCCTTTGCCATGAGTAATGACTTGGTAAATATGACCCGTTCCTTTATTCACTACCGAAGCAGAAGTATACGCAGTAACTCCTTTATATACCTTACCTACTTTACCATCACCCATGCCTTTGGCACCATGACAGTGGCTACAAAAGCGCGTATACAAAGCTTTACCATCTGCTAGTATGGCTTTGGTAGAATCTAATGGATTCTCTAATAGCAAATCTGCGGCCGCATAGTCATCTGGAGCAAATGTAGGGGTAAGATACTGACCTCTTTTGACCGTACCTTTTACCGGTTCCCTCATGGTCATATTGAAGGCATTGTAAGGGTTTGAATTATAGAATTCAGCAGGAACATCTTCTCCGTTTGAACTTACCCACCTACCCGCTTCTTTATCAACGATCTGACTCAAAGGTTCATAAGGGGTGGAATGATACATCTGCGGCGAAAATTCAACACCGGGATTATCGGGTCCAGCTGCACAAGAAAACATGAACAGCGCTATAATGGTTGTATAAATAGTGTTTATTTTCATTTTAAGCCTCATCAAAGGTTTTCTTATTTACTTCACTTGCACCATTATCTTTTAAGATTTGATCAATTTTAGCAACATCGATTTTGTTTTGATCTAAATCGATGGCCATGACATGCTTGTCATCAGTGATTCTTAAATCAAAAATTCTTGGTTTCGCCCAAGGCTTTAAATCACTCACTATGAAGAAAGTAAAACACATTCCGTAAGCAGCTAATAAAACCGTTAACTCAAATATTACTGGTACAAATGATGGGTAAGGAATAAAGTCTTTACCTCCTATGATCATCGGCCAATCTACACCCATCATGCCTATTTGCATGGTCAATGCCAAGGACGTCCCTAAAACACCAAACAAGAAAGCGACGATGGATAATTTAGATCGTTTATATCCTAAAACATCGTCAATACCATGCACAGGAAAAGGACTGTAAACTTCATGTATTTTGACTCCGGCAGTTCTAATATTTGTTATTGCACTTAAAAGAATGTCTTCATCCTCATAAACACCTAAAATAAATTTTGTATTTGACATCACTTAGCTTTTTCTCCTGTTGTCTTTATAATACTCTTTACTTCAGCCATATTGATCACGGGAAAGAACTTCGCAAACAAAAAGAAACAAGTAAAAAATAACCCAAACGTAAATACATATACTCCCACATCAACAAAAGTCGGATAAAACATTGCCCAACTAGAGGGCAGAAAATCTCGATGCAATGAAGTAACGATAATTACAAATCGTTCAAACCACATGCCAATATTCACAACAATAGACAGCACAAAAGTGGCAGCTATATTGGTCCTGATCTTCTTGAACCAAAACAATTGAGGTGAAACTACATTACAAGTCATCATCGCAGCATACGCCCACCAGTAAGGTCCCGTCGCTCGATTTAAAAATGCATATTGTTCTGCTTCTACTCCTGAATACCAAGCAATGAATAACTCAGTTAAATAAGCCACGCCCACTATTGATCCGGTGATGATGATCACAATATTCATCATTTCAAGATGTTGTATGGTAATGTAGTCCTCAAGCTTATAAACCTTTCTGGTAACAATCATGAGGGTCAATACCATTGCAAATCCAGAGAAAATAGCTCCTGCTACAAAATAGGGAGGAAATATCGTTGTATGCCAACCAGGAATGACCGAAGTTGCAAAATCCATAGAGACAATGGTGTGAACTGAAAGTACCAATGGAGTGGCTAAGCCTGCCAATACCAATGCAACCGTTTCATACCTACTCCAAGTCTTTGCCGCACCATCCCAACCAAAACTCAGCGCTCCATAAATAGATTTAGAGATCTTATTTTTAGCACGGTCTCTTATCGTAGCAAAATCAGGAATCAAACCTATATACCAAAAGATTAATGAAACCAAAAAGTAAGTAGAAATAGCAAATACATCCCATAAAAGCGGAGAATTAAAGTTTACCCAAAGTGACCCAAAGGTATTGGGTAAGGGAAACATCCAATAAATGGCTAGCCAAGGTCTTCCCGTATGTAAAATGGGGAATTGCAAAGCACATATAACTGCAAAAATAGTCATCGCTTCAGCGGCTCTATTGATTGACATCCTCCAACGTTGTCTAAACAATAACAAAATAGCTGAAATTAACGTACCGGCGTGACCAATACCTACCCACCAAACAAAGTTGGTAATATCCCAGGCCCAACCAACGGTTTTATTTAAGCCCCACATACCTATTCCTTCCCACAAAAGTAAGAACACAGTGTAAGCACCGACCGCAAGTAGACCCAGTGAAATGGTCATAGCCAACATCCATAATTTGGTTGGCTTCTCCTCTACGCGTCTAGAAATATCTTCGGTGACATCGTGGACTGTTTTTCCACCTGTTATTAAAGGTTCTCTAATTACTGATTCTGAACTCATAATCTAATCTTTAAGAGTGAGCATTAGCTGCTTCCTTCTTTTCATCTTTATTTCTGATCTTAGTCAAATACCAAACATTTGGCATTTCTCTTAATTCTTCTAGGACATGATACGCTCTTGGCTCTTGAGCTTCAACGCCTTTATCCATTGATTTAATTTGAAGCATTTTGGATATTCTTGATTTGGGGTCTTTCATATCTCCAAATACTAAAGCTTCAGATGGGCATGATGAAGCACACGCAGTAGTAATTTCTCCATCTACAGGCCTTCTTCCTTCTTTTTTAGCTTCAAGCTTTCCTGATTGGATGCGTTGTACACAAAATGAACATTTTTCTATGACTCCTCTTGATCGTACAGTTACGTCAGGATTAAGCACCATTTTGCCTAAATCATTGTTCATCGCAAGATTATCTCCAAACTGCTCGTTGTCGTGAAATTTAAACCAATTGAATCTTCTTACTTTGTAGGGACAGTTGTTCGCACAATATCTAGTCCCAATGCACCGATTGTAGGTCATTTGATTCAGTCCCTCAGAGCTGTGGGTAGTCGCTGCTACCGGACAAACTGTCTCACAAGAAGCGTTGTTACAATGCTGACACATCATCGGCTGAAATGTAACTTCAGGATTTTCAGCAGCTATTTCCATATCGGCATAGCTATCACCATTAGAATCACTTGAATAATATCTATCAATTCTGATCCAAGCCATATCACGCCTGTTAAGTACCTCTTTCTTTCCTATCACAGAAATATTATTTTCTGTTTGGCAAGCAATTGAGCAAGTACCACATCCCGTGCAAGAATTTAAATCAATCATCAATCCCCAATGGTGATTGGCATATTGATGGCCTTTCCACAATGAAACTGCTGTAGGCTTCTTGAACCCTTCTGAGGTCGCAATTTTGGGCATGTGTCTACCTGCTTGAGGATCTTTTTGATACTCAGACAACGTGGCTTCTTGGATGACATTCCCCCTTCCCATGAACGTATGATGTGTTTGGGTCTGGGCTATAGCATACACCTCATCCGTTGGTTCAACGGTCACATTCGCATAAATGTTAAAGTCAAGCTGACCTCCTTCATCAACATTGATCATGGGATAGGCATTGAAACCTACTTGATTACCCACCTTGCCCGCAACGGATCGGCCATATCCAATGGCTAAACCTACAGTACCGTATTTTTGGCCTGGTTGAGGTAAAACGGGTAACTTCAAACTTTGACCGTTGACGGTTAAGTTGACCATTTGAGTAGTCATGTCACCCAACTCGGTTCCCCATTCTTCTACTTGCTTTGGAGAAACTGTCAAATAATTATCCCAACAAGCTTTGGTGATGGGGTCTGACATTTCTTGCAACCAAGGGTTATTGGATTGAATTCCATTTCCTACCGTGCCATTTTCAAAAATGACTAATTCTAGAAAAGAACTTGGTTTAGTAATATTAAAGGCTGCTTTTCCAAGTACTGACAAATCCATATCAACCTCATTAGTAACTACCGTTTCTGGTTCAAAAATTCCGTCATGGAGACATTCCTCCCAAAAGGCATCAAAATCAAGAATAGATTTTTTGCTGAGAGAAGCTAAGTTTTCAGCCCAATTGGTTCTTAAAAAGTCATAGTAGTTGACCCCCATATCTGCCCATGAAAGCAAACTGTCCTGAACTTGTCTGGTATTGAATAAATTAGAAATCGCCGGTTGTGAAAGGCTGTATTTACCATGAACGGGCTCAAAATCATTCCAAGCCTCTAAATAATGATGATCAGGTGCTAAATATGAAACCAAGGAATTGGTTTCATCCATCCTATCTGTAGTAGCCACTGAAAAACTTATATTTTTAAGCGATGCTGCTATCTTAGATCCCAGTGGATGATCGTAAACAGGATTGCAATTATAGAATATCACTCCTCCAGCGGAAGACAATTGCTTTACGAATTGGCCAAAGGCTTTATCATCACCTGATCTGATATTTTGATGCCTCTCAAAATCAATGGTAGCTCCAATATTCCCTAACATTGCATTGATGGCATTGACGAACATTTGGATGCTTGCATCATTGGAACCAGATACCACAATAGAAGATCCTTTGGCATGTAATAAGTCGCTTGCCGCTTTTGATAAGATTTGGTTGTCAATCGAGGGTAAACCATCGATAACCTGACCTCCTGTTTCTTTCGCTATCGTATTGTAGAGACTGGTAATGTAAGCTCCTTGTTCTGAAGCTCTGATAGGTGTCCTGTAATCAGCATTGGCACCGGTGAGCGATAAAATACTTTCAAACGAATACAATCGAGACATCTCTTTTTTAGAGGCAGATAATCTTCTGCTTTCAGCAAACTGCTTATTGGCAAGTGGAGTATTCACTCCCGTACCCAAGAAATCATATCCAAAAGAGACAATCGTTTTGGCTTTTGAATAATCATATGATGGTAATGCACGTTTCCCAAATACAGCGAGATTGGCGTCTAATTGACCACTCACTGAATTTTGATCATAGGCCACATGGGAAAGCGAGGCATATTTATTTTTGAATCCTTCGATCACCTTTTTGGTCGATGGACTTGATAAACTGTTGGTAACCAAATAAATGGGTCCAGAAGCAGTCGCCAATTCGCTTTTGATATTGGCATCTAATTCTTCCCAAGACACCCCTTTTCCTTTAGCAGCCGGACCTTTTAATCTTTCTTGATCGTACAAGGAGAGTACGGATGCTTCAATTTGTGCACTTGTGCCTCCTCCCGTGACTGAAGACAATTTGTTCCCTTCAATTTTTATAGGCCTGCCTTCTCTTGTTTTAACGACAACACTGGTCTGATCACTACCTGAGTGGTAAGTGGATGCAAAATAATTAGCGATGGTAGGATCTACATTAACTGGCTTTTTGACGTAAGGTATCGCCTTTTTGATGGGCGTTTCACAAGCTGCTAAGGATGCAGCAGCCACTCCAAAACCCATTACTTTTAAAAAATCTCGGCGCGACGTTTCTCCATCACTATCACCTAAGGGCAATTCTTGTGCGAACTCCTTGTTAGCGTATTTCTCAAATCCTGGAGTCTTCTGAAGCTGCTCCAGTCCTTTCCAGTATTTTTTTGTTTCTTTCATTTTAGCTGTTTCGTACGCTGTGTATTAATAATGACATTTAGAACATTCAAGACCTCCAATATCTTCTACTTTCATCGGCTCTTTTGTATTCTTTTCGTTGTGTAATTCGACCAAATTGGTATAATAATCATTACCTTTTGACTTTACATTGGTCTCACGATGACAGTTGATACACCAACCCATCGTCAGGTTAGAGTATTGGTAAACTACCTCCATCTCTTTGATCGGACCATGACACGTCTCACATTCTAGCCCACCTACTTTGACGTGCTGAGAGTGATTAAAATAGGCCAAGTCAGGTAAATTGTGCACCCTGACCCATTCTATAGGTTGTGTATCCTCACCATACTCTCCGGTCTCTGGATCATAATCAATAGCTGCATAAATCTTCTGTATCTCCTTGCTTTCCGTTTTGATGGCTACATGACAATTCATACAAATATTCGCTGATGGTATGTTTGCTGATTTACTTTTTCGCACACCCGTATGACAGTAATTACAGTCAATTTCATACTGCCCCGCATGTAGCTCATGTGAGTAGGCAATGGGTTGAGTAGGCATGTACCCCTGTTGAACTCCAATCGTAAAAAGCCCATCAATCCCTGTCTTCAACCCGACAGCTACAAAAATGAAGATAATCATTCCTAAAACCGTGTTGGACTTAAGAAAAGCGAAAACATCGACTTCTTGATCAATAACTAACTCTTGATCTTCATGGGATACCTCTTTGTCCGTTCCTATGTATTTGGTCAAGAGTGAGATGATCAAACCCAAAACCACCAAGATGAGACCCAGAACGAAAATAAACACAATGAGTATGGCATACATGAAAGTGTTTGACATGCCTTCGTTACTCCCTCCTGCACCATTCTCTCCTCCTGCCACAACCACGGCAGCAACCTGAGGAACCACCTTTGAGGCGACATCAATATATTCTAAAACAGAAATGATCTCTGCATCCGTAAATGGGTAAGCGGGCATGGCTACTTTTTTGTACTTTTCATACAAAGCAACAGCGTATTCGTCGCCACTTTCAATTACTTTTTGAGAATTCTTTATCCAACTTAAAAGCCAAGGTCTCTCACGACGCTCTTCAATTCCTTTGAGCGCTGGGCCAATCACCACTTCATTGATGGCATGGCACTGGGTACAATTAGCGTTGTATAATTTTTCACCTGATGCTATAATCGCCGGATCGATTACATCTTCTTGACTGAAGGCAGTTGTCGCCAAAATAATTCCCAGAAAGAATATGGTGGCTAGTTTGAATCCCCGGTTGGGTATATATTTTTTAGACATCTATTTTTTAGTGACCTAATCTATGTGGTTACAAATCTAACTATTGGGTTTTTGTAAATCAAACCCACAAGGCTTCTTATTTTTCTATTTATAAGACCTAGATTCCATGATAAGTGTAATATATTCAAAATCAACACTTTAAGCAGCCATACATTTTAAATATAATTATTATTTATAATGATTCTAAATAATAGATTTTATGAACACGCGCTCGTAAATTTAAGCTGAGTTATTCTTTGGTAATCCTACTTGTCTTCAACTAATATTTTGTTCTGTGAAGTACCAAAATGCATCTGTCAATTATTGACATCAGAAATAAAATCAATATTGATCAACAGCACCGGTTTCGGACCTTAATTCAAATACATTACTAAGCATTATGCTCCCTTTTTTTGTGACTATTAAAGATAGAAATTGACAATTAACGATATGGTTGATAATTTTATCATTTTTTTTTATCTTTTTCCGCATATCATATTATATCAGAAATAAGAGTTGAGAATTATCTAATTACCACTAGTGGAATTGATACCATATTGGGTAGTGGGAAATGGATATCAATCCACTGGGGGCCGAAAACCAACAGCATTCCTATAAAACTTACATAACCCATATCACTATTATAACATTATTTATAATCATCAATGGATAAAATCTTTAAAGAATTTAGAGAAATAGTTAGCTATAAAAGAATAGGTTGAACTCATCCCTTTATTAAGTTGGTTTTAGTTCATATTATTAATTTGGAATTATCCTCCTTTTTGACTTTGGTCTAACCAAGTCACCAACATAAATTTTTTCTTTACTTTCTTTCAATGAATAATGTCAACCTATTCATCTCTGGAACTCTTCAAGTTTTTAGAAGGTCAGCTTAACCATGAAAATAAAGTAATTGTTATAAAAAAATAACTGCACGAAGTATTAACATTGCATTTCAAAATCATACACCGTCATAATTGGAAAACATAAAACATTTTATTATCGATTTTGACTCTACTTTTACTAAAATAGAAGCGCTCGATATTTTGGCTGAAATTGCCTTGGAAGGTAATCCTAAAAAAGAGGCCATTATCAACCGTGTGAAGGAAGTCACTGATTTAGGGATGAGTGGGGAATTATCATTTAGGGATTCCTTGGAGGAACGCATTTCCATCATCAAGGCCCACAAAGATCACTTACCGCCTTTGGTAAGTGATCTAAAGAATAAAATTTCGAATTCATTCAAGAGAAATAAAGAATTTATTAAAAAAAATGCGCACCAATTTTATATATTATCTAATGGCTTTAAAGAATTTATCATACCTGTAGTCGCAGAATACGGTATTGAAGCTAAAAATGTATTTGCCAATGATTTTGTATTTGATCCAGAGGGAAATATTGTTAGTTTTAACAAAAATAATGTACTCTCTTCGAATAAGGGGAAGCCAAAACAGATCGAAAAGTTAAAATTAAAAGGCGAAGTCCATGTTTTGGGAGATGGCTTTACAGACTATGAAATCAAGGAAGCTGGATTTGCTAAAACCTTTTATGCCTTTACTGAAAATGTAAAAAGAGAAAAAGTCATCAGTCATGCCGACTTTGAGGCGCCTAATCTTGACGAAGTATTTTATCAAAATAATATGGAACGAGCCCTATCTTATCCGAAAAGTAGAATTAAAGTTTTGTTACTTGAAAATGTCCATGAAAATGCCATTTCAAAACTTCGTACTGAAGGTTATCAAGTAAGTATACACAATTCAGGAATGTCTGAGGACGATCTTTGCGAAGCGATTAAAGACGTATCTATTCTTGGAATTCGCTCTAAAACTCAAGTTACAAAAAAAGTACTCAGCCATGCTAAAAGATTGCTTGCCATTGGTGCTTTTTGTATCGGGACGAATCAAATAGACATTAAATCAGCCCAGAAAAAAGGAATTACTGTATTCAATGCACCTTATTCAAATACAAGATCTGTCGTTGAATTGGTATTAGCAGAAATTATCATTTTGATGCGGAATTTGGTAGACAAAATTCCTAAAATGCATCAAGGTGAATGGAACAAATCAGCGTACAACAGTTTTGAAATTAGAGGAAAAACGTTGGGCATTATTGGTTACGGAAGCATCGGTTCACAGTTGTCTATAGTTGCTGAGTCTATGGGTATGAAAGTCATCTATTTTGACATTGTAGAAAAATTAGGGCTCGGAAATGTCAGCCCTTGTGAGTCTTTAGAAGAACTGATGACGCAATCTGATGTCATTTCTGTGCATGTAGACGGTAGACCAGAAAATAATGACCTTATTGGAGAATCACAATTTGACCTGATGAAACCAGGGGTTATTTTCTTGAATTTAAGTCGTGGAAATGTGGTCAATTATAAGGCTTTAAAGAGTGCGATCCAATCTGGGAAAGTTGCGGGTGCTGGAGTGGATGTTTTTCCAAAAGAACCCATGAGTAATGAGGATGAGTTTATCTCTGAATTACGGGGACTACCCAATACCATTTTAACGCCTCACATTGGAGGCAGCACATTAGAAGCTCAAAAAAACATAGCCAGTTTTGTCCCTTCTCGAATTATAGATTACATCAATACCGGCTCTACTTCAAATACGGTGGGATTCCCTGATATCGCTCTCCCTATTTTACATGAAGCGCATAGGTTCATTCATATTCATATGAATGCCGCCGGCGTACTTGCTAAAATTAATAATATACTCGCCAATCATAAGCTTAATATTGTGGGGCAATATCTTAAAACCAATGAGGATATTGGCTATGTAATTACGGATATAGATAAAAAATATGACAAAGACGTCATCAAAGAATTAAAAGGAATTGATGAAACTATTCGATTTAGAGTTTTGTATTAATTCTTTTTGGTGGGGCGTTGGATACATTATTTCTTATTCAAATGACCATAAGCGCTCTAAAATCACGGTCATTCAGTTGTCTTAAAGGGGTTAATGCTATAAATTTTGAGTTAACTATCTGAGTATATTTTATGTCAAATCAATTGTTTTTCACACCCGGCCCTTCTCAATTATACCCTACAGTCACTCAGCATCTCAACAATGCCATGAGAGAAAACATTGGTTCCATTTCCCATAGAGGTAAAGAATTTCAAATGATCTTTCAGGAAATGAAAGAGCTCCTCTCCGATGTGCTTAACATACCCCCTGATTATGAGATATTTATCACAAGTTCTGCTACCGAAATTTGGGAAAAAATCATTCAAAATTTAATCACTAAGAGCTCTCACCATTTTGTAAATGGGTCTTTTTCTGAAAGATTCTATAATTTCACGACCGCCTATCAGTTAAAATCAACTAGACAAATTTCAGATTTTAGTCAAGAATTTGGCGAATTTAAGGTGCCCGATGAAGCTGAATTGATTTCCATTACTCAAAATGAAACAAGTGTCGGTTACTCATTTAATCCCGAGGAAATCAAATATATTAGGAAAAATAATTCTGAAAAACTCATTGCCCTAGATTTAGTAAGTGCCGTTCCAAGTATTCCCGTAGATTTAAGTCAAATAGATACTGCGTATTTTTCTGTTCAAAAATGCTTTGGTCTTCCTGCTGGGATGGGCGTTTGGATCGTGGGGCCCAAGTGTATTGAAGTTTCGAAAGCAAAAGCATTGAAAAATGGAATAGTAGGAAGTTATCACAGCCTTGCTGAATTGAAAAAAAATGGCGATAAAAATCAAACGCCCGAGACTCCCAATGTGTTGAATCTTTATTTGTTAAAAAATGTATTGAAAGATATGCAACTTAAAGGCATCTCTTCCATTCAAAATGAGACAAAATATAAAGCGGCCTTGCTTTATCAAACTTTCGATCACATAACAGAACTAAAAACAGTCATTCCTCATCCGGTAAACCGGTCTAAAACAGTATGCGTAAGTGAGGTACTTGGTGGGAATACAGGCTTAATTGAACATTTGAAATCAAAACAATTAATCATTGGGTCTGGCTATGGAAGTTTTAAGGATCAACACATAAGGATCGCCAATTTTCCAGCACATTCTAAAGAATCTATTGAAATGCTTGTGGATGAAATAGGTAAATACTTTGAGGATAAATGAACAAAATTACCGCTCCCTATTTTCGCTTTTTGATCTGGACAGCTTGACTCATGAAAAGACTTCATTCTCCGAAAACGTAGGTTTATTATAGACAAAAAAGATAATTTTCTTAAAGTCTCTGAATATTCATTTTTAAAAATTAACTTTGTTCACCGTAACATGACCTACGCATTCATCTCAAATGACTAAGACAAAATATATTTTCGTTACGGGGGGTGTCACTTCCTCACTCGGTAAAGGTATCATTGCGGCATCTCTCGCCAAATTACTTCAATCTCGAGGCTTTAGTGTCACCATTCAAAAATTTGATCCTTATATCAATATTGATCCTGGAACTCTGAATCCCTATGAACATGGAGAGTGCTACGTAACTGACGATGGTGCAGAAACAGATCTTGATTTAGGCCATTATGAAAGATTCCTAAACATCACTACCTCTCAAAGTAATAACATTACGACGGGTAAAATTTATAACAACGTCATCCAAAAAGAACGTGCTGGAGATTTTTTAGGAAAAACGGTTCAGGTGATCCCTCACATTACCGATGAAATAAAATCTAATTTTTATAAATTAGGAGAAACGGGATTGTACGACTTTATCATTACAGAAATTGGAGGATGTGTGGGTGATATTGAATCATTGCCCTTCATTGAAGCGGTTAGACAAACGCGTTTTGAATTGGGATCAGATCATGTCGTTTCTATTCACTTAACCCTTATCCCCTATCTAAAAGCCGCTGGGGAACTGAAGACCAAACCGACCCAACATTCTGTTAAAGAGCTTTTAGAGGCAGGTATACAACCAGATATTTTAGTATGCCGTTCTGAGTATGAACTTAATGACGAGATCAGAAGAAAATTAGCCTTATTCTGCAATGTTCAGATAGACCATGTCATCGAATCTTTGGATGCAGAGACCATCTATGATGTCCCCATTTTAATGCTCAAAGAAAAACTTGATTTGCGGGTTCTAGATAAGTTTAAAATTAGAAGTAAGGAAGAACCCAATATTGCCTCTTGGAAAGAGTATTTAGTTAGACTGAAGAATCCAACTTCGATCGTAAAAATTGGACTGGTGGGTAAGTACATTGAACTAAAAGATGCTTACAAATCTATCATTGAGTCTTTTATTCATGCTGGGGCCGTCAAAGATTGTAAAGTTGAAATCGTTTGGATTCAATCTGAAGATATCCAAGAAGACAATTGTTTAGAATTACTGAGTGACTTAAATGGCATATTGGTAGCTCCAGGATTTGGTGAAAGGGGTATAGATGGAAAAATCAGCGCCATCAAAATAGCCCGAGAGCATCAAATTCCCTTTTTCGGAATTTGCTTGGGTATGCAATGTGCGGTTGTTGAATTTGCGCGCAATGTTCTAAGTCTTGATGATGCAAGCTCAACTGAAATTGAAAATAGCCCCCTACATCCCGTAATTGATATTATGGAAGACCAAAAGGATATCAAAAAAATGGGAGGTACGATGAGGTTAGGAGCTTATACCTGCTTACTGGAACAAGATTCTCTGGCAGGTAAAGTGTACGGCCAACATGAAATCTCTGAAAGACATAGGCACAGGTATGAATTTAATAATGATTATTTGTCCCGCTTCAAAGAAGCCGGTATGATTGCATCAGGAATAGATCAAGAGACCGGTTTGGTTGAAATAATGGAACTCAAAAATCACCCTTGGTTCATCGCAACTCAGTTTCACCCTGAATTAAAGTCAACCGTTATCAACCCACATCCGCTGTTTGTAGCGTTTGTTGATGCAGCATTAAAACACAAAAAAAATCAATAACTTAAACGTTCTTCTTGAGTAACTTTTATGGACAAAAATAATATAATTGGCTTGACATTGATGATGGTCATGCTTGCCGTCTACTTTCAATTTTTCAGCCCTGAACCTCCTGTTTCAGAAATTATTGACAACCCTGTGGTTGATAATAGCCCTTCAAATTTGTCTGAAAAAGTCAATAATGAGGTTGCTTTAAATCTACCATTGGACCCATCCGATTCTTCTTTGACCCAATTAAACACATTAAAATATGGATTGTTTGCTTCAAAAATCGCAGGAGAGGAGTCCATCATCAGCCTCACTACCGAAGAACTAGAAGTTACTTTCACAAATAAAGGAGGGACCTTTAAAAATGTTGAAATAAAAAATTATACCACCTACGATAGCTTGCCCTTGCATTTGTTCAATGAAAATCATGCTATTGATATCTATTTTGAGCATCTGTCAAAAAGCATTTCTCTAAAAGATTTGATTTTTGAATCTGAGTTAATCAAATATTCAGACAGTACAGTATTAGTCTATAGCCTAGATTTGAATGGCAAGCGTCTGCGCCAAATCTATACCCTGTATGACCAAGGTTTTGTCATCAATTATCGGATGGAAAATGATGGATTTGACGAATTGATAGATACCAAAAATCTCAATTTTTATTGGGAAGGGAAGATGCCGAAAATTGAGCGCGAGTTGCTCGATGCGCGACAACGTGCCACAACGCGCTATTACTCCATCAGCGGAAATACTGATTATATCAGTAAAACCTCGACCGAATATGAAGAAATGCCGATTGATGAGCCTGTAAAATGGCTGGCCTTCAATCAAAAGTTCTTTACCGCATCTGTCATTGCCGAAAATAGCTTCAGCAAAGGATTGATCACGCTTACACCATCTAACGATGATCAAATTGTCAAACAAGGGGCACTCTCATCTGAAATCCCCTTTACGGACTTCGTTAATAATCAAGCTCAGTTCAAATTCTTTTTTGGGCCTAATAAATACAGTATCCTCAATGAAGTTACCGAAGGTTTTAGTCAAAATATTGAATTAGGTTGGGTGTTTTTGCCTTTTATAAATAAATATTTAATCATTCCTATCTTTAATTTTCTAGAACGGTTCATGTCCAATTATGGGCTGATCATTATCATAATGGTCCTCATCATCAGGGTGATTCTCTCCCCTCTCACCTACAAATCCCATATCTCTATGGCAAAAATGCGGGTTTTAAAGCCTGAATTAGATGCGATCAAAGAAAAGCATGATGGCGATATGCAAAAAGCACAATCGGACCAAATGGAACTTTACAGAAAAGCAGGCATCAATCCATTAAGTGGTTGTATACCCGTTTTACTTCAGTTTCCTATTTTGGTTTCGCTCTTCTATTTCATACCCAGCGCTATCGAACTACGATTAGAATCATTTCTTTGGGCAGATGACCTTTCTTCATACGACTCCATTCTTTCCTTGCCTTTTAACATCCCGTTTTATGGAGACCACGTCAGTTTATTTACACTCTTGATGGCAGGATCCACCATTTTATATACGATGGCCAATTCACAAATGACCACGATTCAGGGTCCTATGAAAACCATGCAATACCTCATGCCCATCATGTTTTTGTTCTTTTTCAACTCCTACCCTTCAGGTCTTTCCTATTATTATTTCATTACCAATTTAGTTTCTTTCGGTCAAATTGCCTTGTTTAGAAAATTTGTGAATGAAGATAAAATAAAATTGATCATGGAGGAAAATAAAAAGAAAAACGTGAATAAGAAAAAGTCTAAATTCCAGTCACGTCTTGAAGATGCCATGAAAGCGAATCAAACTGCACAAAAAAATAAGGGTAAGAAAAAATAACTGTAATAAATAAGGACCGCGTTTTAACTTAATTATTCATTTTAACTCGACATCTGTATCCAAAATATTAATTGTTGCTTTCTTTATCAAAGTAATGGGATAATTCTCTCCTTCTGACATATATTTGTTTACTCTTTAGAGGCCAAAAAAATTCAGATTCGTTAAAGTATGGGAAAAATTATATCAGTTGCCAATCAAAAAGGTGGCGTCGGAAAGACGACCACTGCAATCAACCTTGCGGCAAGTCTGGCAGCATTAGAGTTTAATACCCTCATTGTAGACGCTGATCCTCAAGCCAATGCCACTTCTGGCGTGGGTTTAGACCCTAATCAAATTACGACGGGTATTTATGAATGTATGATCAATGGAATTGCAGTAAAGGACAGTGTCCACAAAACAAATATTAAGTATTTAGACATCCTCCCCTCTCATATCAATTTGGTGGGAGCAGAGGTTGAAATGATCAATTTGGACAATCGCGAAGACAAAATGAAAAGTGTGCTTAACGAGGTCAGGGAAAATTATGATTTTATCATTATTGACTGCTCGCCTTCCTTGGGTCTCATTACCATCAATGCTTTGACCGCTTCTGACTCAGTAATTGTTCCTGTTCAATGTGAATATTTTGCGCTAGAAGGTTTGGGAAAATTATTGAATACGATTAAAATAATTCAAACTCGACTGAATACAGCCCTCCAAATTGAAGGTATTTTGATGACCATGTACGACATTAGACTCAACTTATCTAATCAAGTGGTAAGTGAAATAAGAACCCATTTTAAAACGATCGCTTTCGAAACCATTATTCCCAGAAATGTGAAGCTCAGCGAATCACCAAGTTTTGGATTACCTGTAATTTCTCATGATGCGGACAGCAAAGGGGCTACGAGTTATATAAACCTAGCCAAAGAGATTTTAAAACGCAATCAAATTAAAGCTGCTTAAAATGGTCGCAAAGAAAAATACAGGTTTAGGTAAAGGTTTGGGGGCATTGCTTTCAGAACCCTCCTTAATCGTTCATCAAATGAATGCGGAGCCCATGATCCGTGATCGATCCCCTCTTATTGGGGAAATCTCAATTTCTCAAATTGAGGTAAATCCTTTTCAACCGAGATCTTATTTTAATGAAGAGGCGCTTAATGATCTCGCGCAATCTATTCAAGTTCAAGGCATCATTCAACCGATCACAGTACGAAAGCTTTCTGAGAATAAATATCAACTTATTTCTGGGGAACGTCGCCTTCAAGCTTCTAAAAAAGCCGGTTTAGAACAAATTCCTGCTTACATAAGGCTAGCAGATGATCAA
>Ga0115555_1001508_pt1 | contig 15921 bp, 21 predicted proteins | sample COGITO_mtgs_1104_2_FD_87285 | JGI IMG/M metagenome (GOLD analysis project Ga0115555, IMG submission 87285) | Pelagic marine microbial communities from North Sea - COGITO_mtgs_110407 | ecosystem: Environmental > Aquatic > Marine > Epipelagic | place: Germany:Helgoland, sampling site Kabeltonne... | reverse complement strand
TCGCGACTGGAGGTAGCAACATCGGCTCGGCAGCAGCTAGCATAAAAGGTGCGGGGTTTACAGACTTTTTAATGGGAAGCTTTGGCATGGGGTCCTTGAAAAGCACTGGAGAAACAGGTGGCTTGAAGGTTCAAGGCGTGCTTTCAGGGAGTGATTTGTCAATTTCTACAAAAAGAGGGGTAACAGCAAACGAAAGAATTTATGGCTAGACGAATAGTAGATACGAAATATAAAGCTGTTGACGGAACAAGTTGGTCAATAGAAATTTGGGATCTTTACAGCTCTCTTTCAGACAGAGACTTAAAAGTCGAAATGATGGACCCCGGTTTTAATCTAAACTGGAACGGAGACGAAAACAGCGTACTGCAACCATTATTGGGTAGCGCTTGTAGTTTAAGCCTATCCCTAACAGAGTATCAGAGAGGTATTCTGATGCCTCTTGTTTATAGCCAGGAAGAATTTAGGCTCGCTCTCCTTTTGAGAAAGCAAAACCAGGTGTACTGGGTGGGTCAGATACATACTGAAGAGTGTGTCGAGTTGGTTACTGATGGCTACACAACCATCGACATTAAAGCCTCCGATGGACTTGCTCAGTTAGAAAATATAGACTTTAAGGACGCAAACGGAGATCCTTATGAAGACAGGCACCGTGTTAGGGATTGGGTCTACAGAATCCTGTTGAAGGTGCCCTCTGTAAATTTATGGTATAGTCAGTATCAGGTTGGGTCTGTTTTTGCATACGAACACCACCTCAACACACCTGTACTTAGCGGAGACAACTATCAGTTTAACTACACTGGGGACGACGGTAACGTAAGGGGTGTGCTTGATTACATCTGGGTCGACCCTAGCTGTTGGTACTTGCCGCCCCCAGAAAAAAGCCTAATAGGGGACGAATTTAAAAGATACCCTACTACAAAAAGGGATGGTTTTGTGTCATGCAAAACGGTACTGATGGATATTATGGCCGCGCTTGGTGCTACCATTTGCTTTTCAGATGGAGCGTGGAGAATTTTTGACCGAACCTATCTGTTTTCAGAGTCGTCATCACTGACGTCTTCTAACGTGATTCAATATACCGCAACGCAAAACGGATCATTATCGGCAGGAATTTTTCAAGAGCAAATTGATGTAGATCTGGATGCTTCTTCTTCAAATTTTTTCAGAGGTGCGGTAAGAAAGGGTCTTCACCCTTTTGCGTCGGCAAGTCAAACGCATAAAAACGCTGGATCAGACCTTATTTACGCTTCAGGGCTAAACTACAGTGTCCCCCCAAACAGGCCGATCCTTGAGTTTAAGAGTGCGGCTGCGATAGAATGGCCCGTCGGTAGTAACGCAAACATTAGACCCCTTTTGTCTTTTACTCCGCAGGAGGATGACCTTTTCCCATACACGAATACCCCGACGATTAATGACCTCGACTACATGTCGTCAAGTTCTGGTATCTTTAATTTTGCCGGACTTACGCCAATAGGGTCTCCTTCCATGGGTGATCTTCAATTGCCAAACGGTCAAGCCGGGGGTCAAATCAGGATCAATATAGCGGCTCGGGCTATTTATAAAACCGTAGGGTATTCAGGCGACACGATTAATGATTACGTCAACCGCCCTGGGTCTATGGCGATCCTTTCATTTAGGTTCTCCGTAACAGACAATACCGGCGTAAAATACTACCTCCGGCGACGAGTTCGAACTGTAAACAGATACACGAGTGGCCAAGAAGTAGAGGTACCTATTAATGGGTCTTACACAAATCCTGGTGTCAATGATCCAGACTTCGGGCAGGCCTGGCATTATAAGCCAAAATACTACGAAAGCGACTACTACGAATGGGTGCTTGATGGACAAGGTTTCACCACCGACCAGGCTTATGTAGACATTATGATGGGAGGAGACCCCTCTGTTTTAGAGAGCAGAACATCTGAACCGTTTGGAACGGTTGAGTGGCCGGGAACAGCCCTATACACACCACCGCTAACCAAAATTGATTCAAATGCCCCTAATGACGGAGAGTTAAAAACGGATAACGATGATTCAAGACGGGATTTTGAAATCAGGTTTGATCACGCAATATTTTTGCCAGACAACAGCGCAACAATTGAGTCATGCGAGATGGAGTCTATGTGGATTGCGGAGCACGACGCCAACGGGGGTCCAGGCGCAGCAAGAAGCTCTAGTGGTGCATATTACCCCCTCCCTAGTGTTCTTGTAAAAGCCCCGTCCTACAGGACGGAAACAACCGCTCTCGACAATGACGGAGTGTTTAATACTACTTATTTTAACCATCCAAGATCATTGCAATATTTTTCGCTCAAAGAGCTTGAAATATACGCCGGTGATGGGTCTTCAAATTACGACAACGTAAACACGTTCGTCCCAACGACGGTTTATGGAAATGAAAGTTACGTAAGCCCAAGTGTTGTTTCTGGAGGGGGTAACATTAACCTATCGGGAAACCAGTACCCAGTCGGCAGGTACGCGGTAAAGTCTTATTCACAATCCGCGAACACTAACACCTCTTTGTTCTTCAAGATGAGTACGCAGTGGGACAGCTCTGACCTTGCAGATAGAATGACTCACCGCGTAAACAAAAACGTGATGCAGATCAGGCATCGTGTTAGAGAGGTCATAGAGGGATCGCTGTTTTCTTCTACGGCAAACGGGGTCATTCTGGAGCCTTGGCAAAGACTTGTCACAAAAAAACTTAAAGGAAACGCTATTGAAACATTCGTTCCATTTAGAGTTAGTTTAGAATTTAAGCAGGCTGAACAAAATCTAACGTTGATTAAGTGTCGATCAGAGTTAGCAACCCTCCCTGGTGAAGCGGTCGATGAAGATGTTCGGAAAGGAAATAAACCTTTTGGGGGTACTTCTAATCCAATAGGGCCTGTTCACTTTGTTTCATCCAAGGTATTTCAAAACGAGGATGACATCGTCTCCATATATTCTAAGACGAACAACATAACTATAACGCAGCCTGTTAACCTGGATTCTATTGAGACAAACTTAAACTCGCTATACTCCAATTTTAAACAAGGAACGTCAACAGACGTGTATGCAGGTGCGGATCTTACGACTCACCTGGAGTTGACTGGAACCACGGCCAACCTAAAGGTGAACACGACTGGTCTCGAGATTACAGAGACAAGCCCTGGAGACATCGAGTTTGTTGTTGCTACAGACGCTTCTGGGGCCACGCCATTTACAGCGGTTCACCTAGACGGATTAACAACAGGGAGTTCCGCAGATTTTCTGATCAAACAAGGCACCAACCTTAAAGTGTACGGATCCACTGGTTACGCTTGGTTAAGACATACAGGGGGGAGTGTTCAGGTTGGGCTTCCGGGCAGCAGCGGAACACTTGCGTTACAGTCAGAGGTGTACACGGATGCAGACGCAGACGCCCGTATCGCCCTAGCCAGCATTGACGACTTAGTTGACGTTGACGCTACGGGAGTTTCTGACGGTGATGCGCTGGCATACAACGCTACATCAGGCAACTGGGAACCTACGAATAGTACAGGCGGGAATCACGCCTTTCATCAAATCGCTGTAAGCGGACAAAGTACAGTAGAAGCCGACAGCGCTAACGATGTGCTTACGTTGGTTGCAGGGTCCAACCTGGCCATAACGACCGATGCAAACACAGACACTGTAACCTTTACACCAAGCCTGACACCCACCTTTACGAGTGTCACCGCTGGGATTCTATCCACCAGTGTGGGTATAGTAAACAGCGGGACCCTCAGCGCTGGCAACACCACGATAAACGGCACCCTGACCAGCGGCGCAATATCCTCCAACTCGACCATATCGTGCAGTGCGTTAAGCTTTGCGGGAAGCGGTACGAGCACAATAGCCCCGGTCGGTTCTGGTGCAGCTTTTCCCGATGACCTAGAACTGCGAAGCAACGGGAACATTACCCTGGTGCTGGATTATGACAGCGACGAGGCAGCCCAAGCCTTCGTCGTAAAGAACCAAGCAGGCACGGTAATTTTTCAGGTAGATGAAGACGGAATAAGCAGCGGTTTGTTTACAACAACTACACCTACAATCACTACGATTTCAAATTTTGAGAGCACGCAAACAGGTACAGTGACGGTGAGCAATTATGACTCAAGTTTGACTTATGTGGTAAAGCTCTACAACAGCAGTGGAACCGAGCAAACCACGCAAACCATAACAAACAATTCCAACGGAACATGGTCAATCACAAACGCGCCAGTTTTAACCAGCGCGTATGTAACAGTGAAAGCTTTGGAAATTGGCAAGTTGGTCAGTGCCACAGCAACGTCAAATTCGTTTAATATTACAGCGGCTGCAACTCAGCAGAGGTATTGGCGACTGCAAATGACCGATGCAAGCAAAAACCCAGTAAACGCCATGGTAGCGTTAGGCGATTTCCGACTGTACACAGCTACGGGCGGGGGTGGTACTGCCTATCCATCAAACATGACTAGCGAAACAGCTCCAACGCCCTATGTGGTTACTAAGGGCTATGAGTACGGCACATATTTAGCATGGAAAGCGATGGATGGCGGTGGTTCATCGGCCTCGTCTATGTGGTGGACAATATCAAACAGTGTGGCTGCAAACAACTGGATTCAGATTGATCTTGGAAGCAGCATCGATTTCGGCAGTGGGGAGTGCCAAATCACAACGAGCGGGGGGTGGACAAGTGCTAACTATGCTGTGCTCTACGGATCGAACACTGGGGCTTTCTCAGGAGAGGAGAGGGAGATGGCCTTTTTCCAAAACATAGATAAAGCCGCAGAGTCTGGTGGAACTTTTACAACTTACACACAAGCAATCACATGACACTAAACGAAGGCGCAACGCATGAAATAAACAGCCGATGGCCGGAACACAAACAACGCAATTGCGGACTCATGCCGGATTTGTATGGCCGGCAATATTTGGATAACATGACCATCGGCATTCAATTAATCCGGGATCATCATGACTCTTTAAAAAACAGAGGCGATACAGAATGGTCAATTCCCGAGAGCCTTTTAAACACATTAAACGAACTATCGAAATGATGAGAAAAATAAATAAAATTGTAATCCATTGTTCAGCAACAAGGTCATCAATGGATGTGGGGGTAAAAGAAATCCGATCGTGGCACGTCGACGGTCGCGGGTGGAGAGACATTGGGTACCATGTCGTTGTGCGAAGAAATGGCAGCATAGAGATTGGGAGACCCTTGGAGATGAGCGGAGCTCACGCAAAAGGTTTTAACAAAGACTCCATTGGTGTCTGTTGGGTTGGTGGCGTTAACGATCAGATAAAGCCAGAAAACAACATGACCTCGAAGCAAGAGCAAGCGCTATGGGGGGTTGTTAAAGGGTTTATGGAAAAGTTTGACCTAGGCAAAGAGGATGTTGTTGGTCACCGAGACCTTCCAGACGTAAATAAAGCCTGCCCTTCATTTGACGTAAAAGAGTGGTTAGACAAGAAACAATGGTTTAATGGAAAAGATCAAGAACACAAAACTGGGACACTGGTTAAAAGAAAAAGCACCAAACATACTAAGCGTCGTAGGTGATCTTTTGCCGGATCAAGGCGGCTTGGGTGTGTTGAAAAACTTACTCGATAAAGAGCCAGGAATAGACCCGGCAGAAGCCAAGGCAAAGATTGAAGCGGAAATAGCGTTTCAAAACAACGTAACAGAACGATGGAAGGCCGACATGAGTGGAGACGTAGTGTTGGCCAAAAAAATAAGGCCAGCAACCCTTATCTCACTCCTCGCTGTATTCTTTGTTGTTATGGTGTTTGACAGTGTTGAGAGTTGTCCTTTTGAAGTAAAAGGGTCCTATATAGATTTATTAGAGGTGCTAATGCTTACGGCGTTTGGCGCTTACTTTGCGGGTAGAACAATAGAAAAAACAAAAAGAAAATGAGTGATTTTAGCAGCTACGAATTTTTAATGGTTGGTGGCGCGTTGATTGGTGCGTGGATTAAATTTCAGGCGGACTACAACCGTCTGTCAGCAAGGGTTGGTAATTTAGAAACGGTAAACCAGGACTTTAAAAAAGATGTGAAGCAACTACTGAAGGATATTCAGGAGATAAAGCTACTGCTAGCTAAAAACAAGCTAGAGTAAAGTTACCGTGGTTGGTTGAAAAAAAAGGGGGGAGGTGATACACACAAAGCCCTCCCCCTTTCCCTGCCTCACCCTATGAGTTTAATCGGTACATTTTTGAGACACGTTCGTCGATGCCGTAATCTAAGAGGACGTGAGACCCCATATACTCCCCCCAGTTTTCCAAACGACGTAAATCGCAGTTCGCAACATCAAGAGCGGGGATAGAAGCCTTGATCGTGGCAACAAATTGCAAGGGGACCTCATTCGTAGGTGTGACCCTGCGCATGCAAACGAATCCGCCAAACGACCAAAGGAGCGGAGCGAGATAGCCGCTTTTTTTGTGGTTTTCCCAAACCTTAGTCTCGTTTACCCCCTGCAACCACCCTCGACGGTCTAGTGGAATTTTGAAAGCTTTTGTTTTACTTAGAATGACGAGGCGCGTTGAGACCTTAATTTTTATCCGTCTCATCTGGCTCGTTTTTTAAGCAATCAAAATAATAGAGTCGACACACCCAGCAATCGCTTATTCGCTTCATCTTACAGGGCAGGCTCCGGTGTCACAGTCCGCCAGCTCAACCTCATCCACGTTCAGTTGCTGAAGACTCGTAATCGGTGTCACAGACTCAGACATCTCTAGGTACGTGGCTTCGTTGATCTCCTCTAATGGGGCTTGTTTGAAACCGTGTTCACTGTGAAGCAAGAATGAAACCGACTTTACGTTTTTGTAGTTTAGGCTTAACCAATCTCTGATTAGGTCAAGCTCCTCTAGGCGGTAATATATCGTCACAGACACCGCGTTGTCTGACCATTCAGCCTGTAGGCGCTTTACAACCTCGAGCTGATCGATGGCCGTCATATCTCCCGCAAACATGGTATGCGAAGGAAACTTGCAAGGAAAACTAACCACAACGGTTGACTTATCCTCCGTTCCGTCAAAGTTTAACACGTACTCCACATGGTACCCGTGCTTCCTGGAGGTAGATGCCAGATCGCTATCAGCTGACATTCGTATTCGTCTAATGTAGTGTTCACTGTATCCAGGGTGAGCTCCTGGTGTAACGCCAGCAAGTAGACTAAGCGTTCCGGACGGCTTAATTGTTGTAAGTTTAATGGATGCTGGGTATCCCGCCAGTCTAGAATATTCCTTGTCATATGCTCTTAAGTATTCGTAACAATCGCTCAACCAAGACCGTTGTTCTTCGGTGGCCTGTAGGTAACCAGTGACCCCGATACCCATCCTCATGTTTTTATGTACGATGTCTTCTGTCTCCTTGATTGCACATTTGATTCCAAGGCTGTGTTTATTGATTCTGTACAGGTAGCGTGCAACCTTTTTCAACTCCTCGTAGTGCTCTATATTTGGTAAATATATTTCAGCCAAACAACAGGTCTCGTAGTTGGCAAGCGATTGTTCTGCACACGGATTAAAACCCTGTACATCTGGGTCAGGATACTCAATCTCAAAGGTTCGCCCCATCTTTCGAGAAGCCTCTAAGTTTATCAACCCGTATGGCTCTCCGTTGCCGTTGTATCCCTCCCAAAACTCCTCGGGAAGTTGACTAACGTCAGAACAAACAACAGAGTTGTTCGACATGGCCCTCCAGTTGGGGATGCCTCCTAGGTCCCACCTCTTTGCTCGCAAGTACTCAATGTCGTCTGGGTCTCCCAGCGCTATCTGAGCGCTTCTACGCACGTTTCCTGCCACTACAATCTTTCCAATGATGTTCATCAGGTCTAAGGCATCGACAGGTCGTATGCGGCGCCCTGATCGAGCGTTAAGTATATTGTTAATCTCAATCATGCCCCACACCAAATCCTCTGGTCCAGACGCAGTGCCTCCAAAACCCTTAATAGCAGACCCTTTCGATCGAATCAAGTGCGTAGCAAAAGTGAAGTCCCGGCCAGTAAAAAAAGAAGCCTCCAGTACACGGCGAAGCAACTCAACCCATCCTTCGCGGCTGTCAGGAACGATGAAGTCTGCGTCGTTAACGTCTGTGCGTTCTACTTTCACTCGGCTCTTAACTTTAGGTAACTGATAAACGTTTTCGCGCTGGATGTTAAAGCCCACACCTGAACCAAGCATGAGCATCTCAAAAGCCCATGTAAATGGCCGGATAGGATCGTCTACCACTACGAAGGCGCAGTTCTGCAAGGAAGGCAAACCCAATCGGTCGACCGTCTTTGTCCCTAGCTGCCAAAGAAACCGACCCGCTACGGTCCCTTTTAACTCAAGCATTATTTTCTTTAACTCACCCTCCTCAAAGGTTGTAAAGCCCACGTTTAACTGGTCTCGGCAAGCACCTATGACTCGATCAACCGTTTGGTCCCATTCCTCTGTTTGGTTTAAACCCTCCTCTATCGGACGGGCGTAGGTTCGTTTAAAAACGGGGTAACCCACTTCCCCCCAAGGTGTTTTATTTATTTTCATTGTATTGTTTTGCTACTCTTTTGTACTGATTCTGCATAAACTCCGTCGCAGTAGGGGTAACCCTAACTATTTCTCTTTCATGAGTTTTTTTAATGATTACGTGCCTTTGCTTTCTTTTTTTCCTTACGTGTATTTGCCTTCTTTTTTTCTGATCTTTCGATTCTTTAATGAGCGCTCTGAGGTGTTTAATAATTACAATCTCCATGGCAATCAAAACCAACTCAAGGGATATTATTATGGTTTCCATTAGAAAAGGTGTGTTATACGAGCAACCTGCCCGTGTCTGGGGTGATGTATAAAGCCTTCTACAGCCTTAGGTGAATGTTGGTAGCCGTTCCTGTGGTGCCAGCTATCCGCTCCTGAAGGGGACCTGAGAGACTCTACTGTAACTCCAGGGAAGTCCTTACTGGTTTTGTGATGCACGTGATGAGTATAAATATACCTGTGCTCTGTTTGCGACCAGTGTGAAGGCGCCTCTGTCGCCATAAGTATAGGAAGGTCCTTTGTCTTTGCTCCATCACCATGCGTGGTGCCGATGAGGTTGTTTCCGTACTTATAGTACTTTCTGTGGTTAAGGTTCGTATCAAAGGTCATGTTGGGCTCTTTCGAAAACCATGTCGAAATTATGTCGCACAAAAAGAATCCGTGCGTATAATCGTGATTGGAAGGATTGAACACAAAATGTACAGGCGCGATCGTGAGTAGTGTTTCGATTACGTCCACGTAGAGCTGCTTGGCCAACAAGAAATTACTGAACCACATCCCATCTGTATCCTGAGGTGTGCCAGAGGTCGTTGTCCTCCGAGGCGAGTCTATATGAAGGACGTCATTTCCTGCTACAAAAACAATCTGCTCAATGTTGAAGCCGAACGATTTGTTGAGTATACCCTCAACCCCTTCAATAACCCTTCGTACAGCCATGCTACTGTCGTAGGGTTCACCTGTTTCAAACGCAAGCGACAATTTACCTATATGGATATCGGCAGGATCTATAACGAGGCAATGCCCGTCATTTACTTGCGAGTAGTTAACCCCCGGGTATCGAGGCACGTAGTCTCGCATGGACTCAACAATTGAGTCACGTATGTCTGACCAATCCAAGGTGTCGTCGTTGTTTTTCACGTGCAAAGAGAAGTGCTCTCCTTTGTACCAGTATGAACTCACCTTATCAAAAGGAACCCCGTTGGAACTAGCAAAGTCAATCATGTTCTCGTGCTTTGAACTTGAGTTGACCATTCTAGAAACTTGCCGACGAAGACTTTCTTCTGAAACATCAAAGTCAACATCATTCTTTAAGGAACGAGCGATCTCTGTGTGAGTAAGACCTTTGTCTTTAAGCTCAAGTATCCTCTTTAAATGCTCTGAATATTTACTCATTTTTTGTAATTTCAAAAAGATCTAAAATAGCTACTGGGTCGCTGTTTTTTTCCTCCATGTTTAAAAGGTTCATTAAGTTAAACAACTGAGAGGATGATGGAGACTTGCTCATTGAAAACCCGGTGTTGTAGTTCGACTTCCTGTCTTCGCAGTCACAAGCTTTGGACGCACCAAAAAGCAAAGCCTCCTCAAGGTAGCCATCAGCAACCCTGTCTAGGTAGATGTTTTTACCGCAATCGTAGTACTTGTCTGCAATCTGACGCATTACCTCTATCTTTTCCTTCTCGAACCCAGAAAGCGAGAACGTAACATCAACGGAGTTGACATACGACATGTCGGCAATGTAGGATTGAGGGGCTCGATAGTAGTCTAGGGCTTGCGATATCTTTTTGTAAGGAAGATAATTTGTGTTCCTTAAAAACCACGCTATCAATCGACGTTCCTTGCATTCTTTGGGCGAGTCGCATTCAAACTCTGACACGATATCACCCACCAGCCATCGAATTTCTTTTCCCGTTAAAAATTTAGTCTCTTTAAGTTTCTTTAAAATGTTCATTACAAAAGTTTAAAAGTTAAATCGTAATCTCTACGATTAGAAACACGGAACAGGAACCTATGCTGTCGTTTACCAGCGGTCTCCTGCGTTACACCATGGGATTTACACTTCCCTTTTAGCGTGCGCATGCTACCCACTTTGTTGCCGTTCAGCCCACAGAAATAATTAAACGCAGAGAATAAATCTTTCTGATGAATCCATTCACACTCTTCGTCCTCTTCTTTTTTCTTTATTATCTCTATACCTGCTCCCCCAAGGAAAGAAAGAAACGTGTCGCCGTCATAACGCAGGTCGTCAAGAGCTTGCGCTAACGCCTCTGGGCGAACCATGCGCCCGTGCTTGCTTTGCATCTCAATCAGGCAATCAACCATATCCATGACCATCCCTTTTTGTTCTTTGGGGGCGGCTAGCTTCTTTCCTATAAAAGGATCTCTGTTTTTTTCCGCGACCGGATTGTTAAACTGGACAATATCAATTCGTCGACTTATCCCTGAATCACCCAATGCGTGAGTAAAGCCTATCTCGTTCGAAGCGACAATTAGTGAAGCGCGAGGTACGAAGTACTCAACTTCCTTGTACAACCTGCGACCACTAATCTCTTCCTTCGAAACTATCTGCTTTAACACGTCCTTGTTGCCTAGGTTTCCAGAAGCGTCACCGCAGATGCACAGGATGTGATTAGCTAAGTCGATCCGGTATCGGCTTTCATCCTTAGTCAGGTTTCTTAAGTCGTCCACGCGACAGGCGTTCTGTTTCCCTATAGCAGCAACCACGGCATCGATTAGTGTCGACTTACCGCTAGCACCAACACCCATAAGCAACAACATGCGCTGGGCATGAAGGGGGTCGCCTGCAATAGCGTTAATAAAAGAGGCCAGGACGTACCTGCGCATCTCCTCGTTCGGAATGATTTGACTAATAAACCGATCCCAAACAACAGACTCTTTTCGTTCTCCGTGGTACTCAAAAGGCAGGCAGTAAGTAAAAACAGAGCGATGATCGTGACCTCTCAAGAACTCAAGGGAGTCCTGAGAAATCATTAAGCGACCGTCCTTAAAATTCAACCCCCTAGGGTTCATGTCTAAGTCGACCCCGTATCGATCTATACACGCGCTAAGAGATTTCTCTGTAGCACGCAATACGTCAGGGTCAATCGCAAACGATATCGGCAAGTTCAACTTATCAAGCGCAGCCTCCATGATGTCATACATTTTTCCAGCCTCGTAATACCTCCCGTTAAACAGGTGTACCACTTGACCTAGCATTAAAACAGGGGTCTTGGCCTCTTTTGCCGCCCAGTTTATCACTGCGGCTAGAGAGGAAGGCATGGCCTTTTGGGGTATCCTTTTCTCATCCCCAACCAAATGAACCCTTGTTTCGTCGGTCATTGATTCTATGTTCTCAATGACTTTTTCCATTTATTTTTTTCATAGCGTCTTCCATCTGCTCTAGTCGTTCAAGAATGCTAGACAGTGTTATGGAGAGGGTTTTTTCGTCTACAAAATCCCCGTCGGAACCGCTTTTTTCATGGATCATTCTTTTCCTTTCCATGATGTCAAGGATATCTGACTCCAGGGAAAAGGTGCCGAAATCGTTAACAACGGTTTTCACCCTCGCTATATCCGCCTTAAAATCAGAGACAGTGTCTTGAACCACTTCCATAGCAAGCTCTGCTGAGTCGTGCTTTAAATCTAGGCACGAACCCACTCGAGACAGGAGCATCTCCTCTAAGTCTTCTAGGATTTCGTATGCAAAAACACGCGACAACTGCTCTTGCTGAACCTCTTTGTTTTTAAAGTTGTTCATTCTAAAAAGGCATATCGTTGTTGGTCTCCACTGTAGGCGTGTCTTTTGGCCCGCTATTGACCTTCCCGTCCATGCATTGCCATGCTTTTCCATTGCCTAGGATTGGGGTCTTTGGCCATTCACCTCCAGATTCCTTGACTTCTTCTCGAACGTTCTTGGGCAAGCCTTGGCTTACGAAATAATCGTTTCCATACTGGTTGTCTGGGGTGTTAACCATCTTTAGGTCTAGGTATCGGGCTCCATCTTTGCCTTTTACCACATACTTCTCGTCAATCTTGTTTAGGTCGATTGATAAGGATAAACTTTTAGGAATTGTCATCTTGTGTAATGTTTTTAATAAATTTAGAAATCTGTTTTTGAGAGGGGTTGGGAATGTTCGTGAAATGCTGCTGATTCATCCTTAGGTTGGTAATCAGCCCCTCCAGTTCCTCTTTTGTGAACTCGCCTTCCACTATTTGTCTTTCAATTGCTAATTCTTCATTATCGTCTATTGTTGATGTTCTTAATAATTCTAGGAGCCACGTTTGGGTGCTCCAGTTTACGTTTGGCACTCCGGGTAACTGAGTGTCAAACAGTTCGTCCACCCAGTCTTTGTCTTCTTCCATCTACTCGTTTATTTCGTCTTCGGAAAAAACATTCAGCATATAAAAATCACTGAGCTTGAGGATGCATCGCGAGAGGCTTCTTTTCTCACTCATGGCTACCGGATAAGCTTGAGCGCCTCCTCTTGTGTTTTTAGGTGATGACTCACCGTAGGTTTCAACGGTTCGAGTCCTCTTGCCATTTTTCGTTATCCAGCCTGTAGCTTTTACTACATACTTGCTTTCAGAAGGGTCGCTAAACTCAGGAACCGTGTCAAATATCACTTCGGCATTTAAGCCGTCCTGAATCTTTTCTATGCCACGTCTTGAGATAATAACAAACCCTTGAGGTGACTTCCAGAAATCGGAAGCTTGAAGGGAGTACTTGTCTGCGAGTACCGTGAATCGCTTTTTTTCGTCGTCTGTCATTTGTTGAATTTGTAAAGATACTACTTTTTGTGTGAATTCCTATAGTCCTGCAATATTTTTTCCCAATCTGGCTCGGGAGGCAAAGGGAAGTTTTTGTTATATCGCCTTACAGCCATAGCCGAAAGGTAAAGAGTGATCGAGCTTGGGCAAGGAAAGTCTTCTGTCCATCGAGGAGGAGGAGGCCAATGTTTAGGTCTCCCCATCGATAAACTTCTTTATAAGCTCGGTGTTGTAAACCATCTCTGCGTTCAGGTCTCTTCTTAACGAACTTATTGTTCTGTGCTGCCAGTCGTTCTCCATGATCAACATCAATCCAAGAGCGGAAACCTCCTTGAGGTTCTGATACTTTTCTTTACCAATTTTCTCAGGTGAAGTGCCACGAACAAACTCCGCCATGAGCATGAGCCGGACCTGTAGCTTGTTTCGGGCGGCGATAAACTTGAACTCGTTTTTATCCTCATCTGTCATTTCTTTATGTTGTGTATTTTGTTTCGCTCATGGTAAAGGCTTTCAGACCAATCGTTAAAGTCCTTAGGAGGGTTTGCATGAACAGTCGACATAATCCTCGGGGCACTCTGTACAGTTTGAGTAAAGCCAGTTTGCGACTCGGTCTGCTTCATGGTCTTGCGCAAGTTCTTCCAAATTTTGTATAGCATCTTCTGTTAGTTTTTCTACCTCTTGGTTGATCAGTAGGTTAATGTAATGTTTAGCTTTCTTGAGGTCTTCAAGCCCTCCTTTAGATTGATATCGGCTAACGTACTTTATCACGTTACCCTCCAAGAACCCAATCCCATTTTTAACAATATACTCTACGGGTTCAATTTCCATCTTCTTGTAATGGTCGCCTCCGACCTGGTCTTTGTTTTTCATAAGTCTTGTATTTCTCCGTTTGTTTCTATGAAGTGAGTCGTGCTCAGTGCTGTGTATCCTTCTTGAAAGGTTTCCTCAAGCGTAACTACAATGCTTTGATCTTCTTGGATTTCAAAGCGAAGAGTCTGGTCTACCGGAATGGCTTCAAGCTTCTTGCTTGGCGTAAGGTGGCAGTTAATTCCGCCATCAACAACCATTTCCTTAAAGCCAATCGGGGTGTCAAGATCGAAATCATCCTTTATCACCTCTATGGCGTGTTGTTGGGCTGGCGTTACTTCGTAATTCATGGGTTTTCTTTTTTGTCCAAATTTAAGTGTAAAACAGATACGGTTTCACCAAAGTGCTCTACAATAATTGTTAAAACTCTTTCGTGGGTCTGTGTGCTGATCAAAACGCCCTCTAAATCAATCTTCATCTTCTGTGAATTTAAATGTCCACATTCTTGCCTCTTCATCAAGGAATTCCCACTCGTAGCCGTAAGCGTCGCGACACCTTAGCCTTGAAACCTTAGCCCCAAAGATATCTTCTACAGACTTCTTTAGCTTTGTTAATTGTTCATTTTTCATTGGTTTAGGAATAAATGGTTAGGGGTAATGTGATTTTCGACCTTCTGTAATCCACCGTAATACTTTTCGTGCATTGCTTCGAGGTAGTCTACTTCGTCTTGGTGCGCATCGCCACGCTTGACATGGATATTGGCTATGTCGATGGCATGGAGGAGTTGTCGTTCTGTTAAATTCATTGCTGCTGTTTTTCGTTATTAAGTTGAACCACCGGTATTGAAAGCATTCTTGACATCCAATACACGCTGCTTACTACTGCTTTTTGTTGTTGTTCTTCACTTTCTTTTTTAGTCATTGATGTTGGGGTTTTGTTCGAGGAAAGCCTCAAAGATTTGTCGTGCCTTTTGTTTCGCGTATGTGTCCTGCTGTGTCATAGTGCCTGCCCTCTGCGGTGCAGGTAAGTCTTCAATCCTGAAGTTGTCAGTTACATAGCCTGATGCTCCGTCGCTGATACAGAAAGCTATGTTCCGTATGTGTTCTTCTTTACGTTCGTGTGTCATTTTATCTCGTTTAGGTTATTGTTCGTTTAAAGGTCTTACTGCCTCCTCCATTTCAAGGCACTCTGAGTTGTTCCAATCTCGAACAATCTCGATGGGTACGTGGTAGTAGGTATCGGTGACGGGGTCATGCCACGTCTCTAGTTCACCCGCATATGTTTCTTCTACGTATTCGAGGCGGTCAATTATTTCTTTTTTCATGTGATATTTCTTGTTCATTTTTTAGATGTTTAGTAGTTTAAAGATTTCTGTTCTGATGTCGCTCATTCTTGAGTACAGGTACTCGCGTTCTTCTTCGTCTTGCACGTCAGCCATCGCTGCTGTGAACTCTGATTCAAATGCAGAGAAGCAAGCGTTCGATGCTTCGAACTCGATTGAACTTACTGAGATCCTGTTTTGCAGCTCTTCCTCTGCTCGGTTTTTGTCGTAGTCTGTCATAATTGCTGGGTTTACTTTGCGTAGCTTAATTGTAGAGCTTGCAGTCCTCGGTTTATAGCGTAATACTTTCCATTCATCGTCGCGTTGTTCTCGCCTCCGTAGTTTCGTACTGCTTGTCTGTCAATAGATTCGTGCAACATTGCTCGCAATTCGATTCGTCCGTGTATTGCTTCGGTTTTAGAGAGGGTGGGTTTTTGCTTGTTATTCATAGTCGTGGTAAAAAGTGTTCGTCATCTCGTAGCATACCGAACACATCGTGTACGATATCTTGAGCGTTAATAAGAGAGT
>Ga0115555_1001506_pt1 | contig 15922 bp, 8 predicted proteins | sample COGITO_mtgs_1104_2_FD_87285 | JGI IMG/M metagenome (GOLD analysis project Ga0115555, IMG submission 87285) | Pelagic marine microbial communities from North Sea - COGITO_mtgs_110407 | ecosystem: Environmental > Aquatic > Marine > Epipelagic | place: Germany:Helgoland, sampling site Kabeltonne... | reverse complement strand
TGAGATTCTGATGACCGAAGAGGAGTATCAGAAAGGGAAATCGGTAGCAAGACAACGTAATAAATTACCTGAATACAAACCAAATTGCGAGTATCCCAAGGAGCTACTCTTTATTGAACCGGCAAATCGTGTCGGGACGAGAGTGTCTTATCGTGGAAGAAAGGGGAATGTGACAGGCACAAATAAAAGCTGGTCCATCGTTACTTTTGATGACGATGGAAACAACACAAGGAAGGGTGGATACGGACCCTCTGAACTATTGGTTCTAGACAGTAATGATAATGAGATTCCGATGACCGAAGAGGAGTATCAGAAAGGGAAATCGGTGGCAAAACGACGTGGTAATGCTACTAAACAGAAATCACTCGGATACAAACCAACTTGCAAATATCCTAAGGAGCTATTCTTTATTGAACTGGAAAATCGTGTAGGGACAAGAGTCTCCTATCGTGGAAGAAAGGGGAGTGTGACAATAAATATAGGCAGGGGCTGGTACATCGTTACATTTGATGACGATGGAAACGACGCAAGGGAGAGTAGATGCAGACCCAGCGAACTATTGGTTCTAGACAGTAATGATAATGAGATTCCAATTACCGAAGAGGAGTATCAGAATGGGAAATCGGTAGCAAAACAAGGTAAACGTAGTGAATTACCTGAATATGAACCAACTTGCAAATATCCTATGGAGCTACTCTTTATTCAATCGGCAAATCGTTTCGGGATGAGAGTCTCCTATCGTGGAAGAAAGGGGATTGTGACAGGTAAAACAGGTAACGGCAAATGCATCGTTACCTTTGATGACGATGAAAACAACACAAGGGAGGGTGGATACCAATCCAGCCAGCTATTGGTTCTAGACAGTTATTATGATAATGAGATTCCGATGACCGAAGAGGAGTATCAGAAATGTAAATCAGTAATAGCAAAACCACGGGGACAGAACGCAATCAATTATGAACCAACTTGCAAATATCCGAAGGAGCTAGTCTTTATTGAACCGAAAAATCGTTTCGGGACGAGAGTATCCTATCGTGGAAGAAAGGGGAATGTGACAGGGAAAGTTAACTGCCACTACATCGTTACCTTTGATGACGATGGAAACAACACAAGGAAGGGTGGATACGCATCCAGTGAACTATTGGTTCTAGACAGTAATGATAATGAGATTCCGATGACCGAAGAGGATTATCAGAAAAGGAGATGGACTAGTAACGCAACCAAATACAAACCAACTCACGAGTATCCTAAGGAGCTAATATTTATTGAACCGGCAAATCGTGTAGGGACGAGAGTCTCCTATCGTGGAAGAAAGGGGAGTGTGACAAACAAAAAAGGCTGCCACTACATCGTTACCTTTGATGACGATGAAAACAACACAAGGAATTGTGGATACCTCTCCAGCCAGCTATTGGTTCTAGACAGTAATGATATGGAAATTCCGATGACCGAAGAGGAGTATCAGATGATTCCTGTGAATCAAACGAAAATACAAAGGACGGATCCAAAACAACAGAGTAGGAAAAAAAGAAAAAGTAAAATTCCTCCAACTGAAACGCCGCAACCACCACCGTCCAAACGACGAAAAATGGACGAAGTTGATGTTGATCTTGATATTGATAGTATTGACAATTTTGAAATAGTTTCTTCGAGTACGGTATCTACAGACGACGGAATTAACTCAGACATGTGTATGGATGCCTTTGATAATGATCTAATAAAAGATGTACGGATGAATGATGACAGATGAATTTGATTGAGAAAATGATAACGATGAGGGTTAAGGTAACCTTTTTTTGGCAATTAGTATCAGGTTTTCGCTCATATCGTAACTGATACACATGCAGTTACACTGACGCACAGCATCAATTACACACCTCTTTCTCGATCTCATGTTTTTGTTGATTTCGCCATTTTCACTTTTCGCGCATAGAATACAAGAAGACGAGAATCACGAGAACGGGCTGACAAAAACAGTTACTACCCAAAAACAGAAACTACAAAATTAATTGGTTTTTTTACGCTCACATTCCTTTTCCTCTTTATCGGGTTTTCCCTCTTTGCCTATACGAATTTGCTCGTACATCTTTATCCTCTCGCCATTGGTGTCTAGCACCAAAACCGTTGTCCTTTCCGTCTTGCCTTTCACAAATATCTTTGCAAAATCCTTCTCCAACTTGTACGGCCTTCCAGTGACTGGAACCCTGCACTCTGTCTCATCAGACATGACACCATAAACGATCTCCTCAATTCCATCTTGTGTTCCAAGCAAGGTATCAGGCCTATCCTTTCTATGCAATAGCCAAGAAAATCCCCTGTTCCCCATGAGTGTCGCCACTTTCGCAAATTGCTCCATCCCTTGCTCAACGACACCCCATTTTGCATTCAAGAATCCGCAAGGCAACGAGTTAACCGATCCTTCCTCCAGATCAACTGAACTGACGTAACAGACAGTTCCATTCTTGTCCCCTAATCCCAGCCCCCCGAAATTGTTACGGGGCCGGTTGGAGAGAAAGAATATCTGATTTTCATCTTGACTGTTGTTGCCGGTTCTGCTGTCGTCGTTTTTTTTATTACCACGTTTAGCACTTCCGCCGTCGTCATCTCTCTCGACATTACCATCATTTTGCTTTGCTCCCCCCTGCAATGAGCCAACAAGGAGGGAGAAAGGCTCATATATCATTCCAAGTTTGTCCCCTTGTTCCTTGAATTTACTCGTGAATTCTTCCGGGGAGAGCCCCGATCGCAAGAATGTCGCCGGCAGCGCCGTGATAGGATAGGGATATCGTGACTTACCATACCGGAGCAACATCAAACCCGGGAGGAAAAAAACTAAGAGAGGAGAGAGGGTAGAAAGCAAATTTTGGACAAGAAAAAGCAACGCCTTATTGTTGCGCGAGATGAGAAAGCGACAGGATTGCCACGACCTCATTACGCAGGCCGAGTACATATCTTTTGCTATAAGAAAAAAGTCAACGTCCTCATAGTTGTATTTGTAGTGATGCACTCCAACAATAGCAGATCCCATAACACCAAAAAACAATAGAGGGTACGAGAGGGTAATCGGAGACTCCACAATTCTCGTGATAACGCTCGGTGTAGGTCGAAACACAGGGACTACGCATGCGAACCTTTTCCCAGAGACAGCAATGTGGGTACCATTGTCAGCATGTAGAGGAGCTACACAGTTGACCTGGTCCTCAACGTCATTACCACCATTACCACCACCAGCTTGAAGAGAAGAGATAACAAAGGGATCATACAGAAGGGAAGAGAGGGGGACTTTCTTGGCAGCGGTAGGAGGGAGTTTTGGGCCAGGAGTTGTTTTTGGGGCTGTGGTGACGGAGGAGGGAACATGGTTCATTGCCAGGAGTAGGCTGTGAGTATTATCATCTTCGTTAGGTGATGATAATCGTACTTCAGAAGTACTCTTAGGTGCAGATGCGTAAAAGAAAATCACAGACATTATTCAAAGCCTGTTTTGCTTGCTTTTTTGGAACGTTGGTTGTTGTTAGGTTGCTCTCCCAAATCTCACCTAAACCCCCCCACGATTGATAACAAAGATCGGACCAGCAAGTCTACATTACACACCACAACAGTATTACTCGATAGCAAAAAAACTCTCGAAAACGTCGCTGGTTATTTCCACTCCCCCGAATTCAAATGTCCGGTCTTCTCCCTCCTAGAACCTCCTCAACGCGAGCATCAGATAACAGCACGTACACGTCATACGGTAGCTATACTGATGTGTCATCCAAATATTCATCTGCATACACACAATCGAGGGTCAGTGGCGACGATGTGAGGAGCTTGATGAGCGATATGAGTGACATGAGCAATTTGACCAGCGTGAGCCGCAATCACCTATCCAAGCGCCAGCGGGAGAGGGGAAGCAGAGGATCGCCAACAAGGTGAGCGAAGACATCATAATCATCAACAGCATCACCAAATCGCTTAACTCACCCAACTTTTCAAACGACACACAGATCGGTGACATCCTCTGTGATGACAGGCTCAACTACCAACACTATCAACCGTACACACAGTAGCAAAAATAGCGGCAACCCAAACGAATCATTTTGTAGTGACTTTGGACGTGTATTTGAGGAGGGTGTGCTACCTATTTGCATCGATCAGGGCGTTGTGGGGGCAAGCAAGCGGCACATTGGTTGGAAGGTGAGCGAGCAATGCAAAATTCAATGCAATAATTCGGAGACAAAACGGCACCAATCAATCCTACTGACTTATTCGATCCACTTTTACGTAAAGTGCTCGTTACTTGCACTCGATTATGGGTACCATTTGCCGATGTTTCTCACTGGGCTTGTAGAGACGGATCCTCCATATTCCTTTTTGAGCTTCGAGGGCAGTATTGACATGATTTTGGTGGGCGGGAGTCAGAATAGGCTACTTACTCACGTCGATAAAATCATTCCGGCGCTGAAATTGGGTTTGCAAAGTGGACACAGAAATAGCGTCAGCAAAGCTGTCTATTGTTTCCTCCTCCTCCTCATCTGTGACGAGGCTAATCCGTACAATGGCGCCATGGCGCGTGCAATTACACCATACCTCCGCCGTTTATTGCCTACATTGAGTCTTTACATTAACGACACGCACAAGATTGGCACTGAAGGGGCTTATCAAGTGGAGGAGAGGAGCTTGGGCGGGTTGGTGGAGGAGGTGCTCGAAACATGCGAGAGGAGGGGAGGACCAGGAGTTGGAAAAATAGTCAAGTACTGTGTCCCAACCTACCAAAGTGTTCTGAAATAGAGTATGGCATAAATTAGAATTTAACTTGTTAAGAGAAGATTAAACAGCGACTTGCTTGTGGGTATTTCTGTATGTGTATTGCATTTATCTTACACACAACCCACTCATTCACGAGAAGCTCCCGGATGCAGCGAGGAAGATGTTGAGCGATAGCCGAGCCCGAGGTATTATTATTAATTCAATTTTCGATACAAAAGTCCCACTGATATTCAATAAACCTATTGCGTATACAATTTGCTCGCATAATTACGCCCCTCCACAATCCTTGCACCTCCTGCGTGCGTCGACGACCGTGCAATTCCAATTCGTGCACCCGCCTGCGAGAACACACAAATTTCTTCCCCCGACATTTTGGCGTTTCCTTAGAGCCACAGAGTAAACCACAACGGTGATTTCGCGGGAGTCGAATTCAAGTGCACCTATAATAACAACAGCATCCACGTGCGGCGAAAAAAAAATGGAAGAGATGACACTGATATTTGTTCCTCCGCCTGTCTCCTTGAATTCAATCCACCCTTTCATCCTTTGCTCAGTTGACTCAGTGGACGCGAGCGCCAGCCCGAGACTGCTAAATGTGTCTACCTATGGTGTCTCGACCCCAATTCACCCCGGGACGTGCGAATTAAGGCGCTTCACTGTCGAGGAGAATTCACCTGAGATCCTTGCTGCGAACGGGCACTCTCTGCTCCTTTCCTCAGAGTTGGAGAAAAACTTTCGTTCTACCGAGCATGGAAGGCACGAGGAGGAAGCCGGACATGACGAGCATGCTCCTAATGACCTGATCACTCTACCCCATCTGCACTCCGCTTCGATAATCTCGGCTCTGACTTCTCGCTTTTCCCTGGACAAAATCTACACCTCGACTGGTCCGATTCTCCTTGCTCTGAACCCGTTCCGACCCCTTCCTTCCCTCTACAGCACCACAAATCGCGAGCGATATGCCGCTGCTGGCCTTTTGTCCGCTGCGGACGTTGGCGGAGACGAAATAGAACATTTGCCACCCCATCCTTTTATGACGGCAGACAGGGCCTTTCGCAACATGCGTCGCAGTATGCTTCGCAACACGCGTCAGGGGGGTCCCTCTGTTGGGAAAAACCAGAGTATCTTGATCAGCGGGGAAAGCGGTGCGGGCAAGACGGAGACTACCAAAATTGTCATGGGTTATTTGACGACCGTTGGAGCCGACGAAACGGATGATACAAATAACATTCATGTTACAAATGTTACAAATGATACAGCGACATCGAAAGATACAACAGAAGCGAACCGTGAAATCAGAAGAACGAGTAGCACCAGCAGCAACAAGATATCTGACAACATAATCCCACAAATTCACCTGTCAACACCCCTCCTGGAATCTTTCGGCAACGCATCGACAACCAGAAACGCCAACTCCTCCCGCTTCGGGAAGTTCATCCAGCTGAATTTCGACAGCCGTGGGCGCGTCCGATCCGCCGAGACGTCCACTTACCTCCTCGAGCGCAGCCGAGTCGTCAAACACTCCGGGGGGGAGCGGAACTTCCACGCATTTTACCAGTTTTTGAGGGGCGCGGGGGGGCAGAGAGGGATCGGCAGGGAGGAGGAGACAGTACCAGGGCTGTACGAGTCTGCCCTCTTATCGCGCTTCTCAAACAACTCGGAACACGTGGGTGATATCGCCAAGGTGCTCAAAATCACTGGTCAGGGCGGTGCGAGCTTCTTGGAGGAGTTCGAAGACGTCAAGTGCTTCAGGAAAACCGTCGAATCCATGAGGGAACTCGGTTGGGACGAGACAAGAATCATCGACGTATTCAAAATAGTGAGCGGAATGATTCACCTCGGTGAGGTGGAATTTTCGGATGAGGCTGGAAATGACGTTGCGGCTGTTGTCGAGAATGGAAAATGGGGAGAGAATCTTCTGGTTGACTCTGCGAAACTCATCGGGGTGGACTCACAGAGGCTGTCCAAGAGCTTACTACAAAAAGTTATGGAGGCCAGGGGGGAAAGGATTACTATGCACCTTAATATCGAGCAGGCAAAGTCGGCAAGGGACGCCCTCTTGAAAAAGATATACCACTCTCTCTTTTTGTTCGTCGTGAGGATGGTCAACCTACGCATCGCCGGGGACGGGGACGGGGACGTGAAAAGCTTTTGCGGAGTCCTCGACATTTTTGGCTTTGAATCTTTCCAAGTGAACAGTTTCGAACAGCTCTGCATCAACTATACGAACGAGGCACTCCAGTCACAGTTCAACGCGTTTGTATTCAAGCTCGAGCAGGCTGAGTACGAGCGCGAGGGCATAGACTGGAATTTTATATCCTTCCCCGACAATGCGGCTTGCTTGGACTTGATCGCCGGGAAGCCGAACGGGATATTAGCCATGCTAGACGATGAGTGTAGGCTGCCGAGAGGGTCGGACAAGAAGTGGGTGGGTAGACTCTATAAGCAGTACCTAAAGGCGGGGGAACCAGAAGAATCAGGAGAAGAATCAACGGCGGGGGGAAGATTTTCGGCGAATGCCAAGCAGGTCCGAGACTCTGCCTTTTGCGTGAGGCACTTTGCTGGTGTCGTGTGCTACTCAGGGGAAAGCGGGTTCTGCGAGAAGAACAAGGACGAGCTCCCTATCGCAGCCCAGGAGTTGTTCGCTCAAGACACGAGTAAACTCATTGCTGAAATTTTCAGCCAAGAGGGCTTAGGAGGGGCGGGCAGTGGGGGAAATAATAAAGACAGACAAAAAGCCACCACGGCGAGCCACTTCAAGGCACAGCTCACGCTTCTCCTAAATAAGATTGGGTCGACCGACCCTCATTACATCAGGTGTCTCAAACCGAACGACGAGGCGAAGCCAAGCCTCTTGATCCCAAAGAGACTCGCCGAGCAACTTCGCTATGGCGGAGTCTTGGAGGCCGTCAGGGTCGCGAGGAGCGGATATCCCGTCAGGGTTTTTCACGACGAGTTTTTTTCGAGATATCGCGGGATAGGGGTGCGCACCGGAGCGGAGACGGCAGTTGGATTGGAAGTGGTAGGGGTAGGGGGGAAGGAGAGGTGTATCGCCCTGCTCGATGCGATTATGGAGGGGAAGAACTCCTCCTCAACTTCTTCAGAGGGCTCTTCCTTGAGGCAAGGAAGAGATAGTAGGATGAAAACGATTCGAAAGGCGCTCGCTCAGCCGCCGGCTCTGAATTTCGACAAGCGGGAGATTCAACTCGGTATCACAAAGGTCTTTATGCGCAAATACGCGCACGAGTGGCTCGAGGCGCACAGGACTTTCAACCAGAAAGTTGCCGCCATTTTGCTGCAGAGCTGCCTGAGAGGCTTGATGCTCAGCAAGCTGTACAAGATCCACAGGCTCGCAGCGTTACTCCTCCAGCGAGTTGCACGCGGATGGGCCGGAAGGAGGCGGTGGAGCGACCTGAAGCGTTTGGTCGCGGTGCAGCTTCTCGCTAAAAACCTGCGGATGTGTGTCTTGCGGCGGAATTACGGGAGGGTAAAACTCATGGCTCTGTCACTGCAGCGCCTATTCCGGAAGAAAAAGTGGCATCGAAATCACATGATGGTGCGTTTGCAGAGCTTTATCAGGCAACGTTTGCAGCTAGTCTTGTTCCGGAAAATTCGACGAAGTATCGTTACAATCCAGAACCGGCGTCGCAAAATCATCGCGAAACGGGTAACAGTGAACCTCAGGCGCGAAGCCAAGGATGTCGGAAAGCTGGCCGCCCGGAACGAGGAGATGAAGAGCGAAATGGCCGCCTTGAAAGCAATGCTGAAAATCAATGCCGAGAAGGAGAGGCAAACGATTCAGCATGACGTGAACTCGGGGGAGCTCGACAGCCTGAGGAAGGCGAACGAGGTTTTGCAAAAGCAGCTGGCGTCCGAGCGAGAAACAACGGCCAGTTTGCGATCGCGACTTGAGACTTTGGGAGTAGAGGACGGGGTGGCGCCGCGTTTGGAGAGGGGAGCGAGTGAAGGGGAGGAAAGCGAAGGGCAGTTGGAGGGAGAGGAGGGCACTAGTACCGAGGTCGCCAGCGAGTACATTGCCACCATCTCATTCTTGGAGGAGGAGCTAATGGAGGAAAGGGGGCTCAGGCGAGCCGCGGAGGCTGGGTTGATCAAATTGAGAGCCAAGCAGAATGGCGTCAACCTGAGTGATATTGACGTCGAAAGCTTGCTCCCTCATATGATGGAGAAGGAGACTGAGGGGGATGCCAACGAAAGCGGCTTGAGCCCAGATGCTCGGGGCGCAGCAAGGCCTCAACCGAAGCACAAGCTGATTGAGAAGATGCAGCGGAGAGTCGAGGGGGAGAGCAGGGGATTGGTGGAAGAGGAGGCCGAAAAGATGAGGAACAAGGAGAATTTGGAGGGGGACATCACGGCTGACACTTCTTGGGGCAATGCTTGGGATGAGGACGAAGGCGAGCTCAGTGGCGACGAAGACGGAGAGAGCAGGATGCAGCGAATTCTTAAACTCAGGTACGAGGGGGTGAAGGGGGTGGTCTCAAAATTAAGCCAAAGCGACGATGATGACGGGGAGGAGGAGGACGACGACGACGACGATGATTTTGGTCATCAAAGCGTCCAGTGGAGAACGGTCCCTCTCGGATCTTCGTTATCTCCACCATCTGCGTCCCAACAAAGAAGCTCCGTCTACAACGAAATCGAGAAAACCCATCTATTCTTTCACAGCTCCAAGAAAAAGAGGACTAAGTCGGCGGAATCATCAGAAAAGCACACGAAAAAAAGCGAATCTGCTTCGTCTTTGCCTAGCTTTAGTGCCTATACACGAAACGAGACGGTCATGAAATTCCGGTATGTCCTTCTTCAATTCGCGGTTTTAGGATCATTCCCTCCTTGTGTCTGCGTTTTAAAACGTCGTTGCGTTTTCCGTCGTTGCGTTTTCCGTCGTTGCGTTTTCCGTCGTTGCGTTTTCCGTCGTTGCGTTTTCCGTCGTTGCGTTTTTCGTCGTTGTTGCGTTTTTCGTCGTCGTGCATTCCGTCGTTGCGTTTTTCGTCGTTGCGTTTTCCGTCGTCGGGGCATTCGTAGATCTTTCCCGTAGTTTTCCTACCCCCCAAATTGTCCTTTCCAAAAATGTTCATCTAAAATTTCCCACCCAAATATTCGATATATATTCCGAACCATTCAACACCAATTTCTAACCCACATTTCACAGGGAGGAGGTGAAGCGCTTTGAAATAAAATCGGAGAAATTCTTGAAGGAGTTCCAGCGCGGCATCAGCATGACCGTTTGGTACCTAGCCAAAGGCGAGATGCTACCGGAGGGGGGAGAAGAACTGGCCAAGGACAAGTTTGTAGTTTCCAACACACCGGTGCTGCTCAAGCTTGTAAAGAGCGACGACGGGGGTCTGACCACCAGCAATCTGGTCTTCAGCAAGAGCGTATCGCACCGCAAGACGTCGATTTTCGGTGCCTTGACTGGATCAAGTGGCGGTGGAAAGATCGACAGTTTGCTACCTGTGGCCCTACACGAGATATTGGACATCCGGGCGGGGTGCGCCAGGTCAATGAGTGAGAACAGCGAGGAGGTGCTTGACGTGAACCTCGACGAAATCTGGAGCAAGGCGCAGCTCAGCAATAACGAGTGCGGACATTTCATGACCATAATCGCCACAGCGACTCCCGCCACTCCCGCCAGGTACTTTTATCTCAAGTTCAAGAGCAGGACGGAGAGGAACGACTCCTTGTGCGGGTTCAGGTCACTGATCGCTGATATTCAGATATTCGAGGGTACTGAGGGCGGGGGAGACAGGAGTGACGGATGGGAGGACAGCGCAGGGGACGGGAAGGCTTCTCCCTTCAGGGGGATGCTGAGCAAAATCAATGCCAGAAATGTCACGCCAGCAAAATCCACCCGAGCTGCCCTCAAGTCGTCGTTGTCGTCGTCGTCTTCGTCGTCGTTGTCGACGCCATCCAAATCCAGGGGAAGCAATATACCCACCGCCGAGAATCTGAATCTCTCGACTCCCTCCAATCTCAAGACGACCACTGTTTTCGGGGCAGGGGGACAAAAGGAGGCCAAGAAGATGGTCCTACTTGAGGACGTCAAACGCCAACTCGGGAAGGAGAGGAGCAAGTACGAAAGGATCATGGTTCAGCTGCTCCAATTCATGAGCGACTTGAACACGAAGGAAAATGAAATAGAAACGCTCACAAAGCGACTGGAGTTGGAGGAGAAGAAGTATGAGGGGAAGAGAAAAGGTCAGAAGGAGAACAACAAAATGATCTACCAGCTCAGTAAAAAACTTGAGATGCTGCTGCTAGATAACAGTGAATTGCGAGACCAGATCGAGTGTCTGAAGGAGCAGCGGGACTTGGAGAGGGAGAGGATTGTCGCCAGGGAGGCGGAGAAGACATCGACAGAGTGAGGTGAGGTACAGGGGAAAAGAAGGGAGGCAGGGTTTAAAAATTAAAGTAGAGATGTAGAGATGGGTTAGGAGAGTTAGGAAGGAATAATAATAAACGTGATGATGACTTGCTGCTTGTTTTGCTCGTGACGAAAATATGAATGCTCTTTCAGGCTGCCATTTTTTATTCAGCAGAATATACTTGTTCTTGTAGCGGTGATGTGGTGTGCAAGTGGTTTAGATTCCGAGCCATCTGACTCGGGTTTATATCGCGAGTTCGAGTATACGGAGGAGAAGTGTGTGGATTGGGATCCCGACTCGGATTATGAGCGAATGATTGATGATAAGGATGATTCAGATTCGCCTTACCTAGCTCTGCCCGGGGCACCGACTCTGACGAGACCGACAGACCGACGGCACCGAACACCGAACCGCGGGAGGACAGGAAACTGCTATCTCAACTTAGATAGATTTTAAAATCTCGTTATAAAAAGCCCCTCAAGGACAAACAACGAAGAATTAGGCATAGGCATGTTGTTCAATCCAAACTCCCGGTAGGACAATCTACATAGAAAAACGAAACGACCGCTTCTCTGTCAATTGGAATGGTGGGTGACAGCACCATGGAGATCGAAGCTGACCTCCTAGACCGATTGCGTAACATCCCTCCCTCCCAAGAGCTTGTTGATATCCGCCAAAACCAAATCAACGCTATAGAGAACCTAATGACAGAGTGCTCCAGTCACCTCCAGGAGCTTAAAGGGATGAAGGATATGCGTTGGGAGGATAAAGAGGACAACCCCGGGGCCTCGCAGGCCGCATCTGCAAATCCGAAGCAACGAAGGAAAAGCAAGAGGAAACAGAACAACCGTAACAACCCCTCCCCCTCCCCCTCTTCTTCACCAACTCCTCCTTTTATTGACAGCGGAAACAAGAACACAACCAACAATGCTGAAAACTTTGACCTCAACCCCATCTCCCTAAATCTCTTTGCTTGGCTTCACATAATGAAAATGGACAAATTCCACCCGTCCAACATTCGTCACTATTTGAGTAATGGCTTCGTCGTTGCTTCCATAATTTCGCGCTTCTTCCCAGCGCAGCTGAGTACGCACAGCTTTGATTCGGGGATCAGCAGCAGTAGCAAGAAGAACAATTGGGGACAGCTGACGAAATTCTTCCGGAAGTGGAATCAAGGCAAGGAAGTTTTCAAGAAAAAAGACATTGAGAACTTGTGCGACGTGAAGTGTGGAATGGAGGGCAACGATAGCGGAATACATATCTTGTTGGAGGTGTATCGTTTTTTGTTCAAATGTAAGCTTGTGCCGAAATTATCCGAGTGGAGCAAATCTCTCCACAAGGACCACCCCTTTCACATTGGCAAGCACACGAATGTTGCTGCGGCACAGAGCGAGACAAAAAACCCCGATAAGATCGAGGAAGAGAACGAGGAAGAGGTAGGACCAAACGAGCGGGGGGAGGGCGGGGGGGGGGGGGTGCGATGCGATGCGATGCGAGGCGATACGATGCGATGCGATGCGATGCGATGCGATGCGATGCGATGCGATGCGATGCGATGCGATGCGATGCGATGCGATGCGAGCGAGGCAAAAACGTGTCGTCACAAAATAACTGTTTAACAAAGAACGGCAACAAAACAACTAACAACAACCCACTCCTTTGTGAATATACAGCTCGCGCTTCTTGCACAGCAAGCCGAAGAAAAGAAAAAACACGATGACCGTTCTAAAGCCTACAAGACTGCGCTGCGCATGGTCAAACGGCTCAGGCACAAGGTTGAAACTAGCTCAGAGACCAAGACCATGGGAGCGAAACCCCACGTCAATTACGCAAAAATGTTTGCCCACATGGACGTCGATTTGACCTCCGATTTAGACTTTGAAGAATTTTTATTTGTGTGTCGCCAGAAACTTAAAATCAGAAGAGAGACCGATAGCGACGACGTAGTAAGGAGCCTTTTTGAGTTCATTGACGCAGATGAATCCACCCGCATCACAATGCAAGAGTTTGCCCGCTTCTGTCGGGAGGCAGAGCGTTATGACAAAAACGAAAAGACTTCGAAGTTCGTCATGGCACCCAAGAAGGAGGCTTCAAAGCCGCGGAAGTCCACCAACCAGTCTTCACACGACAAAAATAAGATAAACGGCATGGGGGGAGGCAAGCAAAATCAGAGTCTCCCAACCGGCGGGAACAAGCAGCAACCCGAAAAAAATGGCATCGAAGGGGATCAGAAAAAATCGCGTTATTCTCACCCTAGTCCGAACCCTTCCCCGAACCCAAGCCAACCTCGTCCGGGAAGAAAAGAAAAACAGGCTGCGGGGGAGGCTGCTGGAACTGGAACTGGAACTGCGGCGCCCAAACAGGTTCAAGACAAAAGAAAAAACGACGGCATTAACAACAGCAGCAGCACCGCGAACAACAAGAGCAACAATAGAAGCAGCGTCATCAATAACAGCAGCAGCATCAGCAGCAGCAACAACAACAACAACATCAGTGGCAGCAACAACAAGAGCAAAAATAACAACCACAACAACCACAACAACAATAGCAACAACAACAACAACAGACAGCAGCAACACCACCACCACCACCACCACCACCACCAACCACTTCCTCCTCAACACTCCCCACCGAATCTCCACTCCAATCCACCCCGCAATCTTCATAAAGGCCAAGGCAGACAGAGACAGAAGATCAAGACCTTTATTCAACCTAACCTCGCACCGCGGGAGAAAAAGGAGAATCACCACGAAATGATGATTGCTCGGAAGCGGGATGCAAGGCTTAAGTCATTGTTAAGTAAAAAGGGGGTAATAACGGAGAAGGACTTACCAGGGAGAGCAGGCCCAGGCGAAGGGAAAAACATGCAGGAGCAAGTACCGCAGCGACCGCCCGAAAACAAACAAAAAAATACCACCAAAACCAATAGCCCGATGAAAAACCGGAAACTGAAGGCGGCTGCTAAAAAAATGAAGAAACCGACTGTCATCAAAAATGTCGTAGCAAATATGGTTGCCAAAGCTGTTCCTAACGGCGGCGGTGGATTTGGAGGAGGACAACAAAGCAACAATTCTGCCGTAGACTCCATGGGTCTACGTACAATGAATGGGAATGCAAATGGGAGTTTAGAAGCGAACCCGATTGGGGGTAAGGATGCCATGGGCCCGGAAAGTGCTATGTCGCTGAGCGAACAGATGGCAATAGCGCAGGCTAAGGCGAAAGAAAAGAAAATGATGCAGCAGGCGTCCAGTGGTGGCAGTGGTAGCGACGGCGTTGGTAGCAGCGGCGATGGCGGTGGCATGACTATGAATGGTAACACCAACCAACAGTTTCAGTATTACCAAATGATGCACCAACAAAAGCAGCCTTCTCCTTCTATGATGGGGGGCATGATGAGAGCGGGAATAGGACAGTTTGGAGACGGGGCGGGTGGAGCTAGTAGCGAAGGCGGAGGAGAGTTTATCAACCACACTCCTACCTATCCCAACGTTGCAAGCGCAGGAGCTGATGCTGCCGGGAAACACATTCAACAGATGATGTTGCAGCAGCAGCAACAAGTCCAACTCCTACAGCAGCAGCAACAAGTCCAGCAGCAGCAACAAGTCCAACAGCAGCAGCAGCAGCAGCAACAAGTCCAGCAGCAGCAAGTCCAGCAGCAGCAACAAGTCCAGCAGCAGCAACAAGCCCGGCAGCAGCAGCAGCAGCAGCAGCAGCAGCAGCAACAAGCCCAGCAGCAGCAGCAGCAGCAGCAAAATCTTTACTTGCAGCAGCAGCATTACCACCCTTCCCATCCCCAGTATCCGATCCCTAATCCGGGAGCGTTTGTTCCTGGTATGCCAATCATGCACGTATTAAAGACACCAAGAGATCCCATGCAGAGGCTGAGTGAAGGACGGCGAGAGAGTGGCCAGGGAGAGAGCCCCACGGGCGGCCCTCTTATCGGTGGGGCTTTTGGCGAATACTTCGGTACCAACTATGCAGTGGGTGTGAGCGGAAGCGGCGGTGGAGGCGGAGGCGGAGGTGGAGGCGGAGGCGAAGGAGGGTGGATAGGCTTTCCAACTGGTGTAGGCAACTTTCAACACCCTGGTACTCACTTCGGCGATGGAGCTTAACAGGACGGGGAGACGGGGAGTAGTTGTTGATTGAACATTTTTGGAATTGTTATTGCACTGATAAATGTAACAATGTAAAGGCCAAAAAAAAGAGCTTTTTTTTTTGAAGCTTTATCCTTTTGTATTAGGGGCGAATCACTCAAAACTCAAGCTCCCCACGCCGGCAGATTGTCACCTGCCCCCTTATACAGCGGTCGGGTGCCCGCCGTAGAAGGGAGGATACAATGTCAGAGCTCCGGTCCTTCCCAGCGACTGGCTCCGAAGACGGATGTCTTCGGCAGTCACGCCATGAGCAGTGTGACGATTGCCGTCGCTACTCGAGACAAGTCTTGTAATGGCCGTCCCGTCGAATCGTTCCATGAGCTCTCTGTGAAAACCTCTCCTCCTTTCTCTCTGACGATCCTGTTCTCTCCGATTTTCCACTTCATTGGATGAGACGTCGTCGTTGTCACCGGTAATGCTGGAACGACGGCGGACAAGACTCGTCATCAACTCTCTGTAAATCTCCGCGCGCCGGTTTTCCGTTGGCTCTGGGGAAGTTCGGCTCCGTGGGCGAGATTGAGAAGTCGGAGGTGGCGGTGGACGCCGATTTTGGGAATGAGGCGGAGGGGGGGGGGGCACCCCGTGTCTATAAGGCACCGCCCCCTGGGCAGTAAGGACACCAGGGCTGTCTTCATCTCT
>Ga0115555_1001504_pt1 | contig 15931 bp, 11 predicted proteins | sample COGITO_mtgs_1104_2_FD_87285 | JGI IMG/M metagenome (GOLD analysis project Ga0115555, IMG submission 87285) | Pelagic marine microbial communities from North Sea - COGITO_mtgs_110407 | ecosystem: Environmental > Aquatic > Marine > Epipelagic | place: Germany:Helgoland, sampling site Kabeltonne... | reverse complement strand
ATAACAACAACAGCAGCAATGACAAGAGCAATAATAAGAATCCCTCCTCCTCCTCCAACGATAAAAATAACAAAGTAGACAAGATGATCGCCTGCGTGAAGCTCCTCTCCTCTCTCTTCTGGTCCTTCTCTGGTCCTGGCGGATACTTCCGCACCTTTGAGGAGATCAAGTCGTCCTCCTCGGACGTGACGGTCGGCGGTGGCGGTGGCGGTGTCGGCGGCGCCGTCGCCTCGGACAAAACGGTCGCCATGGGCGACATGGACGACTCCTCCCTCTCCTCCCTCGACGACCCCGTACGCGAGATCTTCAAGCACGTCGGCATGGGTGAGTGGGGGGCGTTCTGGAAGCGTTGCTACCTCCCCTTCTTCGTATCGTCCCTCGGTTTGCTATCCCTTGGCGCGCGGGACGCTGTCGGACCCGTCGCGAGGAGGTGCCTCCTGGTGGGGATCGACGGCGTTAGGGTCGGAATGGGCGTGGTGAACAGGGAGATCAAGAGGAACAACGACGACGACGCGAGACGGGTATTCGACGCGATCGTCGGGCTGATGAACGCGGGGAGCCAGAGGCTCGTGGGGGACGGAGGATCGCCGGAGGACGAGTCGTCCACGGGCGGGTTGCGGGGCGACCAGGGCGACGACCTGCTCCGGGCGGCGGGGATAAAGTTCTTCGAGGGCGTCGTCGTCACCTTCAGCAACGCGGAGGACGAGCTGCCGGGGAACGCCGCCGCGAGGAAGCAGAAGGGTGGGGGGCGGAAGGGGAAGTCGGACCCCTTGCTCTCCGGTGGGGGCTGGGGCACGAACGGGGGTGGGGGGGGGGGCAAGGGTAAGAGCTGCGCTGGGGACGCCTTCTCCCTTTCGGACCTGCAGGACGGTCACCCGACGATCACCGGCGAGTCGCTCCGTCGGATCGGTACGGACTCCCTCGAGTGCCTGTGCACGTGGCTGCGGAGCGGGGGGCAGGCGAGGCTGGTGGACGATCTGGGGGAGGACGAGGGGACGGAGGTTAGGTTCTTGAGGCCGGGGTATGTTAGCGACGCGATGAGGAGGGAGACGGCGAGGGAGACGGGGGGGGGGGGGCTTTGGAAGTGGACGCGGGGGAGGGCGAGCTTTGCGACCGCCGTCGGGAGCGTCAACTTTATCGGGATTAAGAGGAGGGGATTCTTCGAGAAGTGCCAGAAGGCGCTTTGTGAGGTGAGTGTTGAGCATAAGATAAGGCATGGGCGAAAACGCAAAGGGTTGTGTGGTGTGTGATGTGTGGTGTGTGGTGTGTGGTGTGCAAGCTGAAAATCCCTTCAATCGCTTCAATCACAATCAAATCACTGTTGAACTAACTAACCACACACACAACACAACACAACACAACACACAACACAACACAACACGACACAACACAACACAACACAACACAACACAACACAACACAACACAACACACAACACAACTTAGCGTCTCCTGGACTCCTCCGTCCCCCCCATCCCCTCCCTCCCTCTCGCCACCCAACGCTCCTACCTCCGCTCCTCCCTAATGACGATGCTCCGCAACCCCCTCTCCGTCTCGCGCTCGGCCACCTCTGCCACCTCGATCTCCTCCGCCCTGGCCTCCTCCGGCGTCGGGGAGGAGCAGCGCAACAAGGCCCGCAAGGCCGCGGAGCGCCTCTTCAAGCTCCAGAGCGGCAGCAGGGCCGAGAGGAACAGGGCGAACGTCGAGTACACGTGGGAGTCGGGGGGCGGCACGGAGCAGGAGGACAAGAACTCCATCGTCAAGCGCGCCAGGGAGCAGAAGCTCAGGAGCAAGGCCGCCCGGGGCCTCGGGAACGGGATACAGTTCCCCGACAACCTCTGCGACAACGTGGACCTGATCATGCTGAACTACAAGAACCTCCCCTCCAAGGTCCCCGAGAAGCCCCGTCCGGACCCCGCCAAGACCCTCGAGTGGCTGTCGGAGGCAATCTCCACGAGCGGCCGGAGCCTGCGACAGGAGAACGGACTCTGGTACGAGAGGGGCGGGAAGGGTTGGACGATGTCCTCCGATCCCGAAACGGGCGCGACGACCTTCGATTTCGACTTTGAGTTCGACACCTCGGACGAAAACGAAAACGAAAACCAGAACCAAAACCAGAACCAGAACCAGAACGAGTCCGAGAAGTCCCGGGCCAAGAAGATCTGGGACGGGCAGACTCGGAAGGCGGCGAGCGACGCGTTCAGCCGTCTCGTGGCGTCGGGTAGGTCGAACAACAGCCTCCGGGATAAGTTTCAGGGGGTGCTCGCGGAGCAGGGGGAGTCGAACGTGGACCTGTCCGCGGCGAATTCCGCGAGCACGGGGGCGCTGGGGATGAGCTTCGGGGGGGTGTGGGGGGACGGGATGGAGAATTTGAGGGATAGTATTAGCGCTAGGTTGGCGTGGATGTTAGAGGGGGTGGAGCCGAGGGGGGAGCTCGAGCTCGCCAAGAGGATTGACGCTATTACGGAGATGGAGATGAAGAAGGAGATGGAGAAGGAGAAAGAGAAGGAGAAGGAGAAAGATGACAAAGACAAAGACAAAGATGACAACAACGACAACAACAACAACGACAACAACAACAACAACGACAACGACAACAACGACAATAACCCCACCACCACCACCTCAGATACTAGGTGCTTCGAGTCGCTTCGAACTAAAAACCCCCTCGTCTCCGCCTCCCTCGCATTCGAAGTCCTCTCCGTCTCCAGCGGCAAGCGCTTCAAGAACAAGTCCAAGCTCACCGACGGGAAGCTGGGTTCCCGGGTCCTCTACGAGGCCTACGCCGACACCCTGGCCGACCCGTCCAAATTCGAGAGCGCCCTCGACGCCATCACCAGCAGCGTCGAGAGGTTCGGGAGGCTGAAGCTCAGCGACGACACGAGCAACAGGGTCTTCCAGGGGAGCGCGACGACGCTACTCGCCAACCACGTTTCCACCGTGCCCAACATGACGCCGAAGGGGGTCGACAACCTCTGCAAGATCTGCGATATTCGGGAGGCCGAGAAGTCCTGGAAGGAGGCTGAAGCCAACAGGAAGAAACTCACTAAGAAAGACGTCGCGCGCGCCAAGGCCAACTACGAAAGCTCGAAGAAGCGCGCGACCCAGAGCCTCAAGGTGATAAAGTCCCTCTGCGTCCACAGGACCTCCGGCCCCGTGGTGGAGATGTGCGTCTCTCGTCTTGTGGGTCTCTGTGGGGGGAGGATCCCCAGCGGGGAGGAGGTCAGGGAACTCTGCCTGAAGATAATCTGCGGGACGAAGGCGCAGACGAGCCTGTTCCAGGAGAGCGAAGAGCTGGAGGCGATGTTCGTCCGGGCCGCCGGGGAGGAGATGAGGATCGCCAGCGAGTACTGCAATAGCAGGAGCCAAGAGATTTTGGAGGAGAACGAGAAAACCATAAGGGAACTGGAGGACGAGATGAGGGACGAGGGCGTCAAGCCCCCGACCTTCAAGGAGTACGACCTCGTGAGCGAGCTGGAGAAGGAGGTGTACAAATCGAGGTGCTTCCCCCTGGTGCGCGTGGTGTGCGGGCTGTGCGTGAAGACCCCCTCGACGTCTCCGGACACCCTCTTCACCCTCGTCGAGTCCCTCTTCTCCGGTGCGACGGCCCCCGGCGCCGGAACCCTCTTCAAGGCGGTCGAAACGAACCTGGGAACCTTCGCCTCCAAGGCGGGGAAGAAGTTCGGGGAGGCGGAGGCGGTGAAGAGGGTCGCGGAGTTCACGAAAGACGAGGCCGTTCCCCTGCTGCTCAGGTTCATGGAGGAGATCGTGCCGGTCAAGGTCAATCAGACCGTGCCGACTAGCTTCATCGAGGCGTGCAAGGAGGTAAGGGGGAAGATGGGGGAGGGGGACGACGTCAGGTTCCTCCTGCCTATTATGGGGTGCATAAGCAGGGGGGAGTTGGTGGAGATGCTCCCCAGGTTCATTTTGGAGGGGGACGCCGTCCTTCTGAGCGCCAGCAGGAAGATGTCCGAGAGGCTTCCCCGACACAAGGCGACCTACAGGGACGCCGCGAGCACCGAGGGATCCCTCGTCGGCATGACGGGTTGCGAGCAGTTCGTCGAGATGTGCAACCTGGACTTTTCCAAGCACGGGATCGAGCAGAAGGCGTACCTATCTTCGTTCAACGCTCTGTTCGAGGACAGCCTTTTCAGCGACACGGTCGTGCAGAGCTCTCTGAGCGTCATCTTCACGAACTACGTCAAGTACAAGCCGAAGCCCCTGCCCCTGGCGTTCATGAGGATGGTGCTGAAGGCGATCATAAAGCACGTATCGCTGTATTCCTACATCTGCAACGACCTGCTCCCGAAGCTTGTCGCGGAGCAGCTCTGGGCCGGGACGGCCGACGACAAAAGACAGTGGCAAGGTGTGTGCAGGGCCCTCGGCGACCTCTTCCCCACCGAGGGGAACCCAAATCTAAGGCACCACAACTCCGTTGGGGCCATCATGAGGCTGCCCATCGATCAGTTCACAAAGTTCCTTACGCCGAGGCCGCAGATCAGGGAGCAGCTCGCTGTCATGATGCAGCAGGGACAGCTGGGGATGGAGCTCGATATGAAGAAGAAGAACTTTTTGTTGCAGCGGTGAATAGGAGATAAGGGGGGAAAAAAAAGTGAGAGAGAAAAGGGTCTCAGTGAATAAACTTGTGATAATTAAGAATGCTACTTTGCGGAAATGTACCTCCTTGATTTCGAGTAGATGTTAGGATCGTCGCTCAGCACAAGTTCCGACGGCAAGTTAACAGCCACGTCGTAATTCTCCACCTCCTCCTCCCCCAGTTCCACGTGCCCAAAGAAAAACTTAACCTTAGCGGCTTTCCCTTCCACCGCCTCCCTTTCCAGAGCGGCGAGATCGCCCCCGACGTACAGCGACTCGTCGTGGGGCGAGGGCGAGGGCGAGGGTGAGGACGACGGCGTTATCCTCCGGGAACCGGGAACTTTGGGGAACGCGTGGACGGTGGTGACGCTTTGGTCGGGGGAGGAGCCACCACCCCGGTAAAGGGTTGAGGAGGCGAGGATGGTGCCGAGGAATTTACCGGTCATCTCGCCAACTGTGAAGGCCGTTGGGTTGTTGAGATTGACTGCGAGGATGTAAGGGTTTTCGGAGGGAGGGGAGATTATGTCAATTACTAAAAGGGCGGAGTTCTTCAGATGGTGAGTACTTTCGGTAGAGGGGGCTAGCAGTGTCTTTCCTACGAGTTCACTCAATGAAAAGGATGATGTGACGGTTATATGGAGGAGAAGAAGGGAGAGCGCAAGGTATTCTACAATAAATGCCATTGTGAGGTCCTCTCTATAAAAACAAACAAAAAAAGGCCGCCGTTACTAAGCCCCCGTCGACTCTTCTACAAGGCATCGTTTTTTTTAAGGAATAAATGGATATCGACGCTACTGTTGGTGCCTCAGATTCCAAGACAGTAACCCCAAAATCTGGCAGTGGCACACATTTCGATTGGCGAACACCCCCGGCTCCCCCAAAGATTACTAAATCTCGTGGCTATGCTCCGTCCCACAATACTGTGCCTCACCCCTCCTCCAAGCTTACCGACTCCACAAATGTCCGCCTGAAAAAATTGAATGAGCAACTGGGCTTAAAGAGGGAGATTGAGCGCAGAGTAGAGAGGGAGACCTTCAGGGAGAAGAATGAGGTTGCGAACAAGCGTCTGAAGAACTATTTTTCTTCCGCGTTTCCTGAGGCTGTCTTTTCGAGGCAAATTCAGGCTGTGGAGCACAGTAACTTGATGAAGAGCGAAATTATCGGTGGTGGTGCTTGTGGTTCTGATTCGGGTGCTGGTGCTGGTCCTGCTGGTCCTGGTGTTGGGGAAGAGGAGAATTTGCTGTACTCTAATGTACCTCGAATTTTTTCAGCTGAGAAGGCAAAGACTGGTACCCGAACGTACTCTTCCATCCCTTACGGTCGGTTCTGCCACAAGTACTTTCGGAAATACGGTCCGGCAGGGGCCGGGAGACATTTCTACGAATTGATTGGGGTCAACGATTGCTGCAGGTTGTACTTTGACCTTGAGTTTTGCAAGGTCGCAAACCCCGATATCCGAGTCTCTGATGCAGAAATGATGGTCAAAGGCTTGAAAAAGGTTGCTTTGGAAGAGCTGAGGAAGTATTTTGAGGGTACAAAGGTAGGAGAAGATAGCATCGTCGATCTTGACAGCTCGACACCTGCAAAATTTTCCCGGCACCTTATATTCCACGTAGATCGCGATCGCTTTCTGTTCAAGGACAACCGGGAGGTTGGAAGATTCGTAAAGCAGAAAATCGTGGCGAGGCTGGTCGGTGAGAGGGAGGCGGGCGAGGGAGTGTACAGGGGGGGACATGACGAGTTGATCAAATACCTCTTTGTCAAGCCCAAAAATGTCAAGTCAGGGGAGGACAAGAAAGACCTGTTTATAGACGTCGGCGTCTACACGCGGAACCGCCTCTTTCGCCTCCTCGGCTCCTCGAAGTTTGGGAAACCTTCCTCTGCTGCTCTCCGAATTGCAGCTAAGAACAAGTTTTTGTTTTCCGCCGGATTCAACAATGCCAAGTTCTATAACGGGGGTGACGGCGATGCTAATAGAGTGAGTGCTAGCAACATGAAACCTAGCGGCTCTGTGGACGCGGTAATCGAGGAGAAAGTGAACTGGGCCCCTTTCGCTCTGGGGCTAGCAGAAACCTTGGTAGTGCCCATCACTGTCAGCGCCGAGGCTGTGATCGGCGGTGAGCTTGCCGAAGACGTCGCAACGACACAAATATCACAGTTTTCTCAGCTTGAAGTGATGTCAGAAGGCCAGCAAATTCCGACAGTAAATCATAGGAACAATGCCCCCCCAGTATCACAATTACAATTCGCCAATTACAATAAGGGAACTTCCACAGACGGGGATGGCGAACTTGTCCTCGTCAGAAATTTCCAAGCCAACAACCCGGCACCGTCCCCTTTTCCTATTTTGGATGATTTTGTACTGAATACACTTGCCAAAATTGGGATGGGACCTAAAGATTCTGACGAAGTATATTCAGCCCCAATCACCATCGGTTCGTGGTCGTCATTTAACAACAAGTTGACCTATCAAATACGTGGAAATAGATTCTGTGAAATCGTAAAGAGACAGCACAAGGTAAGGAGCACAAAGTCCATTCCTTTTGGGTGGAAACAATTTTCTGTGAGCTATTCTTCTCTCTCGCATTCCTCTCTCGCATTAAGTCTCTCACGCACGGTACACAACTCGGCACAGTCGAACGGAATTTTTTTCACCGTCGATTTAAACAAGGGAGTCTACTTTCAGGGTTGCTTTGATATAGACTGCAAGATGAAACGTGAATACAACAGTAGCCTAAAGAAGGTTGTGCGACTTCCGCGAGAGATCGATGAATGGCTGTTCGAGTTGAAGATGGTTGTCGCGACAGAGAAGGCGGAGAGCGTTACCGAGAAACAGAGGGAAAGCAACAGCAAGGAAGAGGGTGGGTGTGAGAGCGAAAGTGAGGACGAAAAAATGGGTGCCGAAAACGGGAATGATGTATCCATATATCATGACGAGGACATCCTCGAATACATTAAAACAGCGAATTACTGAAACGTGGAGTAGAAACGTGGAGTAGTGATAAATTTGATAACTCGGAATGTAGAGCAGAAGAGTGTTTCCTTCGCAAAAACTTATTCTTCTTTTGGTCTCTTTCTATGCAAAACGAGGGTCCCGTTCGGCTTGTATCCAGTCTTTTTGCTGTGCGTAAGGAATGTCTTCAATCCAGGAATTTTCAGAATCAAAAATGGTATAGAAAACACTTGGTAAAAAGTTTTGCACCAATAGACCAGTGCGAACCACATCCAGCGATCGCCGATGTCCATGTATAATACATAAGCCATTCCCGACCCAAATATGATAATAAATGACGCGAGATCGTATCGAAAGAGAAATATCATGAAATTCTTCGACTCGCCTTGGATCTGGGGAGAGCGACAGAGAAAATTGTTAGCCTGGAAGAACTCATCAGATGTGAACGGCAGCGTTACGAGAGAGAAGTGGAGGAAAAGGGGGTTGAACTCATCAGATGTGAACGGCAGCGTTACGAGAGAGAAGTGGAGGAAAAGGGGGTTGAATTTGAACAATCCTTACATGCTTGAGCTTGAAGTTCTCCTGGTGGAGATTTACGTCTTCAGAAATCATGCCTCCTCCGGATTCATTCTCATAATCAATCTTGAATAGACCCGTCTTTTCGCTGTAACTTCGAATCGTAGCGCAAATTTTTTTACTTCTCCTGGTGATTTTCTTTCCGCTCGTCCTGCAAATGAAGCTCTTATTCAACAAAATAACTAGAAAAGCAGGCGTAGCGAGTTGAGGTGACGCAAGTGAATGTCAGTAGTTCGAAACTAATAAAAAAATAAAAATACCCAGGTAAAAAAAATGTCAATGAGGAATCCGCTCGCTCGCTCGCTCGCTCGCTCGCTTGCGTCCTTTGTTCCGGAACTTACCGCTCCCCACCAGCCTACTGTCAACGAAGATTTTTCCTCCAAGACTTACGGACTTGGACAACAAATAAAAGCCGAGGTAGGTAAGAGCAACCTTGGCGAGGAATTCGAAGAGGGTCATTTTGAAGAGCCACTCTTGACCGAAATATTGTATCGCGTACGAGTCGGGGCTAACGATTCCGGGTCCGTAAAGGTCGCAAGTGTGAAGTGTGTCAGGTGTTTGCAAGCCAGCGCAATTGAGATACTTCAAAACTCCGATGACCAAAAATAGTAACCCTTGCACAAACTGTAGGCCCTTGAAGCTCTCAATATAATTGATGCACTGAAAGTCGTCCCTCTTTTCGATTACTATCAATTTGAAAGCAAATATGAGGGTTTGCATGCCAATGTATGGGACTAGATTCAAGCAGAAGAAGAGAATGAACCAAGGGTCTCGAAGCTTCCCCCAGATTGTCTTGTCGAAGGGCTCCAGATGATATCGAAACTTCGCCGTGAACCTGTTGACGACAGGTGCACAACAGACAAAATTCTTGTTCGCGACGGAGCAGTCCTCGTACTTGTCGATTTCCTCGATTTTCATGACGCCCTTCAAGATATTGAGAATCTGCAAATGCACCTCGTACCAGAGGCTCTCTACGAGCGTTCCGACAGTCAAGGCAACTCCGCTGGGAATGTAATAATCGTTTGTCACATTCTTCCTGAACTTCTTGCCCAAATTCACCAATTGGTTATCAATCTTCGATATCAAACGCCTCTGAACTAACCAGTGGAACTCGTCGACCGTCTGCTTGTCAACTAGTGTGCTGAAAAGGGTCGACATTTCATTATTCATCCAGCTTTTGTCCCCTTTTGCAAGGGGTATCCAGACATCGACGGGTTTATTCCTTCCCTCGAATTTCTGGGGAATAGACCACAACGGAACCTTAACAACGCCAACGAGATCATCGGCTGACCAGGTATCTTTGTCCCACACTTCTAAAACCAAGGTATGGTCATCAACTCTCATCTCCACATCCTTGCCTATCTCAAATACCTCATTAAAGTAAGGATAAAGGGTTCTTTGTCTCCCCATTGTCCTATAGCTCCCCGCGCGCGGTATCTTCTTTCCCTCGTCGTCGACCACGTAAGCGTATACAAAAGGGTCGGCGAGCCCATTCAAGTCCATTGGAGGGAGATCGCAGCACTCCACGATCCTACATATTACGTTAAAATAACGGCTTTCACTGCGCATACTAAGGTGGATACGAATTTTGCCCCTCAGTTCCCTCCCCCCGTTTTTATTATTGCTGCTGCTGCTGACTCCATCTGCAACCGCCCCGTCGCCGTTAATATCTTCTTCGTAATCGATATCGCGATCGTCTGTCAGGGCCTTGTTCGTGTAGCGCGACGTCTGTGGAGGACGTTTCTTCTCGTCCTCGCTTAAAGTCCGGCCGCTCACACTACTCTCCATCCTCTGCAACACCCGCTTTCTCCCACTACTCTTGTTCTTGTGTAGAAACGCTTCCCAAATGTCCTCTTCCACGAAGTAGCAGCCTCGGAGCGCACGGCCGAGCTCGGAGCCAGCAAAGACGTAGCAGGATGAAGTGTGACAGGAGGAGAGAGGAGAGAAGTCGATGGCGTGCGGACAGAGGAGACGGCCGGACGGGTAGCACTTTACATGGTGGAAAAACTTTACAGACCTTTCGCCAGTCGACGAAGGGGAAGGAATCGCCGCTGCTTGTGAAGAAATGGCCGTAGGAATCGTTGGCATCGTTGCTGTTGATGATTTTTCGGAGGCAGACAAGTGGGAGGTATAGCTATTCTCGTTGGTGGTCTTATTATCTAATAGGAGAGGCTTTTGTGCCGAAGGTGGTGATATCGCCACAGATTTTGGACTGGGTGATGATGTTGTTGTCGGTAGTGAAGAGGCCTGCATCTCACTGTCATAGGTCTTAAACCTCACAATCGTCAACTTTAAAAATTCGATTTCCTCCCCCTCGCGTCCGGTCTTCTCTGCCGGTCTTCTACCATCCCCCCCGTCCTCGTCCTTCGCTGTCATTTCAGCTCTTTCAACTTTCTTTACGAACTTTTCCCTCAGCTCACCCCTTCTGCCCCCCACAACGGGTCTCATCTCCCCTCCTGGCATTCTCCTAAATTCTCCCAGCTCCCAGTCTCCGCACAGAACCGACGGCTTTGCGCCATAGTGAAGAGGGTGGTGCGGGTGATAGTGATCAGTAAATTGAGGGAAATGCTGCATTGCACTGCGACAGCAAGCCTTGGAAGTCGTTGAGGCAGTCACAGTGGCATTTGTGGTGGCCTCTGTTGCAGCTGCTATGACGACGTTGGTCTTGCGAGCGGCAGAGTTTAGCGCGGTTGTAACCTTTCGGGGCCCCGCGCCAAACGATGAATCACCACCTACGTTACCTAACTCCACATCATCAATATCCCTAGTAACAGTAACAGTGTTGCCGGCAAGTGTTGACACCAACTCTACATACATTTCCTTCGCCACAGAAGCTTTTTTGTGACCTTCGGTGGTTTGGGAGAGTTCATCGCTGATATCGCCCCAAGCAGCCCACTTCTTTCTGCCCCTCAAGTCCAAGAGACTGGGGGGAGTTGCTGAGGAGGCGGCCTGATCCCCACACATTGAGATCTTGTACAGTCCGTACAAACGTAGTTGCGCTTCTGTTGGGACAGAAGGGAGATCTCGGGCAATGTTGACGGCGCGATCAAAAGCCGTCTCTGTCATCTTAAGGTGAACTTCCTTATTGATGAATAGTTTAGTTCACTGTTTTTTCTTTATTCGGAGTTTTTTGCTTCTCAGATCTTCGATCTTCGGAAGATCTCCCCCAATAAATTTATTTTATTCACGTTTATTAGGGCTATTAAACAAGTAATTCATACTGTCGGTCTCACAAAATGCTGCCTGTGCAACGAATCATCATCATCAAAACACTTTTTGACAAACTTACGACTGCTTCCCCGGTTTCTTGGGCTGGTAAAGAATCTTGACTCCGAAAGCGTAGGCAAACACCTCGACTAATATCCCTTGTAGCTCGTGAGTAATCAAATAGCCGCACAGCTCCAGTGCACTCTCGAATGTGGGTACTTCTTGTTTATTCTCATACAACGTCACGCGATTATCTCCCCAGGGGATGAAATTTTGCTTTAGTAACAAGATTGTCGGAATAACAACGGTGTTGTAGGTCTTGAAGCTGGGCGTAGGGGTTGAAATGATGGTGTGACGATTCCCAGGATATTTGCCGTGCGTACTCAAAAGATGGGTGCCACAGGTCGAAAACGATACAGATAAAGTCCAATTATGGATAATATCGCTGAATTCAATCACGTGCTTGAGCTCGAGTAACTTGCTCCAGACCTTGATTGTTGAGTCGTCGCTGCAGCTAGCAATCAGGCCACCGAGGGGGCTATAAACGACTGCATTGATGCATTCGCCGTGGGCATTGTCTAATGATATTATTTGGACCCGGTCAACAACCCTCCAGAGCCGCAACGATTTGTCGGAGCTTCCTGAGCATAGAATGGTGCTATCAGGGGAGAATGAGATGGAGTTTACGTCTTGTATATGGCCCTCTAGAGTAGCATAGAGTAGCGCCGTAACATCCGCAAGTGTGTAAACCCAAATGTTCGTATCGCTGCCTCCGAATGCAAGCAGCTCATCGTTTGGGCTAATGTCAACTGCATAGACAACGCCATTATCCCTCAACACCTTTTCGCACACAAACTCCCCCTCCCCGTTCCTCGCCCAGATACAAACTGTTTTATCTCCACTACCAGATACGACAGTCGACATGTCAGTTGACAAGGCAATATCCCAGACCTCTGCTAAATGTCCCATCAATTTTGTTATCGGTTCAAGTGTCTCATCGTTGACCAAGAGAACACCATAAAACCACCCATTCTCCCCATCACCAAAATTGTCCTGTTCACAATATTGCACGGCAAGTGTTCCACGTCCGATGGCCATTTTCCCAGCTATTTTACTGTTGACGCTCTTCATGACAACTCCCGAGGCTGGATCATGCAAACGCAGTAAGTTGTCTTCGACAAGGGATGCAACATGTTTCCCACTCCTCGTCTGTTTAGCGCACATTGCCCCGTCTCCCACAGGGAATTGCCACCCGCAGATTCTCTTTTCCGAGAGTTTTTCCATATTGTTGTTGGTGGCCTTTTTCTTCGAGAAGTGGTCCCAGCTGTTTTCCTGTTTGAAATCTGTCAAAATAACTCACAGGGGTTCAACAACTATAAAAAAGAGCGGGAAGTGTGTCCAAAGATGACAGAATCTTTTTTTCATTGCTCCTTAAATGTATTCTAAAAAAATAACTCGCGAAAGGTCAATTTCCTCTCACACACACACCTAGCCCTCTAGATTAATTTTCTCACTAGTCCTTCACATTAGACGGAATTAAGGGGTTTTAACCACTGTTTATCCCGTTTACTGTTACTCAAACCAGATCACCGTGACCAAACCAAGAGAAAACCTCGTCATATTATTGTCCCAATGTTGCCGGCAAGACGCTTGCCATTGCGTCCTGCGTTGAAATATCTTGTTTCGTCATCGTCATCTTCATCGCTGTCGTCGTCATTGTCTTCGCCGCTCTCCTGTTCCACGGCCAAAAGGCTACCCCTACTACCGCCACGCAACTGTGTACCCCAATTTGTTTTTCGCCCCTTGACTACCTCCTCCACGACGCCTGATCCTCCGGACGTGCGTAAAATAAATGCCAGGGCAACCAGTGGAAGTAATGACGATGAGGACGACGAGTTTGAGTGGGTAGCGCCTGTTGACCGCCCCCACTTGTCGTCCTCTGATGATAGCCCGGAACTGGATGCTGACAGCTGGGGCAACTGGTCTCCTCCTCCCTCAAAAGAAAACAGATCATCAAGCGGTGTGAGTTCGAATGCGGGTGATAATCCTCTCCCAGATGTTATCCACCATACGCTACTCTCAATATTTGAAATAGAGCATCTCCTCACTGCTTTGCGTGCCACTGATATTGCTACGGTAGATGTATCAGAGAAATTCAGCTCACCGAATACGTTCATGGTTTTCTGCACTTGCAGTCAGCCATCACAGATGAGAGAGTGCGCCGATTACTTGGTTCTGGCTCTAAAGGAGAGAAAATTGCAAGAGTGCGGAGTGGTTGGTGCGAAGCTCGGTGCTGAAGGGTACGACTGCAATGACTGGATGATTGTGGACTGCGGGAATGCAATTGTTCAGATCATGGACGCAACGACAAGGGAAAGCTTGCAATTGGAGGAGAGGTGGAACAACCCTGATAGCGACCAAGATGTGGTCGATGCCCTGGGTGGCGAGTCGAATTCCTTCAAGAAACGCAAAGACGAAGAGACAGGCGGCTTACTGTTCGACGATCCGACGATAGATCGATACGTTGAGGCGCGTCCAATTCCGGATTCTTACGATGTGGGACTGGAAGAGGCACACATGGAGAAAATGGTTCGCAAGTACGTGCACAAGGCCAAGGCCAAGAAGATGAAGCTGAAGAAAATAAAGGCGGGGAAATTGCGTCAGAAGAATAAGGTGGTAATGAAATGAATAAAAAGTAGAACGGCCCGTCGCAGTTTTTTTGGGAAATGTATTTATACTTCTTATATGTAGTTATTTTGTTTTCACGTAGAGATGTGCGTTTTATTTTCCTGGCTTTTCATGTAATTTTATTCCCTTGTTCATGTACGGTCAGATCTCCCCTGATGATCCTGAAAAATTTTAGGTATTCCTTTCCTTTGCTCGCTCCTCCTGCTCATCGCAGTCGTCCGTAGCCATCTCTGAGCTCTCTGAGCTTTTGAACATGCCACGGCCTCTTGCAGACTACCCCCGAATATATTACAGTACACATACAACTGTACAGTTGATCCATTATTTTATATTAAGTTTGTGCATACAAGTTAAGTCCTCCTCATGACCCACATCGCAACATGCTTGGGGATGACAACTCTGTACAGCTCCTCTTCGAACCCAGTCATTTTCAGTTGGCTTAGAAAATTCTTTTGGAACTCCAAAACATAAGGCTCCCCGCTGAGCATCTGCTTGCTGGGTTCGTAACAAGGGCTTATGTCAACGACGGCGAGTCTACCTCCCTTCTTGAGCAGCCTCCTCGCCTCTCGCAAGACTTTATACCTGCCCAGCTTCGGGCACTCATGGAATGCATACATGATGGTTACGACATCGAACGTACTGTCGGGGAAAAGAGTTCTCTCTCCGTTACCCCGCAAATAACTGAGTGTGCCAGTTCCACCAGCTTCATTCCCCTGAATTCTTGCTCTGAGCTTGGCAACCCTGAGCATTTCTGGCGAAGTGTCCAGCCCCAGCACGTCGGCATCTTTGAAGTGTTTTTTGAGCGCTCTGGTGGACATTCCTACACCACAACCAATGTCGAGGATTTTCCTCTCTCCTTCTCGTTTTGTCATAAAAGCGCCATCGGCAAGGAAGGCGGAGATTTCATCCCGAATGTCCCTCGAATCGTAAGCCAATCGGTCAATTAGCTTCGTTGCGAATGGGGCAATTGCAGCATGGAACGCCCCCGAAAGGCCCGTGTTTCCGAAATTGTGGATGCGAGGATCAAACCAATAGGCCTCCTCCGGTGATGCGACTGTTGACCCCCACTTTTTGTAAGAAGTCGGGGATCGATTAGTTGGCGCTGTTGGAGCTATTGGCGTTGTTTGTGGAGCTATTGGTGCTGTTGGTGGAGCTATTGGAGCTGTTGGAGTTGCTGCAGATGTTAGAGAAGCGGAAAGTTCTGTTGTTGGTGTGTTGGGTGAAACTGAGTCAGAAAAAATCAAATGGGTTGGGTGGGGTTAGTCCGCAGGTTTTCATCAACTATACCCGTACCGTATAAAAAACTTAACTCACCTATACGACCTTCATCATTGAAATTCTTCAAATACAGCCCCTTGGGCAAGGTGAATGAAATAGAATCTCCATTTTCCTTCTCAACTTCCACAGGTGTTGTTCCACTTTCCCTAACCCTCTCCCGAACCAAGAATCTCTTCTTGTTGATTTTTTCCTCGGCCATCAGGTCTTCAAGGAAGAGCCCACTCGACTCTTCCTCCCTTCTACGAGCAATGTTCTCCAAGTGATCCTCGTCTGCAAGGATGGCCCAGTCTGGCAATGCATTGGGGGTTGGTGGTGGAGGAAGTGGAGGGGACGTTAAGTTGGGGGCAGGGATTTTGTAAACCGTCTTCTGAGCGGCACCTGATGGGAGTCTATATGCCACCGAATAAGTTGACAGAAAAAAAGAGATATAGATAGACAACATGGGTAGGAGGCAAGTGGAGGCAAGTCTGACGAGAATTGTGCGTTAAACTTGTGAGTTTGTTAGTTTACGAAGTTAATTTTTGTTTCCTGCTGATTGAAAGGCTATTTGTGGAGGTTTTACGATACTTACATTTAGTTTCTTACACTCTTGTCATACATAAAAGAGTTTTCTGTCATTTTTTTTTTAATTTTT
>Ga0115555_1001489_pt1 | contig 16011 bp, 15 predicted proteins | sample COGITO_mtgs_1104_2_FD_87285 | JGI IMG/M metagenome (GOLD analysis project Ga0115555, IMG submission 87285) | Pelagic marine microbial communities from North Sea - COGITO_mtgs_110407 | ecosystem: Environmental > Aquatic > Marine > Epipelagic | place: Germany:Helgoland, sampling site Kabeltonne... | reverse complement strand
TTACGCACGAAGTGCACCCGGGACTAGCAGCCGGGTCAGTCCAGACTAATGTCACAGATAAGTCGTCGGCACTACAACTAGCGGTATTTACTGGAAATGTGTACGTGTCAGTGGCACCTGCGCAGATCAACATCCAAATTTGGTTCCGCCTCCAACAACAACATCTCTCTTTCCCATGCTCACCGGCTCTCCAATCTCACTCTGCATGACGCAGACTATTTGGCTCGATCTCGCCAGAATCTTATTCGACAAAGGGAGAGAACGGAGAACTTGTCCGTAGATTTTTTAAGGAAAGCCAGAATTGCAATTGATTCACAAGATGAGAATGCAGCGTCAGAATGTCTCCGCCTTTTTGAGCTGCAAAAGACATCCGCAGAGAATGTAAAGCTTCTTGTAGACAATGAAACTACATCTGTAAACCGCCTGCGGGACGACGTCGCGCATGAGACAACGATAAAATTTTCAACGGAGCCCTTAATTCCTTCTATCAACGTTCCAAAAATGACAAGAAAAAGGGAAGTTCTCAAGACATCTCAACTGCCATCGATTGGTTTACGAACTTCCAGCATAATTGACTCATGGAACGACAGCTTGGGAACAGAAGCATCCTCCTACGAATCCATTTACGTCCATGCAGAGAGTCGCCTCCAATCCACGATAAGTCAATGCAGAATTGAAAATTCTGGTACCAAATCTCTCCATCCGGCTCTTGCCGCTGTCCTGGGGGACCTTCTCTTGAAGTTAGAGGGTGGTAGTGCAAGATTCAACGACTTTTTCAAATTGTTGAGGGTGCATCTTCTCAATTCTATCTATGGTCCCAAGCCAGATTTTTCCGACCCTGACTTTGTCTGCACTGCCGGTTACCTATATCAGAACCACGAGCCTCTATTTGTCACTCTGGAGAGGACATCCGCTCAGCTAGAGGAGGCCACAGAAAAGCTCAGTATGGAGGCTCGAGGTGTGAGCCTGAAAGAGCAGCTTGGCAAAAAGAATGCCGGAATAAATCTAATGTTTAATAAAGGCAAACAACTCCAGCGTCGGATGATTTTCCGAGTTTGGGCGAGGTGGGTGCTCGAGGAGAGGGCCCGACGCAAAAAATTCGATCGTCTGCTCTTGCGAAATTGGTTCAAGATCCTGAGGAAGGCTGTGTGGATCAGTGTTGAGGAGGAGGAGGGGGATGGGGATGGGGAGAGGTCAGAAGTTGGCAATGATGACAACAATAGTGGCAAAGGTAATATCGATATCGAGGAGAAAAAACACAATACCAACACCATCGATATCGATACCGGCGGGAAGGAGCACGAAGGCGTTACCACCGATATCGGCTCAACCCCTGAAGAACGCAAGTTGCAGAAAAGTATGAGACGCCTTGCGAAAGAGAACCAGGCCATGAAAAAAAAGGTCGCTGAAATGGTTTCAAAACAGAAGGAACTGGAGCTTGAATTGGAAATAGCTTACGAAATATGCTCGGAACTTGACCCGAACCATGATGTTCATGATTGCAGTGTTCAGAGTGAGGCGATTCGAAAGCACGAAGAAATTAAACTGATTGACACTAAATCTCCAGAGGCCTCCGGCAAGGCCAGCAAAATAGGCTTAGCCGCCGGTACAGGAAAATTGATGAAATGGAGACAATTATCGAAAAAACGGCTGGAAGATCATCTTGCCACTAATAAATAATATTGTCATGGTCATGTCTGTCAAAAGTGTTGATGCAGGCATCGTCACAGGCATTTATTTCTGCAGAACCTGTAAGTAGTTTTAAATAAAAAATTGGACCGGAGCAAGATAAAAAGGTTTGATACGTTAATGATAGTTAAAATACGTTGTTTTGAATAGATTCTGCCTACCCTCCAACCTCCAAATAAAAACCGGACGAAAAAAGACAATCTTCTTTTTTCGACCTCATCTGGCAGCCCATTCTATCAAAAAAGCCCCCCCCCCAATGGAACCATGGGCTGTGGACGTGGAGGACGCCTTTTACATAGCACAAACCTTCAATGGCCATCACATTGTAGGATCAAGCGGCATAGGTGATGCACACGGCTGGCTACAGCTCTACAAAGTGTCTAGTGGGGCACTGGTTAAAGGAATTACATGCTCTCCCCGCAGCAAAATAGCTATCGGAGATGGATTCATCTTGGCGTTAAACAATGAAGAGGTGTTTGGGGGCCGACATGCTCAGGTGGTTCGAATTCACGATGAAGAAACTCTCAGCCCGCTTCAGTCATTGGCAGGCCACGGCGGCGACATTCTCTGCCTGGCGATTTCAAAGGATTCCCAGATCATTGTGTCTGGAGGCTTTGACTGCACAGTCAGAATATGGAAAAAGAGTGGCCCCAAATTCTCAAGCTTCCAGGTACTGCACGACACAAACGTAATTTGCGCCGTTGCTATCAGTCACGATAGCGGAGTACTGGCTGTGGGTAGCATGGACAAGAGCATCAAGACTTTTAATATGGCGAATAATTTTTCGCACATGCAAACTTTGCTTGGACACGAGGCCCATCCATCGGAGCTTTGTTTTTCTCCCCGCTTGGGCTATTTATGCAGCTGCAGCGCTGACGAGACCATCAGAATTTGGAATCCAACTGACGGCAGGAACGCCATGGTTAACGTGAGTTTATAATTTGTGCTCTGAGTATTCTCATCGGTATCGAAGTCAGCAGATGATTCGGAGTCCTCGAGAAGATCGATGCTTCTTCAAAGTTTTATTTTTCTCTGCTAACACAACACACAGAAAGCGCACAGTGATCCGATTAATTCTGTGGATTTCTCCCCTGGAGGAGGACTGATTGCGAGCTGTTCGGACGACGGAACGCTTAAAATATGGAGCGCCCGGACCCTTAAGTTGTTGCACACGATCGACTTCGGGTACAATATTCGTAGTCAGATGGTTAATGTCAAATTCTCCACCTGCGGAAGGTTTGTTATTACTACCCACTTTGACAAGGCATTTGCGGTTAGGATGACTCCAGGGTACAAATTCTATGAACGAGTCGTGGTGCCGATGATAATCATGCTGCGCAAAACCCGTCCTGAGATGCACAAAGACAAGGGGCTACCGAATTTTCAGAGCGCTCTCCACACTTTATCTTACTTTTTGACCCGCGGCTTTGGTAAACTTTTCGCAAAAGTTATGAGCTATACAGTAAGTGGGCAGCATTTCGAACACAGCCTGTCACGTCATCAGGGTGTGGAGGTCGAGGCCAACGCGACTATGTTCGCGATCAACAGGTCTCAGCAGAAGACCATAACGGCGTTGCAGGGTACAATAAAGGAATTAAGGCGGTCTATCAGTACTCTCACGAAGACAAATTCCGCGCAACAGGAATTGATTAGCAAATTAAGTAAGAACCAAGAAAACAGCCAAACCTGACGGCGCCAAAATCAACTAAAGTAGACAATTGAGCAATAAGAATCCGGTTTTCCAAACCAAACCACGCGTCAAACATTTATTACCCAACTAATCAGTAATCGCCCTCAACAGTATCAGCGTTAATCGTCATATCCAACGCCTCGCCAGTGATGCGTTCGTACAAGCTGAGAACATCGTCAACATCCTTCTCAAAGTGACTCAGACTGTCGAAGCTTTCGCTGATAAAGCAGCGGTCGGAAAGACCGTCGTCCACCGGCTTGTACGTCTCAGCGACACAATCGAAGCGCTTCAGAATCGATCCAAGGAGCTGGAGGCCAGGCATAATTTCTCGACCTGGGTCATTAGTCTCACACTTGGTGGACACGATGGCAATGTAAATGCCGTTTGCGGCAACGGAGTGCGCGCTAGAGACCATGCAAACGAATATGTCGTTCTTACGCCCCACGGTGACTCCTGGGATGATAATTTGGGCTGAGTCAGAGTTGTTGGTGTTGGGGATCGGGTGGTTCAAAAAGCAAATGGATCGGACAACCTTGCCGGTTGATACCACTCTGCGTTGTGTTGAAGTGAGGAGTGTATGAGGCAAGATGGGATGAAGTGGGGGTTAGGCGTGAGAAAGCGGGGGGACGAAGACAGATAGGATTGCTTCGTCTTGCAGCTATAGACATGCACATGCTCGTTTTATGTCGCTCGCAAATGTCGGTGAACTTACTTTTCCTTGGGGAAATATGACGGTTCCCCAATGACCATGGTTGCCTTGGCGACCTCCTCACCGCATTTAATTCCCCACGCGGCTCCCTCATCGTCAAAGAGAATCTCGTTAACCTCGCGGTTCAGCATGAAGGTTCCACCATGGATCGCACAAAGACGGCTGCGAAAGTCAGAGAAGGGGGACGTTGAGTGCACTGATTTTCTGATTTTGAAAAAAACCCACTAATTTTTGGTCGGTTGGGTCGCAAGCTTTCGTTTAATAGCCTACACACACAGCCTACACACACAGCCTACACTCTTACCTGAATCCCTCCGGCAAACCACCAAGACCGTACATGGGGTAAATGTAGGGGGACTTCCCATACCTCTCGAGGCTGTAGCAGTAAATCTGCAAATTCTTCACAGTCTCAATCGCCGGCATATCGAGGTGCGCATCTGTGACCTCCAGGCACATAGCGTGCGAAATAAACAAGTGCGTGTCCTCAACAAGACCCCAGTGGACGTACAGCTCCCGCATGGTCATCTTGCGGAGGTCCAGATCCTTCCACGTTGAGGCATCCTTTTCATCCCACTTGGAAATGTAAATCAAGAAATTGCGGAAGCGTCGCTTCTCAAACATGCCCATTAGACTGTACCGAGGAGTGAGAATGATGGTTAGCGTATTGCATTTTTTACCCTTACTTTCCCGCGATACTTTCCGCCCATGCACACCCACCCCCAAATTTGCCAAAGCAAAAAAAGTCAACTCAAAAAAGTTGGGGGCTTAAAACTGCCCAATACGCTCAAAATCTAAAAAAAAAAACAAGTCGGTCGATCTTACCTACTCCTGACAGCTTCATCAGGCGTCGCGGGAACCTTCAGGACCTTTCCGCTCTTGTTGTACACAAAAGATCCGTCACAAGATTTGAATTCAAGGTATTTGGTCACCTTGGTATGAAGCAGCACCTTGGTCAGGTTGCCACAAGCCATGATGAATTTAGGGACAAGATCCACATTATAGTCGCGGTTGGCACCCAAATACTTGTCTACCTCCCCGGCCTGGAACTTGCTGTAAAGAGAGGTCAAGTTAAGGCTCGCACCCTCAGACCCATAGTAATTGTTTCTGTCCACCTGGAGAACCTTAAGCCCATTTGTTGAGAGGAGGCCAGAAATGATGCACTCCTTCAGCCCAGTTCCAAGGATAATTGCGTCGTACTCCCCGTCAGCCAAGACGGAGCAGCCGCTGGGAACCCAGTCAGGGGTGGCTTCTTCTTTAGAGGACTCATGTCCATTTTCGTTTTCATCAAGGGCAGACATAATGAGAAAGCTTTAATGAATATGCCGCGCGAGCTTCCCTTCTTGCGATATAATCAGTACGCCTTGCGAGGTTGTAGGCTTGGAAGTAGAAGTTCGAAGAAGCAAGATCCACAGTTTTGTTTCTCAAATTTTTTTGGAGGAACTCCTCTTGTCCTGTTGAGGAGAGGAAATGCGGCGTAATATCTTCTCTCAAGAGAAAATTTTACGATAATTTCTCTCTTTCTCTGTTTTTATTGCTAACAAGTGCGAAATCGACCAGAGAACCAACAGACGTGGGAATTTTCTCCAGATTGCTGTCCTGGTTGTTTGTAGACGAGTGGATCCACCAACAAGTTCGCAGGCAGTCTACACTCTGCGAGGCCACAAAGACTGCGCACATCGTGTCGTTTTATCCTGCAGCGAAACGAAACGATGTTTGCGACATTGCCACGGTTGGTGAATATCAGCGTTCTAGGCTCTGGATCGATTGGTCTTCTTTTTGCAAATAGACTGGCTACTGCAAACCTAGGAGGCGCCACAATTCGCCTGATTTCGCGGCGAGATAAATTGCCAGGGAATAATGGGGAGAAAAAAGCGTCGCTTATTCAGCTGATTGACAGGACGAATGAGAGCATCCCTCAGCCGAGAGCAGGTAATGGCGATGTACAAAGCGAGAGAAATGACGCCGTGATTCACGAGGTAAACGCTGGAGAATTCCGGGAGCTGGATCATAAAGAAGGCGACGTTGTTATCGTGGCTACGAAGGCCTATCAAGCCGTGGAAGCCGTCGAGTCGATAACTTGGGATGATAATACATTTCAGCCCACATTGGTTCTTTTATGCAATGGAGCGCTGGGATTGAAGGCTGCATTGTTGGAGCGCCTGGAATTCCTCGACGCGTCACGAATGAAATTCGCGACAACAACGCACGGTGCTGTTGCAAATCGGCAAGGGGATGATTTCGTTGTTGAACACCTAGGGCGTGGTGAGACTTGGATAGAGGGCGGATTTCCGGGCGAGCGTGAACTTCATGATGGTTTTGCCTCGTTCGGCAACGCAACTTTGTTATCGACGAGAATGATGGAGAAATTATTGATAGATAAATTGGCAGCATCCTGCACAATCAATCCAATCAGTGCGATCGAAGGCTGTAGAAATGGAGCAGTTTTGGATTCAAGCGAGAATCGACAGCTTTTTGAGGCAGTTCTCTCCGAAATCTCGGCTGTTTTCGGTACAGGAGACGACGGTGTTGATCGTTTAACCTCTTTCGTTACGAGAGTGATCGATAACACCAAAAACAATAAGAGCTCAATGCTCCGCGATGTTGAGCGGGGTATTAAGACCGAGGTAGAATATTTTTCAGGATACGTAGTTAGGGAGGGGCTAAAGCGTGGTATTGCGACTCCAGCAAACAGCAAACTCTACAAAACTATACGGAGTATTGAAGAATAAACATTTTAAATAGATTAAGAAAGATAATGGCGTCGCAGCGGCCCTTTTGGGCGAAACACATCCCTTTATTCTACTTCTCATTCAAAATCACTGTCACTATCTTCCTCCATGACTGAGCTCTTCCCCAGCCACCCTCCCCCTTTGCCTATATTGCTGTTACTCTTGGATTTACTGCTACCATCGCCGTTTTCTGTTGTTGCTTTCTTAAGGAGCGCCCGCTTGCTAGCACCGGCCTTGCTCGGCTCTCTCCTTCTTTTTTTGAGTTTGCTGGCCTTCTGTGCCGTTGTCTCGGGTTTGCTAACGTCAAACGTTTCAATTCGGCTATCATTTTCGAACTCTTCTTCAGACGAACCCTGCCAAGAATCAGCCTGGGGCAACTTTGATGGGGGCTGGACGAACTCATTGTTGCCGCTGTTGCTGTCATTCTCATTGGTGACGGTACCAAGCATTTCGTGATCCTCATCCTGGAAGTAGTAATTGCCGTTGTAGTTGTAGTTGTCATCATCGCTATGATGTTGCACGGAAAAATTTGTGCTCTGAGTATTCTCATCGGTATCGAAGTCATCAGATGATTCGGAGTCCTCGAGAAGATCGATGATTTCAGTGGTTTTCCCCTTCTTCTTCTTCTTCTTCGTCTTCGTCTTCGTCTTCGTCTTCTGATTCTGCTTTGAGGATGCCTCCGAAGAGGTTCCCTTCTCCTTAGGTGCAGCTTTCTTGCGCGGAGCCTTTTTTTCGCGACGACAAAGCACAAAACGAAGGGAAGAAAGGGTCGCAGTGTCATTTTGACGAACGGCATTCATCAAGTCTTGCATCTTCGAGCCGGGGCCTATATATTGGTTTGTCGCGTGTTTGTTGCTACTATATTGCAGAGCGAGAATTTTTTTCAACACGAGCTGCATTATCATATGCAGACCCTCGTCAGGCGTCATGTGCTTATTGGGCGGCAATTCTACCTTATTTTTGGTGGATCGCCAATTTTGTAAAAGGGTAGTGAGAGGTTGCCCGTTGTCATCGGAGGAATTCACTAGCTTCGCTACCTGAACGGCATGCAAATGCAAGTCACTTCGCTCAACTCCTACACCGAGAAGGGTTTCATCTTGGGATAATTTTCGGCAGATTTCGGATTCCTTCGTTTTGAACTCGTCTCTGGGAACTTCGCCTAAATTGTGCATGATCATGAGTCGGCAATATTCATCCGTCCCGAAACACTCTGCATACTTGACCATAGGAAAAAACATCTTTATCGCGGAGTACGCGTTGCCCCCGCTGTGCACCATCGCCCCAACTCTAGATACGTCCGAGACGGAATAGTATAGGATGCAATCAGAGTCGAGCCCATCTCGACCTGCACGACCGCTCTCCTGGTAGTAGCTCTCGATGCTCTTGCTCAATGTGTGATGGATAACGTATCTGACATCGGGCTTGTTGATACCCAAGCCAAAGGCGATAGTAGCAACGACAACCTGAACATTATTTGACATCCACCCACTTAACACTCTCGACTTCATCTTCGAATCCACTGATGAGTGGTAAGCCGCCGCTAAGATTCCCTGGGTCTGTAGTCCGTCGGCTAAGTCGTCGGCGTCCTTCTTAGAAAGCGTATAGATGATTCCGCTCTGATTTTCCCGCTCTGATTTGATGTAATCAACAATCTCCTCGAGGCACGTTTTAGGGTCCTTCTTGCGGACCTGGTACTTGAGGTTAGGGCGGTTGGCAGGAGTCCTGTAGGTCTTATAATTATTGAGGCCAAGGATACCTATCACATTATCCTTCACTTTGTTGCTGGCGGTAGCTGTGAGGGCAATCATCGGGACATTCGGAAAATATTCCTTCAATTTCCCCAACTTCTTGTAGTCTGGCCGGAAGTCGTGACCCCATTCGCTACAACAGTGCGCCTCATCGACTACAAATCTGCCAAGACGGTTTTGATTATTCAGTTTAGTCAATTCGCTCGTAAATCGATTGTTCGCAGCGACTCTCTCGGGAGTTGCAAACAGCATGCTCACGCAAGAATCGGAGTTGTGAACAGCTTTGTGAGAGGTGGGGATTGGGGCAGTAAGTAACCCGGGGCAAATTTGTTAGATCGACGAAAACCGTAATTATTTACATGCGCGCGGTAGTCTTTTCCGAGTTGAGTTGAGTTGTTTGGTTTGGTTTTGTTTTTTTGCCGCTTTGCTCTGAGAGGCCATCGTTTGCATCACGGCAGATAATTAATTATTGAGGAAACTTTCGATTTCGCTTTGCTCGCTCTCTCTCTCGTCGCTCACCTCTCCAAACACCATTCATTTTATTTTTGCCCATCTCGGAATACAAGCTCTCGGCACTGCGGGGAAGGAAGCTGTTCATCTGATTGACCTGGTCTTCCATTAAAGAAATTAGCGGAGTTATGACCACAGTAAGTTTGCTCGCTTTCTTCGTGAATGCATAGTTCTCGAGCACAGCAGGCATTTGGTATGTGAGACTCTTCCCTCCTCCCGTCCGCATCACCACGAAGAGATCCCTCTTCTTCACATGCGTGTCAACGATAATCTCGCGCTGGTTCAGCCGAAAATTAGTCAGGCGGAAAACACGCTTAAGCGTCGATATTAGTGGATCTTCCGCATTCGACGAAATCGACGAAGGGGCCGAGGGCGTGAAAATTTGGAAGCCACTGTTATTGTCATCGCCATTACTGCGATTCAAGAAATTGTCCATCGCACCCCGCACACTGCTTTCCCCAATGCCTATTGCACCACAGCCGTTCTTCGTAATGCTTTTTTGCCGCTTTAGCTTGGAGCCCTTCTCGAACTGAAATTCCAGTGTAGCATTCACTTTGCTATTGCCGCTCTTGTTGCAATTAGATTCATTTGTTTTTGTGTTTCTCCCCCCCTTCAACCAATTTTTGCCATCGCCATGGTCATTATTGCTGCTGCTCGTCTGTGTTTGACTCTGTATCTCATCAAAAATATGATCTTCGCTCATCTGTGTCTCACTTCCCTCAAGATTGTCCTTGTCACCCTTACTGGTCGGGGTAGAGCGACCGCCTACAGCTATCACCTCGACCCCACTACCACCAACCAGATTTTGGTAGAAGGGAAGTTGTTGTTGTTGTTGTTGTTGTTGTTGTTGTTGTTGTTGTTGTTGTTGTTGTTGTTGTTGTTGTTGTAATTGTTTCTTTTGCCGCTGTTGCTGTTGCAATTGCCTCTCGTCCCGCTCTCGTTGCTGACAAGAGGCAGCTTCAGAAAGGAATTTATCTTCCCCCGTCTGGGAGATATCACCCTCAAAAAACTGTGAATGCGTCTGCTGCGGTGTCATCTGTGTAGCAACTTGGGTGGGATTCATGTCTCGTTGCTTGCTCTCGATGGTAAAAATATTCGTCTCAATATTCTCCATATTCTTCGCAACAACCTCTTGATGCTTTTCGTTTGCCTCTATTTCCCTCAGCAGTCGTTCTTGCTCGTCCAACAACAATTTCATCTCACTCTCAATGTTTTCCTTCTTGGTCAAGAGAACAGTATGGTGGGTGGAAAGCCTTTCGAAGATCTCCTGCTCGGCTATCTCAGCGCGTCGAAGCTCTGAAAGCTCCTCATCGAGTGAAGACATGGCACAGGGAGGGGCAAGGGCTTAGGGTGGAGGAGTAAAAATACGCCGCCGTTCTTTTTTACGAAAGAACACGGCCACTTCTGGTCGTCACTTTTCGAAATAAGACCAGAATTTTGCTGAACTACAACACACGAAGTCGATTTGCACAAACGTCAAATAATAATGGGGATTTAGATGGTTTTTTTTGTAAAAACCCGAAATTATGAGTTACCGAAGAAAACATTCATCAATTTGGCGAGTTTACTTTTGAAATCGCACACCAAGTCGAACACTATCAATGCGTGAAATTTTTTGAAAGTCTACCATATATTTCGTGGTGTAGTGGCCCATCTGAGGCCCACTTTATTCCGTCCTCCCCCCGTGCTATGGAAGATTGCCTGTCCGACCCAACGTACATTCGTCGCTACGTAGGAAACGGCAATAACCACCTAGATTTACCACATGACTCGCCTTGGTTTGAGCCGCGGACACATGAATCTCTCGGAATAAATTTGTTGATCCAATCGCAGAGGGACTGGACATATCAAGACCTCAGGGTACAGCAAAACCTTGAGGCTGCGCGTCACTTTTTCAATACGGGTGTGGAGTACGCAAAGAGTGGCAGGGAGAAGGAGGCCGCGGAGCAATACCAGGAGGCTCTTGCTGTGTATCCTGATTATGCTGATGCTGTTGTTGGTTTGGGATGCTTGGAGGGCAACAGAGGGAACACAGAGGTGGCCATCGCAAAATTCCGAGAGGCACTGTCTCTAGAACCGGGACATGTCAATGCAACACGATACCTCGCCGTCATGGAAAAAAAAATGCTCGAAGCTGCAGATCAGGAAGCAAAGAGAACAGCAAAGCGGTGGACGCAGAAGGTGCTTGACGACGCTCTAGTTGAACAGGCAATGAACGGAGGCGTTCGAGTTGGAGGAGGGATGGAGGGGGACGTATACCCAATGTTATCACTTAACGGAGACATTGAAGAGCCTAATTTTTTCGACGAGGCAGCCGTGGAGGAAATTATAAAGCAGAAACAGAAGCGAAAGCGGGACAAGGAGAAGAAAAGCAAGAAGAGCAAGAAGAGAAAGAAGGAGAAAAAAAAAAAGCGGAAGAAGCAAAAAATTTCGTCGGATGCATCATCCGATTCTTTCCACGAATAAAGAATGTTAGAGAAGAAGGCGTTGGCGCTGCTATAATCGTCGACAACAAAGAAGTAGTTGCAAATTTTATATCTGCCGAAAATTTTTGTTGCTACTGTCCATTTGGTGTCCTAGCACCGCAATATTGTTCACTGCAAGCGTCGAATTCCGCTCTTCCCTGTCGTCCAAAAAACAAGACTCATTATCGCAGTACACAATCGAGGAATTGAAATGGCAACGCTTTGTCCCTGTGCGCCCACACACATTACAGCGAGGAAATTGAAAGTCTGTTGTGTCGTGATCGTCACCCGTCTTTAATCGCCAAAACGTGAGCGATGTGCTGTCATTTCCCCACAGCTCGCAATGGGAAGATTGCAAACAGACGAATCTATCCTGCAACTTTCTCTCAAAAGCCGGAGTCCCAGTCAGGCCCTTAAATTCCCCTACATGAATTATAAATCTCCCCCCCCGTTTGATAAAAATGCTGAGTGCGTCCCTTCCCATTTCATTGTCAGGTGGGGGATAACAAAGCAGCAAACACTTCTTCTCCAGGGCCTTGACTTCATACAATTTTGTTTCATTCCCCTGCAGCACTTGGCGATATGGCCTTACTGTTCCATGATACGCATTGTTTGACAGTGCAATGTCGTAGGCTGCATGAATCTTCACGCCATGTAGCTCCAATAGCGCTGACACGTAACCGGTTCCTGCCCCCATTTCCAATACACTCAAATCATATTTTTCGCAAATCTTTTTTACAGAATCCAAGTTCGCATCGTTCAGTGTTGCATAGGAATAGATGTTGCATGGAAAATCACGAATACTGTCTCTCCAAGCAGAGAGTAATGGAGCACAGGCGACAGCATTTTCTTCCTCGGCCGAGGCAACCGCAGAGAGGTGTTCTGCTATCCTCGACTCGTCGCGTCCGAATTTGCCAAAGAGGCGATCTGTTTCGACCCGCCGTAACTCGCGAAGGCAAAGCAGCGGATTTGTTTTCGAGAGGGTAAGCAAGCGCCGAGAGATGGGATGATGCTGGCTGCTTGACAAGAGTGCAAAGTAAGAGGGGGGCGCTGGGATCACATCTCGCACAATGTAATAGAGACGAAAGTAAACAGCGTCGGCACAGCAAATAACTTTGGCGCGATTTTCGAACTGTTTCACTGTTTTTTCTCCTCCCCCAGCTATCGCATTTTTCAAGGCCTGAATCTTCGAGAGGATAATTTCTTTCTCTGCAGGATGGATTTTCGATTGACCGAGGAACGAAAAAGCTGCAGAGCACCATTCGCACAATTCAGCTGTGCCAACACTTCTAATTTTATCTGCAGCCACCAACCTGATGTTTCTCACATTGCAAAAAAGTTGGGAAGCAGGAATGGTTGAATTTGAGACAAGGCGATGGTGTGCCCGAGGCTTAGAACACGCACTGCACTCCATTTCATCCTTGCCAGAGACTTTGCCAGAGACAAACGCTCTGCAGTCGCTACCGCCCTTCAGTAGGCCACCAAAAGAGAAGTCACTAGAGAGTGAAATTGTTTGGGAGAGGCTGCTGAGACTTGAATTTGTGGTAGACGACGAAGGGGGGGGGTTCTTTCGTTTCCGCTTCTTTGTCTTCTTTCGGCTGGTTTGGCTTGAATCACTACCTTGCGTTGTCGGTGGGGGGGGGGAAGGTTTTGGCAATGCCTCCATCGATGAAAAGAGGTCGTCCCATTCTGACATGATGAAGCACAATGGGGTGTCCTTACGATTGAATGAAATGTGTGTATATGTGCTTGCAGCGACCGGAAAAGGCGAACGCCGATTACTTTCGCCTACGAAATTGAGTAGATATGCGTGAAATGATGAAACTTCGAACGAAGAAACCAAAACTCCGGAAATGAGCTCGACCAACCACCACCAAGGTAGTATTTGAAGGTTTATTGGTATCCTGTGATATTTCACTCGCCTTAAACTTCTTGCAAGCAATTAAAAATCAAAATACTCTTGGTTATCTCAAAAAAAACAATCCCTACGACGTGAAAGTGTCCCGTCGTATTGTTTACAAATATGGCAGAGTCAGAGCTAGGCTTACCTTTCACACCCTCTAGGAGCTCCCCAAAACCCCACCAGACTACGCCAAGTTCCAGTCGTTATATCCCTACCCCCTCCACTAATGCTCTAGAAAATGTAACCTTGCAATCACAGCAATCGATAAAATCCGGGCTACCCCAATATACGCAATCATCAACCCCGGCGAAGCCTTCTTTGATAACATCTGCAGCCTCCAGCTTAATCTCCACGACAGACTTACTCCTGCGGAAGGTGATCCTCCCACCCACAACCAAATATCTCTTAAAACCTACCGTCACTGTGCTGAAAGATGTGGCTCAAACAAACGGCGTCACTGCTGCCGATCTCGTCGGCGTTGGCATTAAAGACTTTGTCGGGGCTCTCCTCGGGACAGGAGTCCTTTTAGACGACGATGCGAACAAAATTGCTGAAATATTTAAGTCTTTACTAGATGCCAGTCAGCCCATTACTGACCTTGTGCTTCGGTCAGGTGGCAGCGACGTGATCAGTGCAATGTGGGGGGAAGTCCTACTACCAACAATAACCTGGGCTGCAACTCCTCCTATATCAAATGAATTGAACCAGATCAGCAGGAACTTCATGTGCATGTGCACTAGCCCAGAGGCAGTCCAGCTTGTGATGGATTTTTCTCACGTTGTTTTGACATTTTTAAATCTCATTTCGACTTCTGATGGCAAATCTTCGCCGCATCCCGTCGAAGCCTTCCATCAAAGCCTCAGCGAAATTTCCCTTTCTGTCCTGAGATTCTGGGGAGGCGGTGGAGTTCGTGGATTCTTCGAGGGAGTGGGAAGGACCAGGGAGAGAATTTTGAGCGGAGAGGAGGGTGGGCTTGGCATTTGGATCTACCAGACGACAGAAGAGGTGGACAGCTCCGAAGGAGAAGAAGTAGAAGGAGACGACGATGACGACGACGGCGACGGCGACGACGGCGACGGCGACGACGACGACGACGACGACGATGATATCGTGGATAATCAGGAATATGCAATCAGCGATGACGGGAAAAATAACCTAACAATCGATCCAGAACTGAACATTTCCCACACTTCATCAACAATCAGCGATATGGACGACGCTGATGGAGTCGCATCTTTTCTCCGCACTGCGCCCATGCAATCCCCTTATCGAAACCGACTCCGCCGTCGACGCGGAGAAAAGAAGAGTAGTCCATCTCGGAAAATATTGAATCCTCGTATTCCTCTAGCCATAGCCTCCGTCACTGCAGAAATTTGTACAGCCATGACGAAACTTCGCGTTGAAAGTGCGAGTCCCTCTGCCGACATTGCAGGCGGCGGAGGCGGGGGCGAGGCTGGGCGAATACACACACGACGCGATGTGGAAGGCGATGTGGTCGTGGAAGGTGTTGAGGAGGCAGTGTTGAGAACTTTAGGAAGAGGGAGAAGTGGCAGGGAAGAAATCGGCGAAAGTCTTAGCGTTGGTTTTAAAAGAGTCGTTAGGCAGCAGAAAAAAAACACAGATGCGCCATCTGCAGAAAGCAAGGGAAGGGAGGACGAAGGAGCGAGAGAAGGGGACTCATTCAGGGGAGATGTTTGGGTTCCCATCGGAGACTTGGAAGATACTCGGAAAGAGAACGAAAGCGCATGTCAAGACGACGACGATACAGGTGCTAGCGTTCATTGCCAACAGGAAAATAGAGAAGGCAAAGAAGGAGAAGTTGATAGGGGCTTCCTCGAAGAAGGCCTCAAACATCTCGGTTTTTCGATCGACGGAAAAAAAGCTGTTGATGCCAGAATCCAAAAAAGGAAGCACAATTCGAGGTTTCATAGAGCTACTAAAATATCTGGTTCAAGCGTAGCGACAACTGCCATGAAACCAGTCGAGTCAGAGCAAGTCAAAGTCTATCTTTTGTGTTTTTCGATGATATGCTTTGCGACCGCATTAATTATTGGCGTGATCGCCTGGTCAGCCCTCGGCTGCTATGGTGCGTGGACGATAATTTTCAGGCCATTACTTTTCAGCCACGGAGAGACAACTGCTAGCTACTTCAGGGAGAGCGACGAATTGTAACGACAGACAGAAGCATTGGTCAGCTTGAAATATACAAGAGAATCCTCTCGCAAGGGCAGGGCTGCATCGCGCATCGATCGGGAGAAATGCGCCAGCATTATGTGAGCGCAAAATGCAAGCATTAGCAGGACAAACATTAAAAAAACATGAGCCCGGCAATTGAAGGAAGTTTACCCCATATTGCGATTTAATTTAAAAAGGAGTTATGGATTTTTTGCTTGCTTTTTTGCTGTTGTCAAATTTATTAAAAAACCACAAGCCTGTAACTCCGTTTTTTTAATTGAAGCATACCATCAGCGACTTTCGCAACTCGTGTTCCATCTCCTTGCAGAGCCAGACCGTGGAGAAGTGGCCCCACCCTAACTTCCGTAGGATGGGACGTAAGCCTTCCTGACT
>Ga0115555_1001481_pt1 | contig 16029 bp, 9 predicted proteins | sample COGITO_mtgs_1104_2_FD_87285 | JGI IMG/M metagenome (GOLD analysis project Ga0115555, IMG submission 87285) | Pelagic marine microbial communities from North Sea - COGITO_mtgs_110407 | ecosystem: Environmental > Aquatic > Marine > Epipelagic | place: Germany:Helgoland, sampling site Kabeltonne... | reverse complement strand
CGACAACGTCGACGACGACGACGACGACAACGACGAAACAGTTCTTGCAAATGATGTTATTCACTTGTACAACGTCCACACAAAAATGTACGCGACTGTGTCCAACAATAGCATAGTTCTCTCCCCAACTGCAAGTGATATTCAAGTTCGGATTCCATCTCTCGCTTTTGTCGTCAGACTAGGGCAAAAAACTGACGAATACCGCCAGGCTGCGGCAGAATCGCGCATCCCGTCCAAGAATCCTCTTGTCTCAACTTCTACCGAAAATTTTGAGGGCACTACCCACATCACCGTGCTCCCCCAGGCGGTAATCCATCATATCCTCAGTTTTTTCACTGGCACGCAACCCCGTTTTTTTGACGTCCGGAAGGAATCCCCTGAACTTTTGCAAAGGGAGAGTGACGGTTGGTGCATCAAACAAAAGCGAGAGGGTGTGAAGTGGCTCAGAAGCGTCAGAGAAGTGTGTAAATTGTGGCGCGAGGTGAGTTTTTGCGGTTAAAGAATGTGTTTTTTTGTTGATGCAATGAGGATATCAATGAATGTATCCCTAACCCTACCTTCACATCACCATTCACATCCTCCACTAAAAATAAAATCGAATGGGTACAGGTGGGCAGTAGTCTTATTACTGGAATTAAGCTCTCTGATATGTTTGAGACGACGCTTTCGCGATCACACAATAATTCTGTCAAGAAGCTGGTCAGTGAGTTTCCAAAGGTTTCATTTTTGAATCTTCGCCACTGTGAAAATTTGACAAATATCAAAATTATTGACAAGTTTGAGGGAGGGGGAAGGTAAGTGCAGTGTATTTGATTAGGTGCAGCTCTTTCACATTTTTGTCGGCACACCCACTCACTCACTCACTCACTCACAAACAAACAAACATACATGCAACGCAATGCAATGCAATGCAATGCAATAATATAGGCGCTTGAGAAACTTAAATCTTGGTGGGTGCTGGAGGCTTGGTGATGATGCGGTTGAGGATACAATCATCAATTTAAAGAATCTCGTGCACTTGAATCTAGCTATGACAAAAATATCTGATTACGCCCTTGAACTATTGGGCGAGAACAACAAGTGGCTCAACACCATGAACCTTTTCGGGTGCAAAAATATTACTCAACCTGGTGTTATCCAATTCTGTCAGCAATGTGAGAAACTTTACATGGTGAATCTAAGAGGTGCAAGCGATCCTAGGATCACTCACCAAGATGCCACCAGGATCAAATCTGCTGTAATGCAAAAGCGCCGCCCTGTTCAGAATAAAAGAGTAAATGGTCGAGAGGAGGAGAAAAAGGAGTTTTTAGGAGTTGTCCGGAATCTTGATGTCCTTTACGGAGACGAGTCACAGCGTGAAAATATCTTTGAATGATGTTTTGCGCGCGCGCGCGCGCGCGTGTGTGTGTGTGTGTGTGTTGGGGGTAGATTTTTTCTTGATGATGAATGATGAATACCTTTGTGAGTGGTGAATGATATGTTAACTATCTCCAAGGGAACCTCTGACTGGATCTCCCCCTTTTTTCTTGTTGTGGTAGGGTTAAATTGTTAGTTTGTTAAAGGTTAGAGTCTTAGAAAAGGGTTGGAGAAAAAAGGGGGAGATCCAGTCAGAGGTTCCCTTGGAGATAGTTAAGAAAATAAAAGTGAAAGGGTGTGAGAAACACCACGTTTATTTATTTTTTAATTTGAGCGCTTCGAGAATACTTTGAGGTGAGGATGAGGAGGGGAAACCTTTAATTCCTTCATATGATAAAAGGAGATCAAATTTCAATTTTTTTTTTCATGCTGCTGTGCTGAACTACAACAGAAACAGAACCAGGTGTGTCAGGCAGGGCACTGAAGATATTTAAGGTTCGATATCGCATTAATAGAGTCTTTATCGACACGCCTCGTTGACGTTTTAACTTCCAGTCCATTGTTTACCCTCCCATCTCTAGCTCTTGACGAACTCGGGGAGAGCCACCATCTCTCAGCTCTTCTCAACCCGTCCCGCTCCTGCATTTCATTCGTTTCCGCTGGCAGCCCTATCATGAGCGCTGCAATCAGTCCAGAGGAAAAGTATGTTGCTTCGGACAATAACAAGTCTGATTCTGTATGGCCCCCTACCTCCTTGACTCAAAAGGCTCTCTTCTTTCTAGATGCTGAAAGCCCTCTGCGCAAGCGGCTTCTTGAGATCATCAAACCGGACGCGAAGTTTGATCATCTGATTCTAAGTGGAATTATACTGAACAGCATAACGATGGGTATGACATCTTACCATGTTCAACTTGATGAAGAGGGTAACCCCACTGTTGAAGGCAGCACCTCAAATCAGTTTGTGGAAGCCTTGGAATTTCCTTTTCTGGTCCTTTTCACTGTTGAATCCCTCATTAAATCTCTGGCCTTGGGGTTTTATAGTGGGCCGAACGCTTACTGGAAATCCAGCTGGAGCAAGTTGGACTTCATTGTTGTTGTGGTGGGATGGTTTGGTTTGATTCCTGGGGTGCCCAATTTGAGCGTCCTGAGAAGTTTCAGGATGTTGAGGCCCTTGAGAAGCGTCGCCAAAATGCCGGGTCTCCGCAGATTGATATCGTCGTTTATGGACTCTGTACCCCAACTAACTAATCTTGTCGGATTGGTGTGCTTTGTTCTCCTTATCTTTTCCATCCTCGGCATGCAGCTATTTGGCGGGGAGACAATGCACATGCGTTGCCGTACGACACCTTATCCGGTCAAAATGAGTGAAACTTGTTCGAGTGTATTCGATGATTGCTGGGAGGTAAGCAAAGAGAGTCCCGTTTTGTGGGGTTATTCATCATTCGTCTTTTGCAGAGAGAGACGTAGTTTTGAAAACAACACGGATACATGCGCAGCCACACTACTTGCATGCATGTTTATCCATCCACTCACTCATCGACTACCGCTGCATCGCACAGGAATATCTGACCAACATGACGACCTCTCCGGAGAATTATCGCTGTATCCCAGAGTCTTCCCTTAAAGATGAAGACATTACCACTCAAAGTGAATCACCTTGGAATTCTCCGAAAGATTGCATCTGGCCTTTAGATGACGATGACACCCGTCTCTGCGGAGGCTTTCACCAGTGCGCTCCCGGTTATACCTGTGGCAGTAATTGGGACCCAGTGGGGAATCCTCGCTTCGTGGAATCAGACTCTCCCTACGGCTTCCCGCGAATTTTGTCTGGGGCATTCACTGAGGACCTCAATTGGGGTTACACTCAGTTCGACAACATCGGCCAGTCGTTTGTGACGATTTGGCAGGCAGTGAGTGAAGAGGGCTGGACAGACATTATGTACCAGGCACAAGATGCGGAGAGCACCTTTGCGGCCTACATTGTCTTTCTTTTGCTCATTTTGTGTGGAAGTTTCTTCATGATGAACCTTTTCTTGGCAGCCATTGAGATTGAAGATAATGACGATGAGGAGGGGGAGGAGGAAGGTGGTGAGGGCGACGGCAAGGGCAATGGCGACGCCAAATCTACTGATCCGACTTCCGCGGATGACTCTGACTCTGCCAACTGGTCAGCTTTGCACAAGTTTGTGGAGTCCAAGCCATTTGGAAACTTCATCATCCTTTGCATTTTGGTGAACACCGTCACTCTCTCAATGGACAGCTACCCGATGGACAAGGGCACTGAGGATGGTCTTGAGGTTGTTAACATGATTCTCACCTACGTATTCATTGTTGAGATGTTTGTGAAGCTCCCTGCTCTCGGCTTCTGGGGTTATGTGGCCGATCCATTCAACAATTTTGACGCTTGCATCGTGACTGTCAGCATAGTGGAGATTGTGGCGGATCTAGCTGGCATTGAAGTTGGGGCGGGGGGGATCTCTGCCCTTCGAACCTTTCGACTGTTCCGCATCTTTAAGCTTGCTCGAGACTGGGAGGAACTGCAGGTTCTTTTGGCTGCAATGGTCCGAACCGTATATGACATCGCTAATTTCGCTGTCCTTCTGGTTCTTTTCATGTATATAATGGCCCTGATTGGGATGCAGTTCTTTGCAAACGAGATGCGTTTTAACCCGGATACAGGGGCTCAAATAGAGTTCGACCACCCTTCCTTCTACAGCTTTGATGTCATCGATGGCCGGCCTCGGAACCACTTCGACACTCTTCCGTGGGCGCTTACCACCATTTTTCAGTTTTTATCAGGTGAAAATTGGAACACCATAATGTACGACTGCATCCGTTCGACCGGCTGGTTATCCATCGTATACACGCTAATGGTTATGATAATTGGCTGCTTCATTGTCATGAACTTATTCCTCGCCATCCTCCTAGCCAACTTTGAGGGGAACGATGATTTGATAAAAACCGTGGCGATCATTGACACACAGACGTCTTCTCCCGACAGCAAAGTAGCAAACAAGTCTGCTGCTAAGCTTCTCAGCGAGGGTGCAAAACAGTTGCAAGGTACGGCCGGTGATCTTCTGGCCAATATAGAGGGAGTTTCGTCTGAGAGCGAAAGCGTCCAGTCCTTCCAAAATGTTTCCCTCCTCTTTTTGAAGAGTGATAACACTTTTCGACTTAAATGCGTCGAGATCGTCTCCAATGCCCATTTCGACAACTTTATCATCTTCTTGATTATCTTCAGTTCCTTTACCCTGGCTATTGACTCCCCGCTAAATAACCCGGAAAGCGGTTTCGTCAAGACGCTGGGCATACTTGACTGGATCATGACCATACTGTTCACCATCGAGATGCTCTTGAAGATCGTGGCCCTGGGCTTTGTGCTCCACAAGAAAAGCTATTTGCGCAACGGTTGGAACGTCATGGACTTCCTGATTGTGCTCGTAAGCTGGCTTGCTTTGGCAAACATCGGTCCTGGTAAGTCGCTTCGGGCGCTGAGAACAGTTCGAGTCTTGCGCCCGCTGCGAATGGTGTCGAGGTTCCCGGAGCTCAAACTAGTCGTGGACTGTCTGTTGAGCAGTATCCCGGCCATATGTAATGTGGCTGTCATCTGTTTCTTGTTCTTCTTGATATTTGCGATAGTGGGGGTTAATCAGCTCAAGGGTCGTCTCTATGATTGTGCAGAGTGCGGGGATGACGGAGAATTCACTGATGAAATGTGCGGTTTTATCCAGTTTCCCCAGCCTTGGGAGAGTGACGGCACGCCTGCAGTCTTCAACAACACCGTTTGTGAGGGTCTTGTTGGCGCATCGGCTGACTATGAAATGGCTGGTGGCACTATGGTCGTACAAAATGGAGGAAAGATCAGCTGTGAGTGCCTGGGGGGGAGCTGGGAGAACGTCATGCCGCTCTCCTTCGACGATGTGGGACAGGCGCTTGCCCTCCTGTATGAGATCAGTACCACTGAGGGGTGGGTGGACTACATGTACGCCGCCGTAGACAGCAATGGCGTCGGCGTCCGTCCGTATCGAACCTTCTGCGCAAGCGATGAGTGTACTCTGGAGGAGATCGCTGACGGTGATAGCCGAGGCATGATGATGATTGTCTTTCACGTCTTGTTCATCGTCATCGGGAGCTTTTTCATCATGAGCTTGTTTGTGGGAGTGGTCATCGACAACTTCAACAACCTCAAGGACGAAAAGGGTGGAGGTAAGGTGCTGATGACAGAGGAACAGCAGGAGTGGGCAAATACGAAGAAATTTGTTATGAAGCTGAAGCCAAAGAGAAAGGAAAATCCACCCGCAAACTCCTTCCGCAAGACGTGTCATGACATAATCATGATTGAGAAACCGATCAGCTTTGACGGTTTTATCATGGGGTGTATTCTGGCTAACAGTGTGGTGATGGCAATTGAATATCACGGCATGAATGACACGTTCGTGACAATTGTGGGGGCCATCAACCAGCTCTTTGCGCTCATCTTCACGATAGAAATGGTCGTTAAGATCTCGGCGCTAGGCCCCAGACTTTATATCAGTGACGGGTGGAATAAATTTGATTGTCTAATTGTGATCGGCACGGACGCGGGGCTAATACTGTACTGGACTACTGGGGTAAACATTGGCAGCGTTGCTAGTGTGGTGAGGATGTGCAGGATTGGGAGGATTTTTCGTCTCGTAAATAGCTTCAAGGCGCTCAACCACTTCTTCAACACCATGGTCAGCAGCTTGCCGTCGCTCCTAAACATCGGGAGTCTGCTTTTCCTCCTATTTTTCATCTACAGTGTCATGGCCGTACAATTGTTCGGCAAGATTCGGTTGAATGACGACTTCTCGGAGCATGCCAACTTTCGCAACTTTGGGATGTCAATGGTCACGCTTTTTAGGTTTAGCACGGGCGAGAATTGGAATGGGTTCATGCATGACGGTATGTTAGGAGAGGAGGAGCCAGCTTGTGTAGCAGACCCCCCTTTCAATCCTGACTGGTGCTGGAACAATAATAATGCGGAGGGATGCGTGGAACTAGATGGCTGTGGCGACGCCCTTTGGGCGAAGTTCTTCTTCTACACATTCAATTTGACCGTCAGTCTGGTCATGCTCAATCTGTTCTTGGGAGTTATATTGGACGCCTTTGACGAGAACGCAACAGGCGAAACCTTGACTCCCCAAGAACTGGATCTGTTCTGCGAAGACTGGTGCCAGTTCGACGAGTATGGAACAGGCTACATGAAAGCCGCTGATTTGCTGCAATTCATGCAGATCCTTGACGAACCCATGGGCTTTGGCGAAGAGTACGAAGCCAGTAGTGCAGAATTGTGGCAGAGGTTGGCAGACTGCGGCATCATGGATATCGAGGTTAGAAATGACAGCGAGGAGGATGCCAAGGAACCCAAGATCAGCATATGGGAGGTTGCCCAGGCGTTGGCTAAGAGGGTCGTATTGGATCGCGTTGGTGGGAACGTCGATAGTGAGGAAGAGAAAAATAGGAAGTCACCACATCATTCTAAAGCCGATGTGCTGACTGTGCAAAAATTCTTGATGAGCACAGTCAATGATGTACCTGAGGCGTTCCTAGCCAGACAAAGAGAAAAGAATTTAACGACGAGCAGCGAAGAAATCCCAAAGGAGAAGAAGGAGGCAGATGTGGACGAGAAGGCTGAGAAAGAAATTTCCCCGCCTTTACACGCCCTCAAGGCCCTACAATCATTAGAGGACAGGGAAAGTAATTTCTTGGCTAAACCCTCTCTTGAGAAGGAATCTAAAGATGACGAAAAAGCGACGGATAAAGAAATCGCTGATGAAAAAGCGGCAGATCAAGAAATTGCGGATTTGACAAGAGGAAACCAGACCGATGACGAGAATGAAAATTTCGTTAAGAGTGTCGAGAAAGTTGTCAGCGAAAGCCCAATCAAAGATCTACCACTTGACTCGAGTGAGCAGCAGCCCAAAAATGTGGAGTGAGTGCAACAATAATGCGTTGGGGCCGAAGGTTAGGGCAATGTTTTTTTTTGTGGCGTAATAATGTTTAAATATGGATGCTTTTCTAGGCCAATTTTCTATCGTTTTAACGTTTAGACACTAACTGATGCTGGGGGTGTTGTTGCGGATGTAGTCGCCGAGGCAGCCCCTTTCTCACCGGGCAGCAAATCAGCTCGGAACTGAGCAATCACAAAAGCCATAACACCATAGCAAATCATGAGCAAAAAGGCGAACGCGGCATACGCCCTGTCAGTATCCTTACTTGAACCGTACTCTGCTGAGCCAGCAAAGGACAGAAAGACAACGAACAGCAAAAAGAACAGCTGGCACATCATACAAATCACACCTAACAAGAAACCCACTGCCCCTGGAGTCTGGTACTTCCTAAAAACAGCAGTTCCCCCCAAAGCCACAGACACGGTCATGAACATTGACCAGATGGCAGTGAAACCGCTCTCGGCGCTAGTTCCGGATAAGACACTGAAGGAGGTAATTACATTTATAATTGAGAACAGCTGCAGGCGGCAATAATTGAGGGAGTTGTTGGGTGTGTCGTGTGAGTGAGTTGCTTGGATTCAAGAAAGACCATTTTTTTACTCCCTCTTGACCAACTCGTACATTTTTCAGCCTTTGTAAGGTCCACAAAGCTTGTACTTACTAGGGTAACATACCAAAGCCTGGCAATCAAGGTTTTTGTGTTTCCGCATCTTTGGTTGATTTCAGCGACCTGTTCTTCCGTTACAGAGAGTCTTATGGTAGGCATGGTGCTTACGTGACGGTTATGAGATATTTCCTCGTTCAATGAGCGTTTTCTTTGCTTCTCAGCTACTGCTCCGAAAACCAGAAGATTGAAAGTCATTCGAACTGAATGCACTCCCCATATTCTTTTTCGTCAAAATAAGATCCCGATGCATACTCAATAGCTCAATTAACGAGCGCAAGGTCAAAAATACTTCTTCTGTGCAATGATGTCCTCCTCTTCTGATGAGGAGGTTGAAGAGGCCATGGAGACCCATTATTCATCGTCATCGTCCTCTGACGGAGCCCGCTTGTACCCGAAGAGGCGTCGAGGGTGAGAATTGCATGTCGTCGGTTTCGTTCCTTTTCTTTTCCTTCTGAATTTCTTGCTGCGTTCCTTAAAGGATGCCTAATTTGACACTCTTACACTCCTACTAACTCTCTCTCTCTTTTTTTTTCATTTGTCCCCTCCGCAAACTTGGCAGCGTTGGGAAAAAAACTAAGAAGCCGGCGCTTAACCCTATAAATCGTCCCCCGCGTAAGCCTGTGGAAGTTGATACGAAGACGACGACATCGCTTCCGGGAAACCCACAGCTAAAGTCAGTATCGTCCAAGCACTCAGCCAAACAGCCAAAGGGTCCACCTCCCCCCAAGACGGCCGCGACGAATATTCGCCAGCTACACCACGATGAAAAGGACCCGTATTCTTCTGATGATGATCACGTGACCAACGCTAACAATATCAATAGGTCCTCTTCCCCTGATCACTCTGCATCTTCTTCTGAGGAGGAGGAGGAGGAGGAGGAGGAGGAGGAGGAGGTAGCAAATATTACAAGGTCGCCCAAAAGCCCAAAAGAGATCGGCCGAAATTCTCTTAGCGAGTCAGACGACGTAAGTGATGTAGAGCCAGAGTCTAACGCTCTCCTTACTTCCAACGACGCCGGAGGTCACTCCGTAGTAACCAACCAAAACGCGAAGGTCACGCTTTCCAAGCAACTTTCGGACCGAACTCTCACATATGGGGACAGCCCCACTATTTCTGATGCCAGCGCTAGCGCGAAACAACGGGGTGTTCTCTCTCGCGACCACAGTTTGAAATCGATGACATCCAAGTCGTCGAAATCCTCGAACAACAGCGGTAACAGCTCCTCGAAAAAAGTCAGCCAGTTCCGCACTCCCGAGTTTGGTAGTAGCGACAAGAAACCTCCTTCAAGTAAGAAGAAGCAAGAGAAGGTTAAGCAGGGGTCGCCGTGGGGCGTTGAGGTTGAAATGACCTCTCCCGCTCTCAGCACGCGCAGCAGCCCAATGAAAAATGACCATTTCATTGACATCAATATAGACTCCTCCATGACCTCCCCCCTGACAATCAACAAGTCAATTATGTCCCCCACCAACAGTGTGGCAGCTTCAATGTCCTCCCCTCACAGCACCAAAAGCAACAGCAGTAAAGCTGCGACGACGAGTAAGCGCATTTTTCGGCGCCCTTATGCCAAAATTACCGAGATGGGATGGCGACAAAACCACCCTGTGCGCAAGCAATTTATAATTTGGACAGATTCTATGGCTTGGGAGGTGAGTTTTTTTAATCTTTTTCGCTTTTATTGCGGGCCTATAGCAAAAAGTTCTAATTATGTGATGCGCTTGATTTTGCTGCACCCACCCACCTTGCTTCACGCAGATGGCGTGCTTGATCCTCATCATTCTGAACTGTGTCACCCTCTCATTAGCAAACCCGATCGAGCCCAACGACACCCTTGAAATAATTGAGATGATATTCTCTATCGCTTTCACGATTGAGCTGATCAGCAAAATTATAGCTATGGGATATTATACTGATGAGAACGCGTACATGAGAGACAATTGGAACGTTATGGATTTTGTCATCGTCACAATGGGTTGGTTCGCAGAGCTTATGGGGGAGGGTGGTGGCCTCACGGCCCTTCGTGCAATGCGCGTGTTGCGCCCCCTGCGAACGATCAAGGGGATACCAGAATTGAAACGGATCATTGAGTCGATGATTGCCTCGATCCCGGACCTCACAACCGTTTTCGGGCTCTGTGCGAGTATCTACCTTCTCTTTGCCATTCTGGGCGTGCAGATATTCCAGGGCAAAATGTCGCAACGCTGCTTCGATCTCACCACCGAAGAATTCGACTTTGACAGCGGACGCTTCTGTAGCCTTAGCCCCGATTACGGTCGACAGTGTGAGCCCAACTCAGAGTGCCGCCAGAGCGATGTTGCCATGAACGATAACATCACTTCGTTTGATGACATTTTTCGGGCCTTCCTGGCCGTCTTCCAGAGCTGCACCCTGGAGGGTTGGGTGGACTGTATGTACGCCTTGATGGATACAATGCCTTCATTAGTCCCCTGCCTTTTCTTTGTAGTGCTGATTTGGGTCGGTAGCTTATTTCTTCTTAACCTCGTCACCGTTGTAGTTTACGTTTCCTACTCTCAGTCTGCGGAAGATATCCAGAATCTTGAGATGGCTGTCGAGGGGGAGGAAGACATTAACAAAACACTGACTGTGCTGACCGACGAAGGTCTTGCGGCCGCGCAGAATGACGCGAGGACACTTGCCCTGCGAGCAGTGGTCGATCTCAACAGTATTATGAAAGCAGAGAAAGAAGTCGACAAAATCAAGGAGAGGGAAGAAGAGGAGCAGGACGGTGACGGAGGGAGTGGAGAGACGGGCAATGAGAATGATAGTGCTGATGAGAATGAGGTATTGGTCGAACGGCGCCAACTTGCTGTCAATCTGTCCAAAATCTCTTCCTTGTTAACTACTGCATCGGAGCGTTTGCAGTCCATCCCAAATGTCGTCGCCAACAACAATTTGCTAACTGTCCCGGGCGGCAGTCACGATGGCACACGTGACGGGGCTTTGAACTCCCAAATTCGCGGTGCAACGCCATTCGTTGCCCCCAAGCACGAGGATTCTCCCGGCAGGTACATCTGCTACGTGCTGGTGACGTCGAACTGGTTTCAATTTTTGCTCAATTTTCTCATTGTGCTCAACACTATTTGCCTGGCCGTGGAGCACTACGACCAGCCTCAGTCCTGGACAGATTTTTTGAGTAACTCGAATTACTTCTTCATCGCCGCATTTACTTTTGAGATCTACGCAAAGCTTAAGGGTCTCGGCGCAAACAAGTTCCGCGAGGATCCTTTCAACACCTTTGATAGTTTAATCGTTTTTATCAGCTTAATCGAGGTGATCGTGGGGGGAGAGGGAGGGGGGGGGCTGGCCGCTCTCAGGGCGTGCCGGATACTGCGGCTGTTCAAGCTCCTACGCTCGTGGCAAACGCTTCGGCGGATTTTAAAAAATATGGCCATGACGATGAATTCCTCTTCGTCCTTCATTGGCTTGCTTATGCTCGTGATCTTCGTATTTAGTCTTGTTGGTATGACCATGTTCGGCGGTACCGTACCAGAGGAGTGTGAGGATGATGGGGAGGGAAACGAGGTTTGCCAAAAGTCGCGGGTCAATTACGACAGCATGTTTACAAGTGCAGTTATAAGCTTCCAAATAATGACAATGGAGAACTGGAATGAGGTGCTGTACATCACTGTGGTGAACAACGGGATTTCGGCTCTCATTTTCGTCTGCTTGAATTTATTAGTGGGAGGGTACTTGATGATGAACATCTTCTTGGCTATCCTTATAGACAACTATACTCTGGCCGTCATGGAAGAAAAGGAGGCGGAGTTGAAGAAGAAGGAAGAGGAGGTGGAGCGCCAGAGGGTGCTCACAATTTTGGCTGGGGGTGACCCTGATGCGCCGATGCTTCCGACGGTGACGACGACTGAGGAGTCGAGCGACGATGAATCATCCTCGGATGACTACGAGAGGGAAACCGACCATGGCCATGGCGACAGCAAGACTGACTACGCGAGCGACGTTAGCCTGTCGGATGACGAGGACAAAGTAGGCGAGAGCAAGGAACTCGACGAAGATCAGATGCAGCAAGCTTGGTACAATGACCCCAGTAAGCACCCAGCGTACAAATACTCTCCACTGTGCTTGTGCAAGCCTGGGTCTACTTTGCACCCCATCCGCTTCGCTTTCTTCAAGATCCTTCTCCACCGTTACTTTGACAGATTTATACTGACCTTGATTGTCGGGAACTGCATCACGCTTGCAGTAAACGAGCCGGGGGAGAATGGTGATGGACCTAGCGGTGTGCTAAGAAGCGTGATAGATGGAATGGACAGCTTTTTCACGTACACCTTCATCGTCGAGGCGGCTTTGAAGATCTGCACACTGGGTCTGTTGCTGCACCCGGGTAGTTACTTGCGCAACAGCTGGAATCGATTGGACGGCTTGATCGTCCTCACTAGCATAATCGAGCTCGGCAATAGTGGCAGTGGTGCAGACGATAGCAACATGGGTAGTCTGAGAGCCTTGAGGGCGCTGAGAGCGCTGCGCCCCCTGCGGCTCATCAGCCGCCTGGAGGGGCTCCAGGTCGTCATCAACACCATGATGAGAGCGATGAAACCTTGCGCTAGCGTTGGTGCGGTGGCGTTAGTGTTTTACACTGTGTTTGCGATTGTTGGAACTAATCTTTTTGGGGGCAGATTTTACAGCTGCACAGACCCGTCGCGAACATGTTTCAGCGGGGCTCCGAACATGGATACTCTCTACGGCAGGGACTGCTTACCTGAGATTGATTGTGTGGGAACCTTCTTCAACGACGATAGCGGTGCGAACGAGACGAGGAAGTGGGAAAATCCGTACTACGAGAGCACGGGGACGACCTTCAGCTTCGACAACTTCTTCGTGGCAATGCTGACTCTGTTTGAGGTGGCAAGTTTGGAGATGTGGCCGAGTGTCATGTACGCCGCCAACGACGTTACCAAGGTGGGATTTAGCCCGGAGTTCAATGCGACGGAAGGGAATTCTCTCTTCTTTGTGTTGTTCATTAGTATTATGACATTCTTCGTGATGGAACTCTTTGTGACTGTCATCATTGACAACTTCAATGAGATTAAGAGCGAGCGAGACGGCAGCGCCTACATGACTGAGAAACAAATAGAATGGGTCAAGACCCAGAAGCAGCTAGCGGCTACGAAAGTGAAGCAGTTTGTTGCTCCTCCGCCCGAACACGAAGTGAATCGCAGGAGAGTTTTCGACGTGGTCACGGACGAGAGATTCGAGATATTTATCATGGGGCTGATTATAGCCAATATTTTGGTCATGTGCACAGAGAGCCGGAAGCAGAGTGAAGAGTGGACGGACGTGCTGAAGGGGTTGAATTACTTCTTCGCATTTGCCTTCACGGTCGAGGCGGCGGTCAAGTGGTATGCATTGGGGCGGATCGTGTACTTGAAAAACAACTGGAACAGGTTCGACGTTGTGATTGTGACCTTGACTCTAATTTCGCTGTGCTTGGAGTGGGGGAAGGTGTCAATGCCTGTCGATCCTACTCTGTTGAGAGTGGGGAGAATTTGCAGGGTGTTTCGGCTTATGAAAAGTTCGAAGAGCGTGCAGGCAATCACCCAAACGATATTCTTGTCGCTTCCTTCCTTGGGTAACGTCGGCATGGTTTTGACATTGATTTTCTTCATTTTCGCCGTCGCTGGGATGCAGATCTTTGGGGGAATGCCCAAGGGAGATTTCATCACAGACCACTGCAATTTTGACAGGTTCTTCATCACACTGGTGACGCTCTTTAGGTGCGCCACGGGGGAAAGTTGGAACGGGCTCATGCACGATGCTCAAAAGGAGAACAGTGCGCTGTCGATATTTTTCTTTGTTTTCTTTCAACTGGTTGCGAGCTACGTGATGCTGAACTTGTTTGTGGCGATTATACTCGACCAGATGAGCGAACAAATGGACGCCGTGAAGGAGCACGCGGCTCATTTGAAGCAGTTCAGCAGTGTCTGGAAGGGCGTGAAACTGAAGTCGGTCGGTGGTGATGTGGTGAAACTGGCCATCAATGCGGCTCACACTATAGTGGGATCGGGATCTGAAAATAGGGTGGGGGAGAATGATAGCACCATGGAGCGCATTCGCAGGACCAGCACAATTTGGGGAGGGCAGAAGGAGACGTTCAAAGACAAGGAGAAAGATGTGAACTTCTTGCCAGCCTATTACATGAAGCAGCTCGTCAAAGATCTCCCCCAGCCCATGGGATTACACGGCTTACCAGATGGTGAACGGACGAATGCGAAACTGATGAAATACGTACGCAAGTGCAATATTCCCCTGGTCGATGGCCAATGGGTCAGATACAAGGACGCCTTGTACAGCATTTTTCTCCACGCTCACCACGGCAGTGAAATCAAGAATGACGACGACGATAGCTTGAGCAATTGGCAGCCGCTCCCGCACTTCAATAAACCCGTCAACGGAGATAGCAGGTTCATCAGCGAAATTGACGACTCGGGACTCGGAAGGAATACCATCAATTATCGCACCATCGAAGGAGACACTTTGAGCTTCAACTTTACTGCCGATGAGTGGTTCGGGGCGGTCGTCATGCAGGCATGGTTCAGGGGTAGCAGAGGCAGAATCAAGGCCAGGGCGAGGAAGGAGAGGCAAGGCATGGGAGAAATCGGTAAGAAGAAGAAGAAAAAGAAGAAGAAGTCGTCTGCTCGTGACAATGAGGGGCTGGGAGGGGGAGGGGGAGGGGGGGGGAAGTACAATTTGAGGGAAGTATGATTTTATTTATTAATGAATGATGCAACAAAAATAATATTTTGCTAAATAAAAAGGAAAAAGAGATGTCGTTGCGTTAACACAACCAACCACCAACCCAACCCAACCCAACATGACCTGTACTATCGTCAGTGTTATTTTTGTCATCCGGCTGTGTGTTGTGTTCGTGTTTGTGTTTGTGTGCGCTGTCCCCCTTGTAAATAAATCCCCCTAGTAAAGGCGCATTTAAGTTTCCTGCACAGATTAGAGTTAGGGCCAAAACGATCTCTCATTTTTGTTATACCCATCTACTGTCATCACCTCAATTCGCATCTCCTCTATTATTCACGCGTCCTCTCTCTTTCGAACCCTCCAAGTATTCTTTCCATATGCTAAACTCATGCTCCCCCAAGGAGCATTTCGAAAATCACTGTCACTGTGTTCAGGGCAATCACAGGGACGCGCAGGTACTCAATCGCGCCCATGAACCCCCGGATTTGGACCTTGAGCTGAGATTCGTTCTGATCTAACCCCCCCCTTGCCCCATTGGGGTCAAGGCCATACTTTGCGAGGAAACGCTTTCGGTGTAAAATTAGGGCAGAGTTCGTCAAGAGAAGGCCACTTTTGTATAGATTCCAGATAGTAATTGCCATCTTATGTGCAGGGGGTTATGTGTACCGTATGTGCCGTTTTTAACAAAAAATGGACTAGATTGGATTCTGACAAAAAAAAGGGGGGGTTTCTCTTCTTCCAATTTATTTACAGACTATCACAATGCAAATAACCGTCAAATCGCTCTCAGCTCCCAATACCCACTTGCTCGTTGTTGACCCTTCCGACACAATCTATCATGTCAAGGCCCTAATCCAAGCCCGATTAGGGCCACTAGGGCCACCTCCTGATCAACAACGTCTCATCTCCGAGGGCAAGCAGCTCGAAGACGGACGCACGCTCAGTGATTACAACATCCAGGACGAGTCCACCCTCCACCTCGTATTGAATCTGCGCGGCATGATATCTTCGTTCACAAGCGTGGATTCCTCCGACCCACTCACGAAGTGGCTCCTGCTTTCGGACGCTGATCGCGCTGACGCCTCCCCCCCTAGCCCCGACCTCCTTCGCGCGAAGATGACGAGCACTGGGGCGGACACCACGATGACGTTCGGGTCAGTCGACCAGTCGATTTTGTCACCGACGATGATGAAAAGCTTGAAGGACTTCCTGGATAAGGCGCACACAAAGCTCGCTCCGAACAGCAAGGACATCAAGATCGCGCTGAAGGAGTCTGATGGATTAATTGAACTAGAGATGGCCCGGAGG
>Ga0115555_1001470_pt1 | contig 16080 bp, 6 predicted proteins | sample COGITO_mtgs_1104_2_FD_87285 | JGI IMG/M metagenome (GOLD analysis project Ga0115555, IMG submission 87285) | Pelagic marine microbial communities from North Sea - COGITO_mtgs_110407 | ecosystem: Environmental > Aquatic > Marine > Epipelagic | place: Germany:Helgoland, sampling site Kabeltonne... | reverse complement strand
TTGTTGCTGCTGTCGTTGTTGCTGCTGTCGTTGTTGCTGCTGTCGTTGTTGTTGGATTTGTTGCCGTTGCTGTTGTTGCTGCTGTTGCCGTTGTTATTATTATGATAATTGTCTCCGGTTCCCACCCCTCGATTTCCGACTCCGGTTCCCCCCCCCCCGGTTCCATCGAGGGGTGGGAACTTCCCCTCGCATATCCTCTTAAAAAGCTTCTCCATAGTAATGCCCTTCTCCTGCCACGGCGTCTTAAGCATCGCCATCTCATAAAGAAGCACCCCCAAACTCCACACATCACTCGCGAAATCGTGCCCCTGCCCCTTCAGTACTTCAGGTGACATATACAACGGGGTCCCGACTTGCGAGAACGCCAGCACGCTCGACTGGTCGAGGTACCTCCCGAGCCCTAGGTCCCCGAGCTTCAGCCTCCCCGCGGGGGAGGACAGGTCCCCGGATATCAGGATGTTCGACGGCTTTATGTCGCGGTGGATTATGCGGTTCTGGTGCATGTGCCGCACGGCCTCGCAGATCTGGGAGAAGTACGTCCATATGTCACGTTCTCGGAACCGCCCTCCTCTCTGTTTGACCCGGGCAATGTGTCCCTTGAGATCCCCCCCCCCGCACCACTCGAGCAATATGCACAGGCTGTTCCCGTGGAGGAAGCAGTCCGTGTACTGCACGATGTTCGGGTGAGAGAGGTTCCGGAGGAGGCCGACTTCTTTGAGGCACTTTGTGAGGATTGATTTGGGGGAGGAGGTGAGGGAGGAGGGGGGGAGGAGGACGGACACTTTCTTTAGGGCCATCGTGCTGCTGTCGTTGATGTTGCTGTCGTTGATGTTGCTGTCGTTGATGTTGCTGTCGTTGATATTGTTGTCGTTGATATTGCTGTCGTTGATGTCGTTGCCTTTACTATCATTATCATTGCCGTCACAACAATCAGCGCCTTTCCCCTTAAAATACTCCTCCTCACTCTTTACCCTGCACCTGAAGACGGTGCTGAACCGTCCCTTTCCCACCGCCTCCCCGACTACGATCCCCTCCAGTCCCCTCCCCCTTAACACCCCCCCCTTCTCCCCCTTCAAATCCACCTCGCCCCCACCCCCATCCCCCTCCGCCCCCTCCACCATCTCCGTTCTCCTCTCCCCTACATACTCCACGAACCCCTCCCTATCCCCGTGAATATCCTCCAGCATATCATGGAACTCGGACTGCTTCAGCAGCATCGTCCGGGAGTCCGGCATGCGGAGTATGGAGTTCTCGGAGGGACGGATCGATATGGAACGAGGCGTCTGGGTGAAGTCCAACGAGGTTGGGGAGAGGATAGAAGTGGTGCGGGGCGTTAGGGTTGGGGGGAGGCCTTTGGTGAGGTCAGTCCCGCGAGACGGCACGCCGCCGGGTCCGTCTTCGTCGCCGGCGGAGGCGGCGGCCGCGCCGCCAGCTCTACCCCCAGCCGAAGGGCACAGATTCAAGTTGGACATCCGGTGGGTCACACTGAGGTTGTTTGCGGTGGAGGTTGACTGGTGGGCGTTGTGTGTACCGTAGTATTGGTCCGCCGAATATTCAGAGTTGGGGGATGTCGAAGGTAAAAGGGGGGGGGAACGGGGGGACGTGCACGGCGGACCCGGGAAGGGTGAAGTGGACATTTTCCACTTCACCAGAAAAACGTATTAATGGGGGGGAACGGGAGCGGATTTCGACGGGGGAAGGGAAGTAAGGGAAGAGGTTATGAATATGTGGACGACATGGAGAATGGGGAGGGGGAATACTTTTATGATGAGGATATATGAGAAGGTATTCTATTTCAGGCCCTGTTTTCTTCCCTGTTAGGGTGGTTATTTTTGAAGAGGGGTACGGTGTCGGTATTTTTGGGCGTGGTGTGGATTGGAACGGGGGTTACAGCGCTGGAGATTTCTGCTATATGGCAGAATTTATAGGTTAAGACCAAAAATAAATTAAATGCCAAAAAAATTCCTTTTTGATTTCTCTTTTCCCCGGTCCCCGGCCGGGTCCGTGCCAACATTTTGCGGAAGTTGGGGAGACCCAAAACCAAATTAAACACCCAGGATCCTCTGTGAAAATGGCAGATCCTGCTTCCCCCGATGGAGGGAAGGTGAGTGAAGAGTCCCTATGGTCAAGGTTATTTGTTCGTTTTGGTATTGGGTAAAGGGGTTTATAGCTAACTCATCAGTTGCTAACTCATGTTGGTTTTGGTTGGGTGTGCGTGTTGTGGTGTGTGTTTTGTATTGAATTTTGGGGGGGTTGGCTCGGTGTCAATCGCGGGATACTCACACGTGCGATCACTTCACTTTAACATTCTCCCCTGACACAGTACTTTGACTTTGATTTCGACTGGAGCGATGAGATGATACAAGAATACACCTACAACGAACCAGCGTCCCGTTCGGCCGTGATCGAGGGCAGCGGCCCCATAAAGCTCCTAAAGCAGCACTCTCTGGCCAAAGGAACGCCTGGGAAGGCTGGGGAGAAAGGCGGCAGCATCCTTGGGGGGAAGAGGAACAACAACGAGGAGAAGAAGTCGTCTTCCCCCCGCCGGGACCAGGGACAGCCTAGACGGGGTGAGAACGGCGGGGAGGAGAATCCTAGGGACGATAGGAGCGTCGCTGAGGGGAGCCTCGAGGACGCGATGAATACTTTGATGGGACGGTGGTACAAGAAGAACTTGCCTGGGGGAGAGGACGAGGTGCACAGGCCTTCCCTGCCTCTTCACCTTTTTGACGACACTAGTTTGGAGTGTCTTGGGGAGGAGAAGGATATTGTCAATAGGGGAATGCTCGAAGGAGAGGAAGAGGCGAGTCTTGAGGCTGTCGGACTTTGGAGAGAGGAGGAGGGAAATCCAGGTGCGTATTTGTAGGAGTGACCACTGAAAAACGACAGCCAGCACACAAACACACACGCACGAAAACCCCACTCGGAAACTAACTAACAACCCTAACAACAACAACCCTGACAACAACCCCATCCCCCCTTCCCCTTCCCCTTCCCCTTCCCCCTAACCCAACCCAACCCTCAAACGAAAAACAGAGACGACAGGCAGCCCGAATTTGTACACCTCAATAATCGGCACCTGGCGTCGTGTCTTGATCACGGGGTATGACGAGGGTTCCTGTTCGTTCACGGGCATGTGGTTCGACTCGGCAACCTCGACGTCGCTCCCCAGAATCTCCGTCTGCTTCGAGGGGGAGAACAGGTTCCTCTTCGCGGAGAGGTTCCAGTCCGCTGTCTCCAGGAGGAAGTCCGCGGAGGCGCTGCTCAGGTACGACTTGTATGTCAAGTCGATGCCGATGCACGATATTTACACGACGGCGTCTTTGCCAGAAGCACAGTCATCCAGGATTCTTTCCATGGCGCACTGCTCCGGACAGTCGAATTCTGCCACGCTACTCCTGGAGGAGGTTACGAATCTTTACAAGGAGACGATGAACAAGCAAATTTTCGACTCTCAAATGATGAATGCCCAAAACCTTAAGTTCTACAAGGACTTGTATCTCCCCCCTCCTCCTCCCCCTACCCCGCCTCAAAGGATGGGCACAATAACTACCCCGCCCCACGACTTTGAGCTGGTGTTCAATCAGTTCTGTGAGATGACATTCCTTACTTCCGAGCAGGCAATCGAGGCTACCCTCGCCTGCCAGGCGGAGTCCCTTCGGGTCCTCCCTCAGCGTGTCCTCAACACTCAGCATGACCGCACCTTGACGTGCGGTGAATTCAAATCCATGCAGTCGGAGAAGATGAACGCATCCTTCCGTACCATCAAGGACGATTGGCCGCAGAAGACTGCCGCCGGAATCCGAAGGGCCCTCAGGGACAGTAATAGGTACGACCTCGACGAGGGGTCAATGAAGTCTTACATGTCCGAGGGAAACAACCTCAGGCCTTTCCTCGAGAGGGTCAACAAGCTCATGACAGATTCCCTCTTTGACATCACCAAGGCGTCTCTTGAAGACTACGCCAGTTACATTGCTAAGAATACAGAGGGAAAGATCGAGGTGACCGATACCAACGACGTGAGCTGCGTGTTCCCCCCGCGGAAGGGCTTGGAGCCCCTCCGGATGCCCGCGCTGTTCGCCGTGGATGTTGGGGTCAAGAGGGAACTCGTAGTGCTTAACCAGCCTGCCATCGACAAGTCTCTTGCCGAAATCGATGAGTGGAAGCAGTCGGACGAGGCCAAGAAACCCAAGGCGAAGTGCCCCTTCGAAGTCACACCGGCTATCATGGGGAAGGTCTTCGAGTACACTACCCCTCTCAGCAGCTACAAGGACGCTGTTACCAACAGTTTCAGTAAGATCATCAAGGAACTCCAGGGTATTCACCACATCCAGCGGTATGTAATGGAACGCCTCTTCTGGCCTAATCCCGAGCTCGTGGGCAGCGTGAAAGGTGACGAAGATTGGTGTGTGGAGCTCATGAAGCAGATCAACGGAGACGTGGACGCCGCCTCGGCTCCTCTGGAAGATTACCTAACCAAGTTCGACAAGTACAACAAGTTCCTCAACCTCGATGTTGACGAATACTTGGGTAGCCTGAAACACGCGCAGGAGGAAGATTCCGACGACGAGGGGGAGGGTGGAGGCGCGGCTGAAGGAGACGGCGAGGGCGAGGAGGGCAAAGCGCAACTTGTCAAGGTGAACTTGCCCTCCCTCCGGGAAGTGCTGTCCACGCACGTGACAGAGAGAGCGAACGTTCTCAACTCCATACCTGACACGCCTGTGCTCTGCGGACTCTTCAACATCCATACCCATGACATGCGCGAACTCATCAGCAATAAGCATGCAGACATTATCTCCAAGCTGCTTATCTCGCACCAGAAACACAGTGAGATGATGACCAACTATTTGTCCAAGTCTTTCGAGAAGATCTTAAAACGCCTACAGGTGGTCCCTACTAATGTCGAAGAGACAACAGAACTCGAAGAATTTAAGAATACCATCGATAATCTCGTGAACCCATTGAAGGAGAAGATAGCAGAGATGAAGGATTACTTCACTGTGTTGGAAGATTTTGACTACAAGAGTACCATCGAGCAGTCAAACGCCAAGTGGACTGTCGTAGGTCTCCCGGCCAAGGTCGATGCCCAATGTGAAGCGACAGCACAGGTGATTCTAGCCTCTAAGGACAAGTACAAGACTGAGATGCTCAACGACCAGAAGGAATTCCAGAAATCTCTCGAGGCCCTGGAAGGCGAGGTCAGCTCGTTTTCAGCCTTCGATAATTTATCTGACGTTGAGGAGGTATCGAAAATGTCGCAAGTTGTACTCAAGAAGCTGGAAGATGCGGAAAAACAGGCACAGCTTTTCAATTCTCGGGAAGGTCTGTTTGAAGTCGAGATGACTGACTATGACCTCCTCTCCAAGGTGAAAAAGAGCTTCGAGCCCTACTATAACCTGTGGGACACAGCCAACACATGGCTCAAGTCATCCTCGCAGTGGATGAATGGGGAGTTCCTGGAGCTTGATCCTGAGGCATGTGAGGCTCAGGTAGAAATGAATCTCAATGTGATCTCGAAAGCCGTTCGATTCTTTGAGAACACGGGCAAAGAAGCCCAGGCCAAGATTGCCAACCAGATTAAAAAGCAGGTCACCGCATTCCGTCCCCATGTGCCGATGATCGGTGCCTTACGAAACCCAGGAATGCGTGAACGACACTGGGAGCAGCTGTCTAGTGAGCTTGGATTCCAATTAGCCCCTGACGAATCGACCACCCTCAACAGCTTCATCGAGCTTAACCTTGGCGAGCACATCGAGATGCTCCAGAAGGTTGCTGAGTCGGCCGCCAAGGAATTCCAGATTGAGTCAGCACTGGACATGATGCTCGATGCTTGGGATGGTGAGGTAAAAATGGAGCTTCAAATTCTCAGCTACAAGGACACGGGCACCGGTATCCTCAAGGGTGTGGATGATATTAATACCATCCTCGACGAGCACATTACCATGACTCAAGCCATGGCATTCAGCGCCTTTAAAGGTCCTTTTGAGGAGCGCATCGACGCCTGGAACAGCAAGCTCTACATGGTGTCCGAAGTTCTCGAGGCTTGGCTCAAGGTACAGCGTGATTGGCTCTACCTTCAGCCTATCTTCGAGTCCGCTGACATCAACAAGCAGCTCCCAACTGAGGGAAAGAAATTCGCCAACGTTGATAAAAATTGGAAGCAGACTATCAGCTCCGCCAAATCCAATCCTCATGTTCTTGAGTTTTGTGATAATGAAAAGCTGTTGGAGAAGTTCAAGGAATCGTCGAAGCTACTTGACCAGGTCCAGAAAGGTCTTTCTGACTATCTTGAGACTAAGCGATCCGTCTTCACACGCTTTTATTTCCTCTCTAATGATGAGCTCCTCTCCATTTTGTCGGAGTCAAAGGATATTAACCGTGTCCAGCCTCATTTGAAAAAGTGTTTCGAAGGGATCAATAAGGTGCAGCTCAATGAAGACAACATCATCACCCACATGGTCTCCCCCGAGAATGAAGTGGTGCCTTTTACCGAAACGATCGACCCCAATGGGCAAGGTGTAGAGTTCTGGCTTGTCGAGGTGCAGGTCAAGATGAAGAAGTCCATTCACGACGTGATGAGGGATGCAATTATTGATTATACTGTTACTCCGCGAACCGATTGGATGCAATCCTGGGGTTCTATGTTTGTGCTCAATGGAAGCCAGAAACACTGGACCAGTGAACAAGAAGAGCTTTTCCTTAGCGATGGTGCGCAAGGGCCCGTAAAGATGCTCGAGAGGCTCAAGCTCCAATTAGCCGACATGGTTATCCTTGTTCGGGGGGAACTCTCCAAGGCGGCAAGGAATGTCGTCGGAGCTCTCACTGTCATCGATGTACATGCTCGTGATACCATTGACAAACTTGCCAAGCAGGGGGTGAAGGAGAAGAGTGAATTTTTGTGGTCGTCGCAACTTCGCTATTATTGGGAGGATGATGACCTGTGGGCTGAAATGGTCGCAGCTCGTCGTCCTTATGGATATGAATATCTGGGTAACACTTTCCGCCTGGTGATCACTCCCCTTACTGATAAGTGCTATCTGACTTTGATGGGGGCGCTGTCAATGATTCTGGGAGGGGCTCCCGCCGGTCCTGCCGGAACGGGTAAGACGGAGACGACCAAGGATCTTGGAAAAGCTCTGGCAATGCAGTGTGTGGTCTTCAATTGCAGTGATGGTCTCGACTATATTGCTATGGGCAAGTTCTTTAAGGGGCTCGCGTCTTGCGGCGCTTGGGCGTGCTTCGACGAATTCAACCGCATCAACATTGAGGTACTCTCAGTCATAGGCCAGCAGATTGCGACCATTCAGCTGGCACTCAAGAGGCAGGAGAAGGATCTGTTCTTCGAAGGAAGTCAGCTCCAGCTGGATGCAGGCTTCGGAGTCTTTATCACCATGAACCCTGGTTACGCTGGTAGGTCGGCGCTTCCTGATTCTCTGTCTGCGCTCTTTAGGCCTGTTGCTATGATGGTCCCCGATTATGCACTAATTGGCGAGATCATGTTCCTTGCCTTTGGGTTCGAGCTCGCCAAAGAGTGTGGAGCCAAGATGGTAACCACTTTCAAGCTCTGCAGTGAGCAGCTCTCCTCCCAACCTCATTATGATTATGGGATGCGCGCCGTGAAGACGGTTATTACAGCTGCTGGTAATCTCAAGCGCGCCGAGCCGAAGTCTGATGAGATGGTGCTGTTGCTTCGCGCTCTACAGGACGTGAATGTTCCCAAGTTCCTTGCCTTCGATCTTCCCCTCTTCGGCGGCATCATTAATGATCTATTTCCAGGCAAGAAGCGCCCAGAACTCGACTATGGGGCTTTGTTTGCTGTCATGAAAAACGTGATCGCGAGTAAAAACCTGCAGTCGGCGCCTTGGTTTGTAGGGAAGGTGATTGAGCTGTACGAGATGATTGTGGTGCGCCACGGGCTGATGCTCGTGGGACCTACTGGTGGAGGAAAGAGCAGTAACCTGCACACATTAGAAGAGACCCTAGGACTTCTGAAAAAGTACGGTCGCACTGGGTTTGCTTACGACAAAGTCATCATCTCGCAGCTCAATCCCAAATCTATCACCATGGGTCAGATGTATGGTGAGTTTGACGCCAACACCCACGAGTGGCAAGACGGGATTATGAGCACCATGTACAGAATTGCTGCAAGTAGCCAGTCAACTGAGCGGAAGTGGATTGTCTTTGACGGGCCCGTCGATGCTATTTGGATTGAGAACATGAATACTGTCTTGGATGATAACAAGAAGCTCTGTCTTAACAGTGGAGAGATCATCAAGATGAGCGGAGAAATGACCATGATGTTTGAGGTGGAGGATCTCACCGTGGCTTCGCCTGCCACTGTGAGTCGCGTAGGAATCATCTACATGGAGCCGGAATCTCTTGGTGTTGATGTTTTGTTCATCAGCTGGATGAACACGGTCCCCGAAAAAGTCCTCCCCTCGACCAAGACTCGTTTGAGAACCCTCTTCGACGTTTACCTTCAGTCTTCAATTCAATTCATTCGCAGCAACTGCAAGGAGCTCGCTCCAAGTTGCAACAATAATCTGGTCCAGTCTCTGTTACGGATAATGGACTCTTATTTAGAGCGCTATCACATAAAAGAGGGACGTGACGACCCCACAGACAGTGATCTGCAGACCCTCGACGAACAAGTCGAATATTATTTCATCTTCTCTCTCATTTGGAGTGTTGGGGCAACGACCAATGAAGAGGGTCGAGCTCGCTTCAGCGAATACATCCGTTCCGAGATGGTGTGTAACGGAAGCAAATGTTGTATCCCCCCTCCAAGGGACGGTGAGGAAGTTTACGACTACCGATTTGATCCGGCTAGCAGCAAGTGGGTGCCTTGGATGAATGCAAAAGACGCTTTCACCATTGACAGCAAGCTTGATTTCAGCGAAATCATTGTCCCCACTAATGATAGCGTTAGGAACACATATCTGATGAATTTGCTGCTCATGAATAAGAAGCACATCTTGATGGTCGGAGAGACTGGAACTGGTAAGACCGTTAACATCAATCAGTATCTGCTGGGTTCGAGCCAAATTGATGGCAAACCAATCGATGAGAACTGTGTCCCCATAAACATTACCTTCAGCGCTCAGACCAGTGCTAACATGACTCAGGATATGCTTGACAACAAGATGGAGAAGCGCCGCAAGGGTATCTACGGACCCTCGGCTGGCAAGCAGTATATTGTTTACGTTGATGATCTCAACATGCCGAAGCGGGAGACATATGGCGCGCAGCCGCCCATCGAAATTCTCAGACAATGGTTCGACCAGGGCGGATGGTACGACCGCAAGGAGCTTACCATCAGGAAGATTATTGACATCACCATGATCTGTTCTATGGGACCCCCAGGAGGCGGGAGACAAGAGATCACGGCGAGGTTCTTGCGCCACTTCAATATGATTGGCTACACAGAGATGAAAGACAACAGCAAGTTCACAATCTTCAACACAATTTTGAGCAATTTCTTGTCAAGGTTTGAGGGTGATTTGGAAGACTTGAGCGTGCCCATGGTTAATTCCACCATCGATCTCTTCAACACAATTGTTAGGGAGCTGCTGCCCACTCCTGCTAAGTCACACTACACTTTTAACTTGCGTGACCTGGCTAAAGTGTTCCAAGGCTGTCTGATGATAGACCCCAAGAACTGTAGTGAGAGTGATGGTTTCGTACGCCTTTGGGTGCACGAATGTAAGCGGGTGTTCTATGACCGTCTGACCAATGACACCGATAAAACCTGGTTTGAGGACAAACTAAAGAGTTTGATGAAGAATAACTTCAAGATGGAATGGGATGAGGTCGTCGGTAGCGAAAGGCTCATCTACGGTGATTATATGGTACCCGGTGCCGATCCGAAGTATTACGAACAGGTGACAGACTTGGCGAAGCTCAAGAGCACTATCGAGGAGTATTTGGTTGATCACAACGCCGAATCAAAACAGCCTATGCCACTGGTTATGTTTATGGACGCCATCGAGCATGTGAGCAAGATTGCGAGGGTTCTCAGGCAACCTCAGGGGAACTGCCTGCTTTTGGGCGTCGGTGGGAGTGGAAGGCAGAGTATGACGAAACTGGCTACATATGTGAGCCAGTACACTTTATTCCAGGTGGAAATCAGCAAGGGTTACGGCATGACGGAATGGAGGGAGGACTTGAAGAACTGTTTGCTTGCAGCTGGGATCAAGAAGAAGCCCACGACTTTCCTGTTCAGCGATACTCAAATTGTCAATGAGACTATGCTTGAGGATGTCAATAACATCTTGAACAGTGGAGATGTGCCCAACCTATATGCTGCTGAGGATGTGGACGCCATCAGCACAGCGTGCCGTGTTGACTGTCAACGGAAGCGAATCCCAGCGACAAAGATTAACATCTTCAATCAGTACCTTACTCGTGTGAAAAGCAACATTCACATTTGTCTTGCCATGAGTCCACTTGGGGAGGTATTCAGGGACAGGCTAAGGATGTTCCCGTCCCTCGTCAATTGCTGTACCATTGATTGGTTTACGGAGTGGCCAGCGGAAGCTCTCCAAGGCGTAGGGATGACTCAGATGAAAGATGGAGACCTAAACTTGGGCGATCTCCTGGAGGGGGTTGTTGGTGTCTTTAGGTTCATTCATCAGAGTGTCGAAGAGAAGAGCAAGAACTTCTACGAGATTTTGAGGCGACACGTTTACGTCACCCCCACAAGTTACTTGGAGCTATTGGGGTCCTTTAAGACTCTGTTGACATATAAGAAGAAGGAGATTGAGAAGAAGTACAAACGACTGCAGATCGGCCTAGACAAGATGACAACAACAAAGGGGTTGGTTGCGGGTATGCAGGAAGAGCTGGAAGTCCTCCAGCCGCAGCTTGTTGAGACTACGAAGAACGTTGAAGAAATGATGGTTCACATCACTGCTGAAAAGGAGGAGGCGGATAAAGTCAAAGCGAAGGTTGAGGTCGAGGAAAAAGTTGCCACGGAGAAGGCCACTATCACCCAAGCCATAAAAGATGATGCTCAACGAGATTTGGACGAAGCTTTGCCGGCCTTGGACGCTGCCGTCAAGTGCCTTGATGCTCTCAAAAAGTCTGATATTGATGAGGTCAAAAGTTTGAGAACTCCCCCTGGTGGTGTGAAGCTCACTCTTCAAGTTGCGTGCTATTACTTTGAGGTCAAACCGAATAAAACCAACGACCCAGACACTCCGGGGAAGAAGATAGATGACTTTTTCAGCGCTGCGAAGGAGAACCTGCTGACGAACGCCGGTACCTTCATGGAGATGCTGAAGAAATACGACAAGGACAACATTCCGCATTCTGTCATCAAGAAAGTCGACCCTTTCATGCATGATGAGAACTTTACGCCGAAGGCAATTGAGAAAGCAAGTAAGGCATGTACGGCTATTTGCATGTGGGCAAGGGCTATGCACAAGTACCACAATGTTGCGTTGAGTGTCGCCCCCAAGAAGGCTAAGTTAGCGGAAGCCCAGGCGGAACTAGACGTTGTCATGGCGCAACTTGCCGAAAAGCAGAGCAGCTTGAAGAAAATCATCGATCGACTGGCCGAATTGGAGAAAAATTACGAGCAAGCAATCGCAAAGCTCAAGAGCCTGGATGACCAAGCGAACAAATGCAAGACCCAGTTGTCGAATGCTGACAAGTTAATAGGAGGATTAGGGGGCGAGGAGGCCAGGTGGAAGATCACTGTGGGGGATTTGAAGCAAGGCTTAGTCAATGTCGTCGGAGACGTTCTGGTGTGTGCCGGGACTGTCAGTTATCTGGGACCTTTTACGAACGATTTCAGGCAGGAGATTATTGCAGAGTGGCACGCTGAGATGGGGAATTGTGGAATTCCTTTCACGGACAAGACAAATATTGTGACTACGCTCAGTATCCCGGTAGTGCTGAGGAGTTGGCAACTGGCAGGTTTACCCACCGACAGCCAAAGCACGGAAAATGGGCTGATAATGGACAAAGCGAGGAGGTGGCCGCTCTTCATTGATCCTCAGGGGCAGGCGAACAAATTCGTGAGAAACCTTGGCAAGGATAAGGAGTTATGCTTGAATGGGATGGATGTCATCAAGATGACCGAGAAGAATTTTTTGAGAAATCTTGAGAATGGTGTCAGGTTTGGGAGGTGGGTCTTGCTGGAGAACATCAAGGAGTCGCTGGATGCCAGTTTAGAACCGATCTTGCTGCAGCAGACTTTCAAGCAGGGCGGTACAATAATGATGAAGCTCGGTGATAATGCTATTCCTTATAGTGACATGTTCAGCTTCTTCATGACCACCAAGCTGCCAAATCCGCACTATGCTCCAGAAGTTCAGGTTAAAGTTAGTCTGCTGAACTTCACCATTACTCAAGGCGGATTGGAGGAACAACTGCTGGGTGTGACCGTGAAGGAGGAGATGCCTGAGTTGAGCGAGACAAGTGTTAAGCTCATGATCGAGAACGCTGCCATGAACAAACAGCTTTACGATATTGAGAGTCAGATCTTGGAGCTGCTGGAAAACAGCACAGGAAACATCCTAGACGACACTAATCTCATCGATACGCTGGCTAGTGCAAAGGCTACTGGTAAGGCAGTAGGTGAAAAGATGGCTGAAGCTAAGGTTACGGAGTTGGAGATCGAAGAGAGGAGTGAAGAGTACAGACCTGTTGCCTTTAGGGCGGCGCTGCTGTACTTCTGTATATCAGACTTCTGCAATGTCGATCCCATGTACCAATACAGCTTGCAATGGTTCACGAGGTTCTTCGTTACTTGCATCGGGCAAACGCCCTCGGCCAATGAGGTGGCGAAGAGAATCGAGAACTTGAATGCGTTCTTTACCTTCGGGCTTTACAAGAACATCTGCCGTAGTTTGTTTGAGGCCCACAAGATGACGTACAGCTTCTTGCTCACAATTAAGATCATGCAGGGAGACAACAAAATCGATGGAGATGAGTGGAGATTCTTGATCAGCGGCATGGGCAAGCCTGGGAGAGAGGCAAAAGATCCGCTAGTTAACCCGGACCCTGAGTGGATTGACGGGAATATGTGGAGCGGCATCTTGTCAATGAGCACTCTCGACTTCTTCCAAGGATTCGATCAGGAATTCAGCGACAATTTGCAGAAGTGGAAAAGAATTTTTGACAGCGACGAACCTCATAAAATGACTTTCCCCGGAGACAAGTACGAGAACATGGACAATTTGAAAAAGATGTGTGTTCTGAGGTGCATTCGGAGGGACAAAATCATGAGCATGATGAGCGTCTTTGTGGTGGAAGCGATGGGACAGAAGTTTGTGGAGCCACCGACTTTTGACTTGAAGGCTTGTTACGATGATAGTACGTGCGACAGCCCGTTGATCTTCGTTCTCACAACGGGTAGTGACCCAATGAAAGATCTGTTGATGTTGGCGGAGAACATGGGGATGACTGATAAGCTCAAAGCTATCGCTCTGGGGCAGGGACAGGGACCAGCGGCCACCAAGATGATGGAGATGGGCCAAGCTAATGGAGATTGGGTCTGTTTGCAAAATTGTCACTTGAGTATCAGCTGGATGCCTGAGTTGGAGAGGCTATGTGAGGAGACGGACCCTAACAAGTGCGATGAGGGGTATAGGTTGTGGTTGACCAGTATGCCAAGTCCGGCCTTTCCTACATCTGTCTTGCAGGATGGGGTGAAAATGACGAAGGAGCCCCCGAAAGGGCTGAGGGCGAATCTGAAGAGCAACTTTGTGAAGTTAACAGACGAACAGATCTGGACGACGAACAAGCCGGAGAAGTTCAGTAAGCTACTGTTTGGGTTGTGCTTCTTTCACGCACTGGTTGTGGAACGAAGGAAGTTCGGACCGCTGGGCTGGAATATCGGGTACACCTTCAATGAGACGGATCTTGACATCACCAAAGCACAGCTGGAGACGTATGTCAATGATTTCGACGAGGTCCCGTATCAGGTCATGCAACAGCTTAGTAGTGTCGTAAATTATGGAGGAAGGATCACCGATGATAAGGACATGAGGACGGCAGATATTATCATAGCCGACTTTATGATTCCTAAGATACTGACGTCTGATTACAAATTCAGCGAGAGCGGACTATATTATTCATTCGACTGCGATAAGGATAATCCTAGGGGTAGTTACCTTGATTACATCGATAGCATGCCGCTGGAGGCTGAGCCGGAGGTTTTCGGGATGCATAAAAATGCCAGCATCACGTGCGACATGACTGACGCAGACACCAACTTTAAGATCATTGTGAGTTTGCAGCCAAGGGAGGCGGGCGGGAAAGGAATGAGTCGGGAGGACATCATCTTTAACATTGCCAGCGGAATGGAGGAAAAGTTAAGCAATCCATGGGACATCGAGGCCGTGGCCATGCAATACCCTGTAAGCTATAATGAGTGTCTCAATACTACTTTGCAGCAAGAGGGAGAGAGATTCAACAAATTAACCAATGAATTGGCAAAAAGCCTGCCAGAGCTGAAGATGGCGCTGAGAGGTCTTGTAGTACTGAGTGCCGAGTTGGAGGCTATGGGGACCAGCTTGTTCAACAGTTTTGTACCAGCTAATTGGACCAAGAAGAGTTACCCGAGCTTAAAGGGCTTAAACCCCTGGTTCGATGACTACCTGAGGAGAATCAAGTTCCTTGACGACTGGATAGAGAAGGGGGCACCTCCCGTTTTCTGGATCAGTGGCTTTTTCTTCCCCCAGGGCTTCATGACGGCAGTCTTGCAGAACCATGCCAGGAAGTACAGTATGCCGATCGACACTGTCGCGTTCAGCCATGTGATGAGGCCAGAGACAGCTGAGCAACTAACTAGCGGTCCCGCTGATGGTTGCTTTATCGACGGGTTGTTCTTGGAGGGCGCTAGGTGGGACAAAGGGGTCGAGAGTCTGGTGGAACCTAAACCCAAGGAATTGTTCAGTCCCATGTGTGTCATCCAGCTGAAGCCACTGCAGCACCGAGAGATACCAGAGGAAGGCATTTACAGGGCGCCGGTCTACAAAGTTTTAAATAGGACAGGGGTGCTGAGTACAACTGGTCACTCCACCAACTTTGTCTTCTGGCTCGAAGTCCCAAGTAATAAGCCAACCATCTACAGAAATAGTTTGGTCAGTGAGACAAACGCTCAGAGGCTTTTCTGTGACAACAGTGAATGGATCAAAGGAGGCGTCGCCCTGTTCTGCGCTCTAAAGTATTGAGTTGTTAGGATTGCGACGGAGGAGGACGAGAGAACTTGATTAGTTCAATGTATATATATATTTATTTGTTCGGGTGTAAATGTTGTTTAACTATTGCGGATGCATTTGGTAATGATGGCAAAGCTCTTTCTTTTTCTAGTTAATTTTCAGATTTGGAGGAAGGAAAAATGGGTTACGACACTGCCTGAGGTAGAAGAATAGGTGTAAGAAAGAACCGGTTGTATTTGTCGACTTTCAACTCTGCAACAGAACCTGCTTAGTATGGATGCAAAAATCACGAAAATAGTAGGCTCGTTTATGACCATTGTTGGTGGTATAGGATGGGCGGTAGAGGCTATATCTGGAGAAGGTGCTGCTGCAGCAGCTACTGATCTCAAGAGTGGTGTGACTGATCGTTGTTCTCAAAGGTTAAAAAAATGTCGATGATGTCACGCGGCAGCGGGTGACCACGTGGGGGTGACGGGTGACGCGTGACGAGTGCAAAATTCTACCATTATTTGTATTTTTCCCCTAAAATTAATTAATAAGGTCTCCGCGATCACCACTGCTCATATTTATCTTGTAAGCTGGTTGAATTGAGGTCCAGATTCAGGCCAGACCTGGATCTTTTTCCCTGCAGAAAATGGAATCACATCTAATTCAGCACACGGCAGGGCAAGAGGGAAAAGACAATTCCAATTTAGCCATTGGCGTACCACTAAATGATACTGAAACCAAGGAGAAGGGCAACGCTGTCAATTCCATGGCCACTCCTACTGCAGTTGCCTCCATGGCGTCTGAGCTTCGCCAACTCGTGGACACTGCTAACGCGCCTATTTTTGGTATTGACAATGACGGGTTGGTGAATGAGTGGAATCTAAAAACAGCTGAGATTACTGGCTTTCCGAAAGAGGAGGCA
>Ga0115555_1001467_pt1 | contig 16084 bp, 9 predicted proteins | sample COGITO_mtgs_1104_2_FD_87285 | JGI IMG/M metagenome (GOLD analysis project Ga0115555, IMG submission 87285) | Pelagic marine microbial communities from North Sea - COGITO_mtgs_110407 | ecosystem: Environmental > Aquatic > Marine > Epipelagic | place: Germany:Helgoland, sampling site Kabeltonne... | reverse complement strand
GAAGGTTTTAGATTTTTTAATGACCGTCTGCCAAGAGCTCGGATTTGTCCCTCCAGACGACGACGACCAAGACGACGACGACGGAGAAGACGAGGAAGAAGACGACGACGACGGAGAAGAACGAGCGCCCGAAGGAGCGCCTGAAGGCGAAGAGGAGGAGGTTGTAAAGTAAAAACCTTTTTAAAAGAGCACCATGAGATATACCCTAAACGCATTTTGACTCCTTTTTTCTCCTTCGTTTGAATCGTCCGTCCCTTCAGAATTCATCAAAAACAGCGCGAGGAGACACACAAAAGTTTACTAAAAGGAAGAGCGAGAGAGAAAGCACACTCCTTTTGGAAGAAGAATACGAAGGGGATAAATACTACTACTACTACTAATGTCGTACACTCGCCTGACGAACGACGGCGAGAATGATAACGATGCGAATAAAAGTGGAATCTTACGCGAGGCGATTTCCACCCACGCGAACCGCGTCCAATCGCTCATTTTCCAACTCCAAACGAACGTCTCGACGTTTAAACGACTCGTGGACCAACTGGGAACGGCGCGAGATACGAAGGACCAAAGAGCGAAACTGCACAAACTCAGAGAATCGATAGGTCAAATGGCGAAAGAGAGTTCGGTGTTGGTGAAAAAGTTGGCGAGATTGGTGACGGATTTAGTGCACGAGGAGCAAGATCAAGAGTACGAGTACGAAGCGGGCGAGGACGAGGACGACGCGGAAAGTTTAGCGGAGAGGCATAAAAAGTTGGTGAAGGATTTACACGCGACGTTGAAGGATTTTCAGAGAGCGCAAAGGGCGTGCGCGGAGAGAGAGAGCACGTTTTTACCGCAAAAGGAGATTGGCAACGAAGCGGCGAAGAGTAAAAAGAAAGGGTACGGAGCGACTGGAGGGAAGAACAACAACAATAGCGCCGCCGCGGACGTGGCCATGAGTGGCGAACGAGGTGGACAGTTTTACCAAGGCGGGCAAATGGTAGACGAGGAGCAACAACACGCGCCTTTGCTGATGGAACATAAAAGCCAAGGGCAGAAGGAGATGACCGCGGTGGAAATCGACATGCGATTTAACGATCAGTTAATCGAGGAACGAGAGAGAGGCATCGCGGAGATTCAGCAACAAATTGGCGAAGTGAATGAGATTTTCCAAGATTTAGCGGTGTTGGTAAACGAGCAAGGGAACATGATTGACGATATCGAGGCGAATATCGTGAGTACGGCGGTGAGAACGAAAGAGGCGCAGAAGGAGTTGACAAAGGCGGATAAGAGTCAAAAGAGTGCGAGGAATAAGATGGTGTGTTTAGCAATCACCGTCTTTACTGCGCTGATTATCTTGATTCTGTTTTTGCTGCAGTAAGTTCCTTCTTTATGTATTTGTTTATATAGCCTCTTTTTTATTAGCACCACCCTGACGCGGAGAGACTTTCGCGCTCGCGACGAATGGACGGCGTTTTCAAACGCGGGTTAGCTCTACCGTACTTATGTATTTGTACACTACTACTACTACTACTACTACTACTCCTATTCTAAAACGGCTAGACTTCTACATGCGCTGCGTAAAAAATCATCTCCTATTCTAAGCTTTTATCCGTGGTACAAACGTTCACGAGACCGACGACGTGCATCAATCGAAACATGCGCACGTCAATAGACCACGCGTGGCCGCTATAGCCCGCCTTCGCCGCCTGTTTCGGGTGGTAAGACATTCCAAACATATCCATTTGCGAACACAAGTGCTGACTCATAAAAGCTAAGTGGATTCCACTGGATAACGACGTCGGACACTTCATCATGAGCTTTTTGTTATTCGCGTGGCCTTCCTCTTCGAGCGCTCCAATATCCAGTAAATCTCTCCGCATTTGCATGTAACAATCCACAATATAATTCACGCTCGAGGGACTTAAAACCCTCGTCTGGACGTATTGAAACCGTTTCTTTATGTTGTGAAAATAACTCGTGCTCGTGGAATACCAAAACCACCATTCTTCTCGTAAATTACGTTTCGATCGAAGGATCTTCTCGTCCACGTTTATACCTCTCGAGAGTTGTCGTCCTCGTATGCTGTTGAACATTCTAAATCGCGTCTTTTTCCCCAGTGGCTTCCGAACTCCGTACTTCTTGTGTACGTTCGTATCGTTCGCTAACCCCGAGCGTAAGTTAAATCTCCAAACGCTGTCGTGTTTGTCGATGCTTTTGCTATTTTCATCCGTTAAGCCGTCTCGATAGACGTGCGGCGAATTTCCAACCATTGCGCAAGTGCCTAATTCTTTGTATTTCACATCGTATCTCGGTTTCAAGTAATCGAAATATTTCACGCTCCACCCGTTCGGCGTTTCTTTATTCCCTCTCATGTTCGAACACACTCTCGCTTTACTCACCGTAAAACACTTCGGCTTATACTCCGTCAACATCTTCACCGACGGTAACGCGAACGCAAATTTCGCCATATTTTCCCACCTCTCCTTTTTACTCGAAAACACTTTCTTACACCCAGCGTCCGACGTCAAGCAATCGAGCAAATCCTCTCGAGCTTGTCTCTTTCTTTCACTCAACAACTCCTTGTGGTCCCTCTCAACGCTCCTGCACGTTTGCGAGCACTGCTCGTCGCTAAATCCGAGCAACGACCGTCGTCTCCGCGTCGCGACGGGAGACGAACAAAACTTATTCGCTTCCGCGTCCCAAATTTTCGCGCCATAACCACCACTTTTCTTTTGCGCTCCTATTCCTCCTTCGCGCATCAACCTCCTCTTCGTGCTCCACTCCGCTCTGGCGAACCACGCGCCGGGCGCCCCGTTGCAATACGTCGAATCGCTGTTCAAAGGGACGATGGAATCTTTCAAATTAAACTCCCCTCCTTTGCCATCTTCATCCTCTTCTCCTCCTGCATCACCACCACCACCACCACCAATAGTGTGCGTCATCCCTTCATCGTCGACGATTTCTTCCGGTAAACTCGTCTCTTCTCGCTGTGCGATGGACATCAAATCTAAAGGTTTCGATGTCTCGAATCGGTTCAGAACGAAGAAAATCATCGAAAGAAAAAACGCAGATCGGAGGAGCGCGCGACTGATTCGTTTCTTCTCGGGAGGGACGGAGGCGAAGTAGGAAGAAGGTAAACGTGGCGAGGGAGGAGGACGAGGCATTTTGAATCCAAAAGAAGTGGGAGACGTGTTCCCGCTTTCGCGGTTTATTCTTGTCTTCTTTTAAATAAATAGTTGTGTGAGGAGCGCTTTTTATGAAGAATCTGCTGCATGCTAAAAGAGTCTGATGTAGTATTAAAAAAATCTTTCCTCGATTCCTTCCGCTACTGCTTCACACGACGCGTTGAGTTCGTCTTTAATTCGAGGCCCACATTTGCGCCTCTTCCAAGGAGTCGTGGCCTTTTGGCACTCTCGGTAACTTATCGATGGCGGCGTTAATCTCGGTAATCAACATGGCGATCAAGGCGTGTTTGTTCTCGGATATCGGTCGAGGAGCGAAGAACGTTTGCAATTTTAAGCCTTCTTTCCACGGAGGGGGATCTTCCAGTTTGACGAGTTTATACGGACCTCGTTGGTATTGACCGCCACCGTAGGCTCGTTTGTCGAATTTCCAAAGCATAGTTGTTCCGTCTACGTCGTAGATTTCTGGGCCCCAGGTGTAATGTAAGATGAACGCGCCGCCGAGTTCTTCATCCGCCGGAGGTTGAGCCATGATGGATTCGGGTTTGCCGGCGCCGTAAAAAGTGTGCTTGATGCCGGAAACGAACGCGGCGAGATCGTACGCGTACATGTCTCGCAACCATCCCAAGGATTTCTTGACGTTTTCCGGTTGTTCCGTGCGCGCGACGAATTCAGCCCATTTCGGAGCCACTTTTCGTAAATCCTCGGCGGTGATAACGGTCGGTGAATTTCCAGTTCGAGGAATAATTCCTTTGGATTTATCGCCGTACTCTTCTGAAAAGTGTGAGCGCATGGTTGGATGGTTAACGTTGATGTACGTGAACTCGAAACCGTACGCTTGGCCGGGTGGGAGTAAGATGGACTCCGGCGGCGATTTCACGATGACGTGATCGGTTTCGAGCATGACGATGTGCGAACACGTTTCCGAGTCAGAGGTTTGCGACCATCGCGCGATGGCACTGGACCGATCGGCTACGGGATAATCGCACCAACTGTCGCAGTGCGTTTGAATGGGCTCAAAACGCATGGTCGGTATTTCAACCATTAACTCGTCGTCGCGACCTTTGTGTAACACTCTCGTGAAGGCTTTCATGATGGATCCAGGTTGCGAGGCGTGGTTTTGCCACGTCTGATACATGATTCTCGACTGCCAATTCATGTACGCGTTACCACTGGACGTCATGACGCCGTGTAAACACCGCGGCATATCTTCGTACCTTTTCCCGGTTGCCGGTGGATGCTGCGGCGGTTTCGGCGGCTTCAAGTCCGTAAACTTCCCGGCGACCCACGGAACCCCCGCTCCAGAGTTCGCCGGTTTCATCTCCTTGATGTTTTTCTCAAACTTCAACCAGCACGCTTTCGAGTTTGGATTGTACACCCACACGTTACATCTATTCCCACTGGCTCTGTTGAGATTTCGACACGCGTCGCAACACTTACCGGCATCTTCGGTTTTATGATTATCGCCGTTGAGGACGACGGCTCCCCAATACTCCGTGTGCTCGTGCGCTTCGCACGTCCCTAACGATGCGTCATCAGCGAGAACATTATTATTGCTGCTGCTGCTACTACTACTACCACCACCACTTCTACTACTACTACTATCACCACTGCTAGTACTACTCCTACTCCTATCGCTACTACTTCCACTACTACCGGCACCGGTCTTACTCTGCTGCTCTCGCTCCGCCGCCGTCAACTCCGACGCCTTTTCCCCAACCTTCACCTTCTTCCCCATCCCTTCCTCTTTCGCCTCCTCGTGCTTCACCATCGCCTCGCTCGGCGGTGGGCTCGCGTGTTCCATCTCCACCGGATCCCCCAACTCAAACTCCCAATCTCTCAACAACTCGTCCACGTCCTCGACGACGTCCTCGACTTGGTCTCTCGTCGCGCCAATCAATTTCGATTTCAACGTCTCCGCTTCCTGATATATCGATCGTTCTCGCGCTCTCGTTTCCATCAACTCCACCTCGATCGCGCGTTCGTGTATTTTCGCGTCCGTCAAAGCCGTCTTCGCTCGCGACAGGTCGTTCGCCAGAGAGTCCACCAGCCTGCTGCTTTTGCCACTAAATCTCTTTCTACCACTACTACCACTACTCATCGGGACTTCATCATCATCATGACGATGATGAAGAAAATGTCCTCCTCCTCCTCCTCCACTACTTCCAAACTTTGGTATTTTCGCCAGCGTCTCCGGGTGCGTGTCGTCGATCGCCCGGTAAATCCCGTAAAAACAAAGCAAGGCGACCAGGAACGAGATTGAAATCTGGACCGTCTTTTCGATCGATTTGAGAAGGATTTTGCGCTTTCGTCATTTCCTCTTGTCGGCGGGAGAGAAGAGGAGCTCGAGGGCAGAGGATGAGTCGAGGGATTTAGGGGAGGATGACATGTGTCTCGTGACTTATATCGTTCGTCCTCGCAGAAGAGCGTTCGTTGTGTTTATTGTGTTGTAGATTTTTTACGTGACTTTTACGCGGTGAAACAATGAAGAAGAAGAGTTGCTCTGAAAAGGTGTACTTTACGTGTTCCGTGTGAATATAAATGGCTATTTATATATATTAAAATACATATCAACCTCGCTCTCTGATGTGTGAGTGAGTTTAGTATGCACATTTCCCCCCATAAATCTAAGTGTTAGTTCGAAAAGAAAGAGAAAGAGAGAGCGCGCCGCCATCCGTCCGGCGAGTCTTTTTCTCTTCGCCTCGATTTCATCATCTCTCGCAGTCTCTCTCTCTCTCTCTCTTCTCTCTCTCTCCCTCTCTCTCTCTCGCTAAATTTATCAACCGTTTTGTAATTATTAAAACGACGAATTAAATTTACGCGTCGATTTGCGTTTGGATCATGTCGGCGGCTTCTTGGACGGTGCCAATCTTCTCGGCCCCTTCTTCGTCGAGCGTGATTTCGAATTGCTCTTCCAACGCCATCATGATTTCGACGGTGTCCAAAGAATCGGCGCCCAAGTCGACAAACTTGGAATCCGCGGCGACGGCGTCGAGGTCGGTGCCGAGCTGCTCGGAGATGATACCTCTAACCTTGTCGAGAGTGTCGCCAGACTGTTTATAAAAGGAAGAAGAAAGGAGAGAGAACGCGTTGATGAAAGTCAGTATGGAGTCACTTTGGAGTCTTTTGTGAACTCTATCCAAAACAAGAGATGGAGGAAGAAAAACGTACCGCAGCGGCGTTGACGGAGAACCCGGCGCGAGCCTTGGTGGCGACTCTTTTGGAAGTCTTGAAGTTCACCTGTTTAAAGTTATCGCGTAAAGACGAAAGAGAGAGAACATATGTGTCAGCATCATCATCATCGAAATAATAGAATTTCTCTGATCGAAATCAGAGATAACGAGAAAGAGGTCCGCTTTGTGACTGTATATCGATGACAAATTCAAAAACGGCGCTTTTCCTCCGCGAAACGCGATGTTTCGACGACGAAATCTCCCATCAAACGCGCGAACCTCGCGCGCGAGAAGTATTTATGCGCGCGAATGCGACGCCGCATTTCCGTTCGCGACGTCGCATATCAAAGATCGCATCAAAATACTCTTCTCATCATCCGCGCAAAAATCATCTTTTTTGCCGTCTTGGCTTAAAAACGAGACGATTGGGATTGTACGAAAGCGCGCGATTGGTGTTCGAAATCGCCGTCGAGGATACCCACGCGAACCGAAAGAAACGAAAATAATAACGCATTCGCGTACCTTGGAGGTGATTTTCGCGGAAGCAACGGTAGAAGTAGTCAAAGAAAACATTTTGTATTCGTGCAGGTGTGTGTGTGTGTGTGTTGATATGATATCGAATGAAGTCATTTTTGACCTGGCAGCTGCCCTTTGTAAAAAGAGCCAAAACGAGAGAAAAAAGAGGAGTTCATCATAGCGAGTAAAAAATACACGGAGGAAAATCTTGGATGGAGGGGATGGATCGAGTATTGCTCTTCTCTCTCTCGATCATCATCGTCCCCATTTACTGATCTTTAAATCGTCCTAGACGTGTTTTTTCTCTTCTCACTGCTCTTGTTCTTGTTCTTGTTCTTCTTCTTCTATTCTTTCCGCTCCGCGAGCGAACGCGGTCGTCGTCATGCCCAAGCGCTCTAAATCGTACTCGTTGACGACCGGTTGACTCCCGGAGACGATGAAAACATTCGCCCCCGAACGTTGTTGTTGATCGCTTTTCTTCTTCTTCTTTTGAGTGGACGACCTTTTTGTCTCGAGTTTACTCGCGATCACTTTTACCAGCGCCGGCGGCCTCTTCTTCTTCGTCGTCTTGACCTTTTCCTCTTCCTCCTCCTCCACCTCTTCGTCTTCGAAACTTTTCCAACTCTTCCTCGTTTCTTCGCTCGCGAACGAGATCACTTTCATCTTCTCTTTGAAAACGATGTACACGTTCACCTCTTCCACGTCCTCGATTTTATTCCACGGGTGTTTCAGTTTTAGCGTCGTTTGTATTTTCTCCACTCGTTTCTCTTCTTCGTCTTTCCTCGTTCCCGTCGTTCCCGTTGTTCGCCGCCTGTTGGGTTTTCGTTTTATCTTTCGCCACGACTGGTCGTCGTCGTTCAAAGTCCCCAACTTTTTCCTGAGTTTCTCGATATCCATTTCGGTCGTTGAACTTTCGAAGGATGGCGTGTTGAATCAGCGCGTCGCGTCGCGCGTGTGCGTTCGATCAAACGCGCGCACTTTGTTGTTACGCTTATTTTTTAAGGGAAACGACGACGGCACAATTTCGATACGATTTTATCCAAAATGCGCGCGCAATTAACAACATCAACTCGTCATCACCTAAAAGCCGAAACCCGAAGACAAAGGAACGCAGGAAGACAAAGAGTGACGTCTCCGAGAGCCATCCAAAATCAACAACGAGAAGAAGAAGAAGAAGAAGAAGAGTTGATGATGATGCCGTCTTTTTTAGTGGATTCTACGGAACGGAACGAAAGATATAACGGAAACTGGGCGCAATTTATGTTGGATTGCGAAAGCCATCCGGCGACGACGTTTAACTTTTGCGGAGGCATGAAGTTTGGATTAAGTTTTACGAGGAAGTTTAGGGAGAGGCTGGAGACGAAAGCGAGGAATTTTGGAGAAACAGATGATGGAAACGTCGTCGTCCAAGAATCGAACGTTTCGCGGATGTATATGATGGATGGATACGAGCAGAGCGCGTTCGCGGATAACGAATCCATCTTTCACGGGCGAGAGGTGAGAAAAGTCTCCACGTTTGGAGAGAAATCTGGGATGATGATTCAACTCTCGTTGGCGAACGAGGACGACGACGAAGGTTGGACGAAAGAGGAAATCGAGGAGTACAGCGGGTGGCTTTCAGATCAACAGAGAAAATGGAGAGACGGAGACGCGTTGGAGAGCGAAGGCGTGGCGAATTTTAAGACGAAATACGGGCCGGCTGCATTTACGTTGCATCATCGATTCTATTTGCACCACGATAATATCGGCGGGTTTTGGTTGAGCGCTGAAGACGGATGTGAAGGCGTGGCGCAAGATATGAATTCGAGACGAGACGGACTCGGAGCGAAGAGCGCGTTGCGATGGTGGTAGAGAGAGAGAGAGAGATTATATCTTAGTTATCATCATTGGATTGAGAAAACGCTTCCAATGCTTCTTCCCGTTCGACAACGGCGATGAAGACGTCTTCTAACGAGGATGACGCAAACGCATCGTTGGAAAACTCTTTTTTGATGTCGGAGGTGTTGCCGCAAAGTAGGAACTTGCCGTCGCGGAGTAACCCGACGGAGACGCAGACTTTTTCGCATTCGAAGACATCGTGGGAAGTGATGACGACCGCGGCGCCTTGATTGGAGTTCATAACGTTTTCCACAGCCTTCCAAAGCTTTGTTTTCGCATACGGGTCCACGCCCGCAGTAGGCTCGTCAAGTAAAACTAACGATGGATGATGAGAGGGAGAGACCGTTTGTTTCGCAGCTTCGGCGACGGAAAGGGCGATTGCAACGCACAGTTCTCGCTTCGCACCGCCGCTCAAGTTTTTCGCGAGCACGGTTTTGTGCTTTTGTAGCGATTGAAAACGTTCACACCACAGCGAAGGAGAAGAAGAGGAGGAAGAAGTTGTTGCAGACGTGACGACGGAAGCGAACAAATCGAGATGTTCGAGTGGCGTGAGAAAATCTTCCACGCCGTTTGTTTGAGCGCAATAGCCAAAAGACGTAGTCGCGCTCGCCCATCGAACGTAGCCGTTCGTTTTCGATAGTAAGCCAGAGAGCATAGCGAACGAGGTCGTCTTGCCGGCTCCGTTGACGCCACACAACGCGAACGCCTCTTTCGCGGAAACCTTGAACGATATAGAATCGACCGACGGCGCTTGGTCTTTGCGATACTGCTTTTTTAATTTCATCACAGTCAACGCTCCGTCGTTCGTATCGCATTCATCTTCTCTCGTATCTTTTTCAAAAGCGTTTTCGATGCGTTTCGCGGTTCGCCATTCCAACGCAACGAAAACAAACCAATAGAAGAGACCGAAAACAAACATCAATAAGAACTCTCTTCCGCTATTTTCCCATTCCAGGAACGTTTTCGTATCCGGAAGCAATATCGAGAAACCGACACCTTCTTCTTCTTCTTCCTCTCCTTCGCGCTTCTCCTCGAATCGAGGGATGGCGTGTTCTCGTCGAGAAAGGTTGTAAAATATGCGAGCGAAACTGTATTGCGGCGACGCGCAAAAGATAACAGAAACAACATCCCACACCACGGAAACATCTTCTCCGGCTAACGCCAGACCATCCAACACGACAGACGCGATAAAAGACAATACCGCAACAGAGAAGGAACTGGCCGCTTGCGTGGCAAAAGAAGACACGTCGTCAGAGAAAAATAACGACGATAAGTACGCAATCGGCGTCGTTTGAAACGCAAACGCGATGGATGCAAAAAGCAATGTTTCTGCGTATCTTGTGGAAGAAACGTCTATTTCCTCTTCGCGTAAAGCGAGGCACATGATGAACGAAAGTAGCAAAGCGGGAAACGTCTTCGAAATGAAATCAAAGGTCGCCGTTCCGAGCCAATACACTTTATTCGACAGTCCCGCACATAGGAGCGCGTGCTTAAATCCTAAAGTCCTCTCTCGAACGAGCGTTGGTGTGAGTATAGCCGACGCTATACTTAATCCAAGGACTGCGCACATTGCCACGAACGTAGAGGACATGGACTGGTGCGAAAACGCGTTCGAGGACACAGATTCACTTTCACTCAAAGGTAACGGATCGTTCATTGCTGTCAAGGTCAGACCTTTCTCTCTGAACGCGCTCGCAAAAATAGACTCGTCGAGTAAGCCCAACGCAGATGGAATCGCGTGGTACGCGGTGGGTGAGGTAGCGATGGTCATCGTATTCGTCGTCGAGTCGAGGTAGTAAAACGCGCACGGAGAAGGAAATTTTTGCGATCCACATGAACGCGTCGCGGTAAATTCAGCCTGTCTCATCAATTCGTAATCGATGGTGCTTTCGATGTTCATTTCACTCGTGCACTCAAAATTTTCGGCACACGCCGAAATATTGCCGCATACAGGCAAGAGGAAAGAATTTCTTTGACACTCGTACTGTTTTGTGACCGAGCGCGGCGTCGTTCGAACGGCAGCATAGAAAGTCATAGGAAGCGATGCCATTTGTCGCTGACGCGACGGACGAGACGATTCAGATATGGTAAACAAGGGTTTGCTCTTTCCGAGAAATGTTGACGGCGTCATCTCTTCGGCGTATTCGCTCGAACTTAGCGCAGATGAACCATTCGCCGACGAACCGGATTTTGCCAACGAAAGGCCGATGGTGAAAAATATCGCGCAGCTAACGATGGCAAATAGCGCAAACAACGGCTGACGCTTCCAGACTAAATATCGCGCGCGTAAAATTGCCTGAACTTGTCGCAAAGCTCTCCTCGTTTTCGTAGTCTTCTCGTCGTCGTTGTTGTCGATGTCTCCGCTGGTTGCCGCCGCTACTCCTACCTCTTCCAAAGGTAAGATGATATCATCCTCCTCGCCTTCCTCTTCTTTAGCTTTTGCGATGAAATTAAGAAACGCCTTTTCCAGCGACGGTTCATCTCCACCACCGCCGTGCATTTTTTTCATCTCTTCCACCGAAACGCTTTCAATCACGGATTGGCCGTTATGCAAGATGACCAAATCGTCCGCTAACGCCTCAACTTCGTCCATGTGATGCGTGGCTAAAACAACGCTATTTGCAGAATCTGATTTCGTAAACTCCGAGATCAACTTCCACGCCAAACGTTTGGAGACTGGATCCATCGATGCCGTCGGTTCATCGAGAATAGCAATCGAGGAGTTCAAAAGCGACAACAAAAGCGAAACTTTCCTTTTTTGTCCGCCAGAAAGCGTGGAGATTTGTTCGTCGAGCTTATTCGAGATGGCGAGTTTGGAGGCGAGCGTCTGGATGAGAATCGGTTCAGAGGAGGGAATATTCTCCTCTTCTTCGTCGTTATTCCTTGCTCTCCGACTTTTCGAGGAAAACGCCAATCGCAACCGCAAGTGTTCGCGAACGGTGAGTTGCGGCCACAAAAAGTCAAACTGCGGGCAAAAACCAACTTCACCGGACGTTTCAATTTTTGTTTGCTCGTTTATAGACTCAAGACCAACTAACACGGACACTAAAGTGGTTTTTCCGGCACCGTTGTGTCCGAGTAATGCGCAGACGCTGGATTTCTTCGCGCGAAAATTAACGTTTCTTAAAATGCGTTTTGTCACGTTCGTCGCTCGAATGGCATCGTCACTCGCGGCGTTATCGCTTGTCATCAGAACGTATTTTGATCTCACATTTTGACACCCTCCGCGTATGAAAAACGCGCGCAAAAAGATTGCAAACACCATCCAATTTACGAGCGCGACAAAATACACGCCTCTCGCGGTGACGCCGTGGTACATATCGTCGTCGGCGAACGTCTTCCACGACATCGAGCTGCCGTGTCTCTCGCACGCGCTCACAATTTCGCCAAACACGTGCAACGCGCTCGCCGGGGAGAGAAAACATGCGTAAAGCCAACTAACACTTCCATCTGGATGCTTTGTCGTCGCTGTAACGCCCGAAACCCACGTGACGACGTACACGAACACGCTCACCAGAGACGCGACGGACGCCGTCGAGGAGCTGTTGTTCGACCTAGACGTCCCATCCTCTCTCGCGAGTTTTTGCAACAAATATCCAACCGAGGCGGAGACGAATAAACCAAACGCGACGAGTTGCGCAGACCATACGATGAAAAATCCGAACACAATAGACGCGTCGATGGATATGAACGCGCGTTTGCCAACTAAAGATATGAACCCCGAGACTAAGAACAACGGCGCGTAATGCGCCATAAACCAAGACAACCAATACGTAGATTTAGAACAACCGAGCAGTTCTTGATGTAAACGAAGGTTATTTACGCTTTCATAGGCAGTCGACTTTGCAATGCTGGAAAGTGGAACGGCGAAGGCAAAGACGAACGCTAAGGAGAAGAAGGCGCTCGAAATTGTCGCGGCGATGTTCGTATCGTGCTCTGGGAACGCGGACGCTTTAATATTGATCGACGTGAGGTTGCGCGCGGTAGCATTCAAAATCCCTTCTCTTTCCGCAAAATACTCAAAAAACGCTCGATTGAACGCGCTTTGTACGTTCGCATACGCGTAATATTTCGTCCACTCGTAGTTGACGCCGTTGACCCACTTTTGAAACGGGTGCGCAAAGGGCGAATTTCGATTTTTATTATTCTGGGCGCTCGAGGCTCCGGACAATATCGTCTTTCCGGAGGCAATCCCGGAAGTTTGGTTCGCGCGAATCTCGTAGCGAATATCTTTGCCATCATCCATGATCAAATTTACAACCATCAATATCTTATTCTCCGGATCCATCGCTAAAGCCTCCGCTTTCCGCGCGGACGATACGGGAAACAAAAGCGCCTCAGCGGATGCATCGTCGCACGCGAGAAATGGCACGTCTTTCCCGCCCTCCCGTTCAGAAAACGTCTTTGGAATAACGTCCCTCAAAACATCTACTATTGAAGCACTCGCACTTGATCTCGTCAAATTATTAATATCTTCGATCAAGTTCGGTATCGCGCTCATCCCTTCTTCGGGACTGTTTGATTTCAAAGCGTATTTCGCGTTTACCGAAACCACCGCGCCAAACGTAATCGGTTGATTCTCGCACACCAGTCGCCGCGCCGCTTTCATCGCGACTTTTCTAACCTCCTCGTTTTCGCTCGGCGAATACGCGATTCTATATTTACCTCCGTCCATGCTTTCAAACCCTCTCGTCATCCCCCAGGCGACGTTTGCCAAAGGTCTCGATATGAAAAATTGCGATTGAACCGTCTTCTCCTGGATTAAAACCGAAGGCACGACCATCAACACCACGAACAGTATCGGACAGATCGTCTCCAGGAAAAACCAAAACCGTCTGTTCCTCGCTTTCACGATGAAATTTTTCCGCATCGCGGCCGAGAAAGACGGACTACTCATCGCGAACGACGACGACGGAAACGGTGACCACCTCGCGGAAGACCAAGAAGAAGAAGAAAACATCGCGCGTGGTTCACGAATATCTCGTCGCAACAAACTCAAACACCTTTACTCTTAAAAAAGCGAGACCAGGACGAGTATTTTAAACACAAAAATCACCAGAGTAAAAATAATCTTCAGCTTCATCTGCTGCAGTAAAGCTTCTTTGAGAAAGCAAAGCGCAAAAAACGCGCGCTCTTGCAGAAATTCTACACGTGTCTTCCGTCTTCTTCGCCTCGCCTTAAAAGCTCACCTCAATGAGAGAGCGCTAAATCCGACGAGAGAGAGAGAAGGAAAAGTATATATCTTCTTTTTAATGAAGAGAAACGCCTTTTTTATTTTTCTTCTTTTTTTGCTCTTTTTGCCTCGAGAACTGTCCACTGTCCAAACGAACCAGTCTTCGAAAAAAAAAGCTCCATTGTTCGTTAACCTATGGACCACTTGTAGGTGTTTTTGTTGCGTGTACTCTTCTTACGTATTATTAAAAACGATATGATGATCTCTACTGCCGTCGCCAAAACGACCAACACCACCACCACGCGGTGTACCAGTGGTGCGAGCGAACGAGGAGGAGGAAAAGTGATTAAAAAAAGCAGCGGAAACTTGCAAAGAAATAAGAATCGTTTCGATTCCAATTTTGATTCCGTGAAAGTCGCCGCCACGTCCAATCCAACAGGAATCGCAACAGAAAAGAAAAACTTGAAAGTGTCCTTGGTAGGCTTAGGGTGCCCGAAAAACGTCGTCGACGCGGAAGTTATGCTCGGGGACATGCAAAAGAACGGGTACGACATCACGACGAACCACGAGGAGGCGGATGCTATCATCATAAACTCGTGCGGGTTTATCGACGACGCGAAGAGCGAATCGGTGGAGGCGATATTGGAAGCGTCGAAACTGAGCAAAGGCGGGAAGAAGAAAATCGTCGTGACTGGATGTCTGGCGCAGAGGTACGGCGAGGATTTACAGAAGGAGTTACCGGAGGCGGATTTAATCGTCGGGTTTGAGAATTACGGGATGTTGCCGGACCTCGTGGAGGAGAGTTTGCGGGAACGCAAAAATACTATCGTGAGTCCGTTCGATCCCGCGTCGCAAAGCAGAATCGGCGCTTCTGCGACGAGCACCAGTAGTAAAAACATAATCACGAACGACGATTTGGTGTTGCCGAAAAAGAAGACGTTGGTCGGTGGAAACTCGCCGCCGTTTCGTTTGGAGATTGATCGAGTGCGGATTACGCCGAAACACTCGGCGTATTTGCGAGTCGCCGAAGGGTGCGATCATAAGTGCACGTTTTGCGCGATTCCGTCGTTTAGAGGTAAATTTCGATCGAAAAAATTTGAGCCCATCGTGGACGAGGCGAAAGCGTTAGGCCAGCTCGGAGCGAAAGAGTTGTGTTTAATCGCGGAAGATACCAACCAGTGGGGGATGGATTTGCGAGCGCAAGACGGTCGAGGGTTAGCCGAGCTTTTGGAAACGTTAGCCGAAGTCGACGGCATCGAATGGATTCGGATTTTATACGCGTACCCGAGTTACTTCTCGGACGAGTTAATCACCGCCATCGCGGACGTCCCGCAGGTGTGTAAATACATCGACATTCCTCTCCAACACATCACCAATTTGAGTTTACTCCGAATGAACCGACCGCCTCGCCAGCACGCGGAAGACTTGTTATATAAACTCCGAGATCGAATTCCCGGTTTAGCCTTACGCACGACGTTCATATCTGGTTTCCCGGGCGAAACCGAGGAAGAACACGAAGAGTTGATGCAATTTTGCCGCGACTTCAAATTTGAACGATTAGGCGCGTTCGCCTACTCCGAAGAAGACGGCACGCCGGCGGCGGAGTACCCGGACCAAGTCAAAGACGATCTCCGCGCCTTGCGCCGGGACCAACTCGTCGCGCAACAACAAGAAATATCCGAAAGTTTCGCCCAATCTCGCGTCGGTCAAACCTTGGACGTCCTCGTCGACAACTTCGACGAGGACATGGACGCCTGGGTCGGCAGAACCGCTTTAGAAGCGCCGGATATCGACCCCGTCGTGTTCATTTCAGAAGCTGAAAATGGAGGGCAAAAGTTAGAGCCAGGACAGATGAGGAAGTGTAAAATCGTCGGGTCCTCTTTGTTCGACTTGGAAGCCGTCGCTTTGTAGGAAGACTCTTATCTGTGCGTTGTAATACATATGTTTCTAAGATTGTTATTGTTATATTCGCCTAAGATTGTTCTAAGATTGTTTATTCGTACAGGTAGCCTGTATTCGGGTCAAATTTTATCAAGCGTTGGAATGTGCTCCAAAGTTCGCGCGTAAAACAGTCGCGACAAAAAGAGAGCATTTCAAAGTTTAAAGGAGTCGCACGCGCTTCCTCAACCTTAGCGTTGTTGCTCCACTTTCTCCCCGGTCTCCCTTTCCACCTTTCTTTT
>Ga0115555_1001466_pt1 | contig 16089 bp, 12 predicted proteins | sample COGITO_mtgs_1104_2_FD_87285 | JGI IMG/M metagenome (GOLD analysis project Ga0115555, IMG submission 87285) | Pelagic marine microbial communities from North Sea - COGITO_mtgs_110407 | ecosystem: Environmental > Aquatic > Marine > Epipelagic | place: Germany:Helgoland, sampling site Kabeltonne... | reverse complement strand
CCCCCCCCCCCCCGCCCCCCCAGACCCCAAAAGTCTAAGTCACGCATCCTCGCGAGGCTCGATTGGTAGTTGAGTTATGAGTTCGCTTGTAGCCTCTCGGAAAATGCAGCGGAAGTACCGGAGACGCAAGCGGCATGATAACCTATTTCTTCAGAGTGTCCTCTGGGTCTCCGCTGTCAGTGTTCTAGCGTACATATACCACAAGACGGACCCTTCTCAACACTCAACATATTACGACATGAATAAGATTAGGGAGTTCACATTGGACTCCCCAGACTTTACCAACGGTGTGGACCTTGGAGACATGCCCATGAGCCAGTTTCGTTTCCTGGCTACCGTATCGAATTCAACTGTCAAGACGTCTGATGAGTGCGCCGTCGGTCCCAAATCTCAAGACACGCTCGACTGCGAGGCGGACGAATACTGCATCTCTGAGGCCTACCCCCGGGACTGGAGCACCTTGGAACAGTTGAGGTCCGGGGGAGTCATGGTGCACTTCCTGATTATGATTTACATGTTCTTCGGTCTGGCGATCGTCTGCGACGACTACTTTGAGTCCGCGCTGGAGAAAATATGCGAGGCATTGGATTTGAAGGAGGATGTTGCAGGCGCTACCTTTATGGCGGCGGGGGGATCCGCACCGGAGCTCTTTACTTCGATCATGGGTGTTTTTGTGTCGAATTCGGACATCGGTTTCGGTACGATTGTCGGTTCTGCCGTTTTCAATGTCTTGTTTGTAATCTCTCTGTGCGCCTTTATCGTGCCGAATCTGAAGGTGACGTGGTGGCCGCTAGTAAGAGATTGCGTCAGCTACTGCATTGGTATAATCGTTTTGGTCGTCTGTGTCATTGACATGGAAGTCTACTGGTACGAGGCCTTGATATTATTGCTCTTTTACGCTGGATATGTCACAATCATGTATTACAACGAGGGACTAGAGGAGTGGACGGTTCTTCAGTTGAAGTCAAGCGTCAAGAGTAACAAGAACAAGTCGCCCATCAGACGATATCTCCACATGGTGTGCTCCTCAACCGCATTTGACATCATAATTTACTCTGCAATCGTCGCGAATATCGTGTGCGTCTTTTATGACACACCAACGGCCGACTCGATTAATACAGCTTGCAGCGTATTGTTCATTGCGGAGGCCATAATAAAAATGTACACCTACACATTCTTTGGCTACTGGAGTGATCCCCTCAACAGTTTCGATGGTGTCTTGGTGGTGCTCATCATCTTTGAGATCGCCATCACCTCGGGGGCTGACTCGATGAGCGGAAATTTGAGGGCCGCGCGCCTATTCAGGTTCTTCCGGGCGCTGAGGAGTCTGCGCATCTTGAAGCTTTACAGGATGTTGCACGTTGAGAAGAGGGATGCTAGCACACAAACGGAGAAAGGCGATGCTGAGAGGAGGTGAGTGAGCTTTTGTCGGCCAATTTATTCTACCTTCTTGGTTCGAACCACATCATCATGATCATCATCATCATGATCATCATCATCATGATCATCATCATCATCATACTTGTACTCATACTTTAATCTCTACAACCATCGCTCATCGTCCACTCAATTACCTCCACACCATGAAAAAAACAGTACCTTTAAACGAATGGCGACACATGACATGCACGACGAAGACGGAACAGAAATTAACATATCGAACCGAGTAACAGTAAGCACACGAGAGGTTAGCGCGGGCGGGGGAAAGGTGACTCCGGTGCACGGCTCAGCTGAGCGGAAAGAAAGTGATAGGGATAGGAGGCAGAGTAAGAAGGGAATTGAGATCCTGAACGTGACGCCAACTGATGAAGAACTGGAGATGATGGAGAAGGAAAACGAAATGCGTGGAGCAGAAAAGGAAGAGGAAGAAGGAGACGGTGGCGACGACGACGACGATGATGGTCCAATTGATCTTTGGGACATGGGAGACACACCTTTTGAGAAATTTATGTGGGTCATCAAGTTCCCCCTCCAAGCGGCAATGTTTATCACCATTCCCGATGTGGGCAGAGAACGATTTGAAGGGGGACACTGGTTCTGGTTAACATTTTTGATGTCGATAGTCTGGATCGCTCTGCTGGCCTTTGTTATGGTTTGGATGGCCACAGTCATAGGAATTGTCTTGGAAATTCCTGATCCTGTCATGGGCCTGACCTTGTTGGCTGGTGGGACGAGCATTCCCGACGCGCTGAGTAGTCTAGCCGTTGCTCGGAAAGGTTTCGGCGATATGGCCGTGAGCAGCAGTATCGGGAGCAATGTCTTTGACATTTTGATCGGCCTTCCTGTCCCCTGGTTCATAGCCACAGGGATTTTTGGAAGGGACTACGTCACAATCAACAGTGACGGTCTTAACATCATGGTTCTTACACTCTTTGTGATGGTTGGACTAGTAATCGCAACCATTCGCGGCAGTGGTTTCGTTCTAACGATTAAGCTCGCCTGGATGATGCTCTTCTTGTATTGCCTCTTTGTTGCCATGAGCTTGCTTTTGGAGTATTGCATTTTGCTGCCCTGCAAGTGTGAATGATTGCAGAGGTATTGTTGAAGTACTGTAATAAGCGCGATTAACAAAATAAAAATACGACCGAAGTTAAAAAAAATAGCGAACCATATGCGGAAAGCAAAGCAGAAAGCGGGTAAAAAATTTGCCTACCCAATAGGTAATATATATTTTTCTAGCTGCACACACTGCATCTTCCTACTCCAAGCCTTCTTTGCCGTAATAATAATACTCTCCTTCGTCAAGTCACAATGACCACCCTATTCTCAGCTTGCAAATCCCACCCCGTGCTCCTTGTACATTTTCTTTACCTTCTCCTCAACCTCATCCAATTCCTTGTCACAATCCTTCACCTTTTCCTCTAGCCCCTTCATCTGTCCCGAGTCTCCTCTTTGCTTCGCCCAGTTGTAGTGGTACACATAATCCTCCCTTCGTTCGTACAAAGCATTGTACAAATCTTCCAGCTTGCGCCGGCTCCGCTCTTCCCTTATGGCCCGAGGAAGGTGGAAAGTGTTTGTATACATTTTCAGGACTCCAAAGTAGACAATAACAGTTGAAAATATTGCGAAGGAAAGCCACACACGAAAAGGCGACTCTGAGTCTATTCGAATCATATCTTCTGTTAAAGGAGTTATTCTTTCAATTTGTTTTGCTTTGGTAACATCGAAACAACTTCCATGCTCTTTCGTTTCCTATAACAATGAAAATCACTTTACCATGCCTTTCATGTGGTAGTCTTGTTTTCTTCTCATGGTGCCACCTTCAATTATATAACCAATTGAACTGAGACCTCATCCAGAGCCTAACAACATGACATCTGAATTCCTTCCCAACGCCCCCGAAGCTAGCCCCCCAACTCGTCTGTTACCAAAAATAAAACCGATTCCTACTCCCACATTCTCTGTGAACTACTCGCACGAAGCCCGGAAGAATACTTACAGCAGTGCTGAATTCCCAGACCCACTGGTGGAAAATGCAAAACTGAAGCTATGGGGGAAGGTAGTGGATGAGACCCACAAAAGAGATTGGGAAGACCAACCCCCTCTGATGCCTCGGCACCGCGAGCGTAAATTCCAGAAAACTATCGAGAACAGGAATATTCTCAACGAGAAATATAGGGCGGCAGCCAAGAAATTAGCCACAGAAAGTAAGCAGGACAATTTCATGTCTGAGAGCCCTTACTTCACAGGGGACCGCAACGAGCCTACCCACATCAGGAATGCGAGGAAGTGGAAAGAGTGTCAGTACTTGTATTACCATATCTCTCAACCGGGCTACCGCTCCGGTAGCATGGAGAATGCTATGTGGCAGCTATCAAACAAAAAGATTGGGAAGGATGTTTTTGTACAAGCTGTAGTGAGTGAGTTTCGATTCGACAGGAAGTTGAGGATGGAGGAACACCTGGAGAGGCTATACGACGCGTTTGACAATGCGTGGTGCGACTCAGTGGACTACCGACTAATCCTTTGCAGCTACTTGAATTTGGTCCTTTTCAAGACCATCAAGGAAAATCCTCGGCATTTATTTTTCCTCATGTTTGACATCTTCACCGAACCATTTTCGGACGAGGTTCCTCGAGGAGATGTCCTCGATTTAATCAGTTTGTGCGCTTGCACGGAGGACGAGTTTAAAGAAACGAGAAACCGTCTCAACAAGGGTTTTCGCAACCTCTCGGCTGTTCATGGGCTCAAACCCAATTTCCAGTGGGTACAGAAGGCTTTGGTTATGGAGGTATTTGAGGTTGACCCTGGGCTGCTACTCAATTTCGCCGAGCAATGCTGGGCACGTTTGAGCGAAGACCAGCGCCTCTATGTGCTCGGGAAGAAGGAGGAAGAGAGCGCCATGGACTTTGCCTACCGAGACCACAAATTCAAGACTCGGCAGGCGCTGCAGCTATGGACCAGGGCTCTACTGGCAAAGTCGTTCCGTTCTTGGGAGTCGTACAAGGAAGAGTCCCTCCGCATCCGCGGACAGCGACTTTGGATGCTTTACCGCGCGGCGAAGCGAAGGCTAAGGCAGTGGAGGAAGAGGACGGAATTTGTATTGGCGAGACGAGAGAGGCTGCAGATTGCGAGGGCAATGGGAAAGCTCATTGTCAAGAGGTCAAAATTTTTGCGTTGGAAAACGCTTGTCGTGACGCAGTTAAAACTAATGAGGGCCTCCAACAAATTCGATAAGAAATTCCAGCGCTATGCGGACGGCTTAGGTCACTTGCGTTACGGTTACTATCGATGGAAGGCGAGGCTGCTTTTGGAGCGATGGGATGACGAGACGAAGTATATGCAGCGTTGGAATGCTGCAATCAGGTGGAATAGGGCCAAATTTAAGGAGGCAAATTGGAAGGCCTTCAAAACTTACATCAAACAGTGTCTCACCGAGAAGAATAAAGAGCTCGATGCGATTGACCGGCAAAATTGGCTGGGTAGGCTCATGAAGGAGGCGGACGAGGATCTAGCCGAGCTTAAGAGGAAACAAGACGAGGAATCGTTCGCTAAGGCAATCAAGGCTGAGGAGGAGGAGGCGTCCGATAGGTTGCGGAGGAAGATGATGATGAATCAGAGAAAGAAAGCTCAGCGGGGTGCAGACGATAGGTTGATATTGGAGATGCAGAGAGAGGAGAGGAGACTCCGGGTTGAGAACGAAAGGCAGAAACTGAAAGAAGAGTACGAAGAATTCTGGGTGGCAGAGACTGAAAAAATGCTAAGCGAGGCAAAAGAAAAACGTGTGAACTGGATGAACAACAAGAAGGACAAGGAAGCGAAGGAAAAGCTCCTGAAGGCATTCAAAAATCTAAAGCGGGACTTCTACCAACCACCGACTATCGAGAATAAGCGAAGAGAAGAGCTGCTCAATAACGAGGCCATGATTGCTCTCTCTATTATTGATGGCAAGATGTTTGACAGGGGCGTCTTGGGAGAGGAGCTTTTCGAAACATTTGACGAGAGCGGAGACGGTTTTATCACTTACGAGGAGTTCAGAAATTCTGTTCATAACCTTGACATTGACATTGAACATAGCTGGTTACGAAGCATTGTGAAGAGAATAGACGTGGAAGGCGATGGGTACATTAGTGTCGAGGAGCTAAGTTCCGCAATGGAAAAAACTTACGAGTTTCATGGCGTTCAGGGTAGCCCCTGGAAAATGTATGTCAACATTGCCCAACAAATTCTTCAATATCACAATGTTATAACCGGGCAACAGGTATTTGAGCACAACATGACTGACAAAATTTTGAAACAAATCGTCCGCGATAATATCATCGCCGATACACTCGTCAACGAGAGGAAAAGGATCCTGAGGAAAAAGAGGAAGGATTGGGAGCTCCGAAACCAACACTGGGCGGCGAGGAAGATGCAAAGGATGTACTACCGGCACGTAGCGCACATTGAGATAAGCAAGCATAGATGGAAGTTACAGCAAGCAGAATTGGCAATTATGAGAAGGAAAGAGAGAAAGGTCGCTCTGATGTGGCAGACAGCTTTCAGGCGGAAGGTCGCGAAAAGGAGAGCCTGGAACAGAGTGCAGCTGCATTATGAGAAGAAGGTTGATGTAGAAAATGGCGGGAAGCTGTACTATTACAACCATTTGACTGGGGACCGGACGTGGGAGAAGCCAGGGCTCTTTTTCTTGTTTTTGGGAATGGACGAACATGTCGACCTTGACGAGCCATTGCCCTGGAGCTTGCAATACAGGGAAGACGGGTGCATGTACTGGTTCAACAGGTTGACTCGAGAGGTGATAGAAGGAGATATGTACGGAAACGTACCCGATAAACCGAGCGGGTATCCGTTGTGTCTGAACTGCAACATGGAGCTCGCTTGGAAGAGTTGCAAGCAGTGTCAGTTTGATTATTGCTTTCAGTGCTATCGCATGAGTCACAATTTCCTCGGTGCGGACAAGCATACATGGACAATGGTGGAACCTTCTATATGCTCTCTTTGCCATAAAAACATCGCGGCAAAAAATGCAAAGGGGAAGGACTTTTGCAAGACTTGTTTTGAAAGGTTGGACAAGAGTGGTGTATTCAGAGGAAAGAATATTAAGATTTTCGATATCTGATTTGACTTTGTGCACGCAATGAAAAGGCGGAAATTGTAACAATAAATGTGCGAATAAGAGCGTTGCAATTTAAAAGCTAGCTACATTTTTTTAAGGCACTTTGCCTTTCTTCTAAACTGGCAGTGCGGGAACTTCGTTCAGATCTGCCTGGCATTAAATTCGTTATTTAGTTTCGTTGTAAGCGAGACATCACACATTAAAAGACTCCCCACAGCCACACTCCCCCTTACTATTTGGATTCTCAAAAACAAACTCCGCCGACAGGTCGTCCTCCTTCCAATCCATAACAGTACCAACCACGTTGAATAGAGCTCCTGGGTCAATGCAAACAGTGACCCCATGAGAGGTGATATACTCATCTTGAGGTGGTATATGTGACGTGTAGTTCATTGTGTAAGACAGTCCATTACAGCCACGCTTTTTGACACCGAGGCGTATGCCAATTGGGGGGGGGGACTTAGATGAGTTTGATATCAGGTGCTTGATTCGGTCAGCAGCAGAAGGGGTCACAATGATGGGATCTTTTTTCGTTCTGTCCTGGAGGCGACGAGGAGCCTTCGACGACAAGGAGCGGAAAGGCGCGAGAACAAGGGAGGCGCGGGAGGGGGAACAGCGAAAGGCCTGGAACATCAGGCAGGACCCAAATTAGTGCCGGTGTTTTTAGTGAGATTGAGGGTGGCACACCGTTTAAAGAAATGCTTTTAGAAGCTCAAAGATCAAAAAATTGGATTAAACTGGTTTAATTAGCGAGAATGAACGATTTGGGTTTTTTGGAGGGCATAAGGTTTGGGAACGTTGACAAGTGAGAGAGAGAAGAAACAGGGCAGAAAGCAAGCTGCAGAAAGCACAGCAAGGACACCCTCAATTTCCTCCCTTCTACTGCAGCTCTTGTAGCCGAGTGGCATAGGATGAACTCTCCTTTCCTTCCTCTTACGATATTACTCGTTGTCGTTGTCTCCTTCACAGGCTCGAGCACGATGACCGCTCCCTACGTTATCCTCAAAACCCCAAAGCCGTTTTGCGTGAGCGTTGAGGTCCCGGCGGATGTTCCTGTCCGAGTGCTCTACAGCTGTCCTGATCTGGGCGAATGGGGAAGTGACGGGGGGCTTAGGATAACAGTAGATAGGGAAGGTCAAAAGGGCGGATGGAATGTGGGCGGAGGGAAGAGGGGAAGACAGTCTAAAGCCAGGGGGCTCTTCAACGGCAAGTTTGGACTCGACAAAAGCCTGGTCAGCGAAGATGCGACGAAAGAAGATGGACAGATAGCGTTTAGGAGCCACGAAGCTGGGGTGCACAAGATTTGTGCGACTGTGTTATTGGCGGGTCCTGATAGGCCTGTGCGGATGTATCTTGCTGCCGAGACGGGAGAGGATTCCGATCACTACGAGAAGTTGGGAATAGAAGGGCATTTAAATGGAATGCAGGTTGAGGTAGTTAAACTCAACGATCAGATGGAAGAGATTCTCGCTGAGGCTGATTACATGAAAGGCATTGAGGTTGAATTCCACAACCAGAGCATAAATATGAATTCCGCCAGTAAATGGTGGCCGATCATACAGATCTGCATTTTGATCATGATGGGAGTAGTTCAGTACGTGCATTTGAGGACATTTTTCCAGAAGAAAAAGTTGGTATGACCTGACCTGACCCACCCCATTGGATGAGTTTAACTGAGAGTAACTGTCTTGTAAAAAATGGCTTCTGTCTGCCCCCTATAAAACTCTTTTCGCAATATTAAATTATTCCAAGTAGCCTACTATCTATCTACCACTCAGTCTCGTGGTAGTCCTTGAAAAATTTGCCAAATTCGTAGACAAACTCGCCACCACCACCACCACCACCACCACCACTCTTTTCACCATTTACCCCGGTGAAGACAGGGTCAAGAATTCTGGCGGCCGCATCAATTTCATCGATAGGCGTCTGGAAGTTGTTATTCTCCGCAGTTTTTGAGGCGCGCTCGAGGGGATTCTCGTCGTTTATCCAACCAGTGTCGACACTGTTCATGAAAATTCGGTTTTTCTTGGCAAGATCCTCAGCAGACGTCCTCGTCATCATGTTGAGTGCAGCCTTGGCCATGTTGGTGTGGGGATGGTTCGGGGTTTTGTACCTGTAGAACTTACCCTCCATTGCGCTGACATTAATTATGTACCGATTTGGCCGGGATTCGGAGTCCGGCGAACACATCAGAGGCTTCAAACTGCTGTTGAGAACAAACGGAGAAATCACATTTATGAACATCGCTTCGACAACCTCCGGGGTAGAGACTTCACCCATTTTTAAGAGCCAACTATTGTGCGTACGTAAATCAAGTTGTTGTCCGTTCACGTCCCGGACATTCTTGGGCAATACACTCTCGTCTACACCGCTGTCCTCAGGGAGGAGAACCATCTGGCTCATCTTTGCGCTGTGTGAAATACCCTCTGTAAAGGAGTTGATGCTGCACCCGTCGCTCACATTTGCGAGCTCATCTGAGCTACTGTCGCTGATCAATTTCAGATTACTATCGCTGTTGTTGGCAGAATACATTTTCGCCCGGACCTCCTCGTACTTCTGGCCGCTGGTCAGCATGTCGTGCTTATTATTTTGTTTGAGAGTTTCATAGATCGTCTTCTCCGTTTCCACGACATCCTTGTAGTATCCGCACGGCCGCCTGATTGTCTGACAAGCGTTGTTTATCAAAATGTCCACTCGCGAGTAATTCAGCTTGACGAAAGCGGTAAATGCCTCAACACCAGCGACGTCCCTCAGGTCCAGTCCGTAAACATGCAATCTACCCTTAAATTCGTCGAAGTCATCCTCCTCAGTATAATTCAAACACGCCGCATTTGGAAATCGACTAGTTGCGATCACAGTGCAGCCGGCACGCAACAGCTTCAAGCAGGTCTGGTAGCCAATTTTCACCCGGCTACCAGTCACCACAGCCACCCTGCCAGTTAGGTTGCAAGTCTGAAAGCGCTTTTCCCAATTCAGTGGGGCACAACTCTCACAAAGCTGGTCATAAAAGTGGTGCAACTTAAAATATCGCTTCTTACACACATAACAACTGCGTGGCTTCACGTTCAACTCAACCGAATCGTTACTGTCATTTTCTGGGGTGTCTCTGAGATAATTGGCGGAAGATTCCACACTCCCGTCGGGCACCATCAAAAGCATCTTATTCACCTCCTCCTCCTTAGCACTATTCTTGAGTGCGTTCAACTTGTCGATTCGCCCCTGTCGCAGTGCCGTGCTGTTGATGTATTTCTTTTGTTGCTGTTTGGATCGGGATTCTCTTTTCTTATCGCTTCTCTTCTCAAACATGTGATCTCTGTACTGCTCCTCAGTCATACCATCGAACATAGTTCTCTCCCTAAGTTTACAGCACTCTGTCATTACGCGTCGGAAATCCCTCAGCTGAGGGAGCTTGTACTGCTCTGGTGTTTTGATTGTGCTCAGAAATGCCAAAGTCGTAGCAAGCTTCTTCTCAAACTCTTCCCCTTCAAACCCTGCCGCCTCGGAAGGCACGAGATCTGCCGAAGACCTACTAGACTTACACTTTGATTGCCAAGTCTGGTCGTAAATCTCAAATGCATCAATGGAGGGTGCTGCCCATTCGTCCCCCATTTGTCGGCGAGAGGGAAGCGTATATTCGGAATGAGGCTGAAAAAAAAGAAGACGAACTTGAACGTTATTCTTGTGTGTAAGAAAAACCCGGAGACAATATTTTTACGCGCTGAAATCCGCAAGACTATAGGAGAAATGCATTGTCAAATTTTCTTGGGTGCTTGCTTTGTTCCGGCCCAAACCGTCTGATTTTTGATATTTTGCTCTCATTTTTCAACCAAGCGAGAGGTACTACACTCTTTTCGCAACTGAGAATTTTTTTTTCACAAAAGTAAAAAGAAACTAGTGTGACCAACCATTTCCTTTTGTGTATCCACCTGTTTCTCCGACCTCCCCACTCAATCAAAACCTTTCTTCTCTCCTCGCGTTCGCCAACCATCGTAATCTTCAGTCCAAGATGCTGTCATCTCCCATGAAAACGATATTTCGCCGTTCTCCCACCTTTTTTGCGTTCACAACGACCCGTGATTTCGGCCGTCGTTCTGGAGCGTCTGCTTTTTTGGACAAAAAGAAGGGGTACAGCCCGAGGTCGCACGGCAAACACCCTAAACCGAGCAGTAAAAAGTCGCGGAAGCAGAGAGCAGCGGGACTATCTCCACACGGAGAGCCGGGGGTCCTGAAGAAGGAGCGTGTGCATTTTAGGAAGGCCTGGGAAAATGTGATACTTGATCGTGTCCCGGAGACGCTTTCGCTCGCGTCAGGAAGCAGCGGAGAATTGATTGGCGACGAGGATTTGTTTGACAGGTCTCATTACGACGAAGACGGCGTGCATTACTACGACCAAGACGAAGCCTACTATGAGGACATGTTTCATGAGCTGATGGATGACTCTGTTACTTCGGAAAATATGCTTGGTATGAAGGAAGCCAGTGTTCGAAAACAAATTATGGAGAAGAAAGAAACTGACTTATACTTGAACGATGAAGCGCTAAGATCGTTTGAGCGGTCAGTGGTCGATGATGTGGCCAAATTGGGAGCGGTCGGCGGTACAACCTTTCTGGAGGTGCCGTTGGCGGTGGACCAAAAGCTTAACAATTTGGTAAGAAAGATGGTTCACCGAAAAAGGGCCGAAATCAGGGAGAAAGAGGAGCAGCTGGCAATTGCTGATCATAGTGAGGGTGGACATGGCAGCGTCAGTGATGATAAAGTACAACTCCGGAAAGAGCTGAACTCTTTCATTCATCCCTCGAATCTACTCACCTATTTACTTGAAGTGATCAAGATTCCCAACTTAGCGTCGATTCCACCCCGAACACTGACAGCTGTTTTGCAATCTTGCCCTAATGTTGACGTAGCAATGAAATTGGTGGACGAGCTGGTGGTGAATCGTGGCGATGGTGGCGGTGACATCCTGACTTCACGTCTAATGAGCATTTTAGTCTCTCTTTGCATTTCCAACAACAACGATTTGGACGGTGCGCTGACGATTCTTCGGGGTATTCACAAAAAGCACCCTTCTGTAACGCCCAGCAAGGAGGCCTACACCACGCTTATTTGGGCCTGTGCAAAAATTGCCAAGAATAGTGGTGGGCAGTATAGCAACGAAGACAAGGCAAATGCTGTAGAATTGGGATGGACGCTTTGGAAAGAAGTAAAATTCCACAACATTGAACCGGACGAAGGCACATTCAACGCTGTGATAAATTGCATCAGCCAAGTGGGGCAGATGGAGAGATGCGTCGGTTTGTTGGAGGAGATGAGCGCCACGAGGAGCAAAAGCCATAAAATTCATCACGATATTCACCGTCGTCGAATGGTTTATAAGGACTGTATCCGAAGCGTTGTAAGGGGCTGTAATATAAATACCCGTTACCGAGGAGTCGGAAAGTATACGAATAGAACCAAGAAGGAACTCACCTATTATTCACGGATCGTGGCTCGCATCATCGAGATCAGTAAGCAGGACGTCGACTTGGAGGACAACGGGGGCTTGCTCCTGGATGGGCGAGTATTCGCTGCGCTTGGCGCCGTATGCGGGGCCGTCGGAGATGGGAATGGGGCCATTGCGTGTTTTAGGGCTCGGGACAAAATTAGGCAAGAAATTTTGGAGGAGGGGGGAGATATCGCCGAAGATTTTGATGACGACGATCGCAACAACAGTAAGAACGACTTTGAATCCTTGAGGTACACTACGATTTTATCCAGCTTCAGACGGTCGATATCTCCTCTTGGCCGGATCTGGACAGGCTTTGAGAACGGTGGGTTTCTGGACGCCACAACTGTCGATTTGATCGACCGCGGTGCTAGCAGAGACGCCCCGCCTGTAGGTTACCGACCTGTCGACAACGAGTCAATCAAGGGTTTGGGGCCGATGGAAGCAGCAATTGCAAATATGGAGTGGGACGACTTTGACGATGACGACAAAAAGAGCGTGAAGGGCAAAAAATGGCTCGAGGAAATAAAAACGGGGGATTTAGAGTTGGAGAACCAGCAGCTCAACGAGAAGAGGGAGAGGGACGTATTGTTGCTCGAAAAGATAGAAGAGGCAAGGTTGTTGCTCGAAGAGGGATACGAGGAGGACAGTGACGGCGAGCGAGGGGCTATTATTGACGTGATACCGAGCCCAATCGATACCAACGGTGTTTCCGATAGGGAGAAGGCGATGACAACGATTGAAAACAACAACATCATAGAGAATGAAATACACTCTCTTAAGAATGTATACAACGTCGATTTGATGCGGTCCTTGCCTGCAACTGAACTTATCGTTGCCCTACGAGATCCTCTTCCGGACGACTACAAATTTCACGACATTCAGAACATGTACGTTCGCAAGGGGGAAATTTTTTTCTCCGAGGCCGTGGAGAAGGGGGCAGCAAATGTTCAAGTCTGCAATGCGAGGCTTGGAATTTTGTGCGCAAGCGGCAAGATCAGGGACGCTATGAGGTTCTTCTACGAAGGGTACGGGGAAGTGGGTGTACAAAGAGACCGAAGGAGCGCCAGAATATTGACGGAGGGACTGTGTAAAGCCAAGCGGTACGACGAGGCGTTGCATTTGAAGGGATATTGCGAGAGGGAGCTAGGGTTTTCTTTAGATGCTATCGGGTATGGATGGTTGATTCGAACACTTTGCAATCACGACGAGTACGGGAGTGGGCTATTGTTGCTAGAGGAGTGCCACGAAAAGAATGGTTCGGTGCCCGGTAACTTCTTTTTGCGCAGTCTAACCGACATCGTTCGGAAAAGGTCAGAGATTTCGGGGAGGGGGATACTAAAGATGACGAGACAGATGGACATAGTTCCCGAGGATCCGGCCGCTTGGGCAAAAATTGGACAAGGCAGGAAGGGCATGCGAAATTTGGGAAAAAGCTGGACGACTGCGAGAAAAATTAGGGACTTAGCTCTCGGGTAGGTGGTTGGTACGCTACTACTGTGTGCTCGAAATTTTTGCGACACGGCATGTTTTAAGTAGAATAGTTAGAGGTTGAGCATCTGTTAGGCAAAAATATATGGTTCCCTATTTCCCTTCAGTTGCTTTTATCGCTCTGTCCAACCTTGCCGCCTTATCTTCGGACTCCTTCAACTTTCCCTCCAAATAAACCCTCCTCGCCTCAAGTTTAATGATATCACTCGCCGCAATAAAATCCCGCGCCTTTGTTACAGATTCGGGCTCCCGCAAATCTTGTGGCGTCGAACGACAGTAAGAAATAAACTCGGAGTCAATGTGTGAGGTCAAAGCCGAGGAAAGGACGAGCAATGTTCTAGTGATGTCCTGGGTCGAGTACTCATTGTAAGGCGAGTTGGTCGATGTTGGATTAACGATGCGCCGTTTCGCTCGGTAGATGGAAGAATTAGCAGTGATATCAGTTACATCGATCCCTCCGAGTAACAATCCCTCGATGTTTATTGACTCCACTACGTGGCGGGCAATGTTGGGATTAACGCCGGTATTTGTAATGTACGTTATTGTCTTAGCTTTGAACGTCTCTACTTCGACAGAGCTGGATAGAGGAGGAGGAGGAATAAAGGAATAAAGGGAGAGGAGGGGGAGGTGAGAATGAGTGAATTTTGATTCACCGTTATTTCGCTGAACTCTTGTCGCATACTTTCTCAAAGGTACCCCAATTCCTCTTTTCCTCACCTGGTAAGAAGCGGATTGCTGTTATTATTCAGTTCCCTGGGTGGCACGGCAATTGATGTTTTGTGGATCTTAAGTTTCGGCATAATGGACCTTTTAAGAGTTGCGGCCTTGTAGGAGTAATGCAGAGAGGGGACAGCTACGTTTATATCTGCATGAATGGTTGTTGTCTTCCTCGAGGTTGGGGAGGGATAATTTATTTGAATTATGTCCAATTCGTGAAGGAGACTTGGAGAGCGCAGCAACAGTTGCCGAAGATTACTGAATCGAATACGGCAAGACGAATCGACGTCGGAGGGGCCAACATCAGAGCCACTTTCGTTATAGGCCGTCGACTTTGCCCTTTTGTTCCCACCGTTGCTGCTTTTGGTATTTTTCGTGACGTTGTTGTTCTTAAAATGATCCTGGAAAATATTTCTTATACCGCTATCGCAGTGGATATAACAGCGGTCAGCGGGGTCAAATAGATCCTTCTCCCTTGCATACGTTTGAAATGCCAGGATGATGTCATCTAGACTCGCTTCTCCCTTGGGAATATCAGTTATAGGCGATAAGATGTTCAGAAGTTTTGTGGAGGGACGGTATTTCTGGTAATCAGAATTGGGGGAGGGACGTCTCGAAATTTTGATTATTACACTCTTGGGACAGACTGGGATTGAGAATCGCACTAACGATGCTTCAATTGAAGGATTGGAGGTGGAGGGTACCGTGGAAGATGAGAAGAGGGCAGGGGTGGTTGCTTGGGTGGAGGAGGAAACAATGTCTCGGGACCAAGATAGTGTCTTCGAAGCGGAGGAAGACACTATCTTGGATTTCCCTGTCGAGTAGGTGAGATCAATTCGGTCTAAATATTCAGTAAAGGGAGCATCTCTATTCCCATTCAAAAAAGACCCAGTAATCTCAATATCCACCAGCGAGGCGGCGGATTTCGTCGCTGTCGAGGCAGGGCAAGAAGGAAGAGTCCATACGCCACCCTCTGCAGTACCGAGAACGGTCTCAGGATTTGGTCGCTTCTTCTTAGAGGCAGGGGTGGTTTCATCTTCAGCTTCATCTTCATCTTCATCTTCATCTTCATTGTCGTTGTTATCATCTTCATTCCAGCGAGAAGAAACATAGACACGAAGGCTCTCGTATGCCACAGGGGACGCTGTCATCACTGACTGCCTAAGGAGGGACCGAGTGGTCGAGGCAGTAAGCTTTCCCGGCAAGGTAGAGAGAGTCTCATCAACAGTGGAGAGGGAGGATGCAGCAGAGGCAAGAAGAGAAGGCACGTCCATTATTCCGTAGACCCGCAGTCACCGCACACACAACCCACACCCAAATACAAAAACAAGGAAATAATTTCTGGATTATTTTCGGCTGTGAATATCTTGCCAAAAACACGTGCAAAAAATGGGCTCTCTCTCCAATGGAAAAGTTGGAAGAGCTCTAGCGCAACAGTCTTTACCGATTTTTCATTAAAAGAACTTCAGGACGCATCCAATTGTACTCACTGATAGCTGCAGCGACCAGCAATAGTCATCGGAGAAATCTTGAAGTACAATACAGCCACGTTGAACATTGGACCGAGGAAATAGACGCGAAGGAATATCTTAGGCCTACATCAGCCTCACATCAGCCTACATCAGTCTCACATCAGCCTACGTCAGTCTCACACCAATCTGCGTCAGTCTCACACCAGTCTACGTCAGTCTCAAATTCATTGAACTTGGAACACATTGGCAGGTCAGGTTGTGATGTGTCTCCTTGGGAACAAGTCTTGCACACCTTCGGAGGTGTGCTCTAGCAGTGATACTTGCATTTGCAACCGTGCATACCCGGCAGCAATGCTAGGAGAACACTCCTG
>Ga0115555_1001465_pt1 | contig 16090 bp, 7 predicted proteins | sample COGITO_mtgs_1104_2_FD_87285 | JGI IMG/M metagenome (GOLD analysis project Ga0115555, IMG submission 87285) | Pelagic marine microbial communities from North Sea - COGITO_mtgs_110407 | ecosystem: Environmental > Aquatic > Marine > Epipelagic | place: Germany:Helgoland, sampling site Kabeltonne... | reverse complement strand
TTAATGACGATGAACCAATTAATGACGATGAACCAATTAATGACGATGAAATTGAGAAACATGTTGAAGAACCAAAAAATGGTGTATTAAATATTGATTTAAATGAGATAAATATTGATACTTTAGAAAAAATTAATGGTATCGAAGAAATAAATATAGAAATACCGCAAGGAGATCCATTGAAATTAGTAAAACCACAAGAGGTCTATTATAATATGTATAAAGAAATGATGATACGCGCAAAACAGTCGCGCAAAGAAGCGTTAAATACATTTTTAGAAGCTAAAAATATTAAGACAAAATATATGTTGGACGATATTGATGATTCCGAAGAAGAAGAAGAATTTTATAATATAGAAAATTAAATATATTTAGCATAAATTAAATATCTTTAGCATAAATTAAATAAATTTAAAAAAATATTTTATCGTTAAGTTTATATAATGAGTTTTTTAAAAAAATTCCCGAAAAGCCTTAAATCTTGTCTTAAACCGGAATTTCTAATCGGATTAGTTGGAATTATTGGTTTAATTATTTTAATTAATCAAATTACCAAAAGAAAACAAACTTCTGATGAGACTCTTACACCGTTAGCGCCTGATCAATTCAACGCGCCGGCCGATTCAAACCCAGGAGATGATAATGGCGACTTTGCCGATGTTAATGAGTCATCTATTAATTCGGAGGTTACTGGCAGCAATCCGGAAGAATTATTACCGGCTGACCAAAATAACGAGTGGTCAAAGTTAAATCCGGTTGGAACTGGCGATCTTAATAACGTAAACTTATTAAAAGCCGGTTATCACACTGGCATAGATACTGTAGGCAGTTCGCTTCGCAACGCGAATTTACAGATTCGCTCGGAGCATCCGAACCCAACAAACAATGTCAGTCCATGGATGAATACAACAATCGAACCCGAGACTGGGCGCGTCCCGTTAGAATTAGGCTCGTGCAATCAATAATTATATGAATAATTAAAAATTTTTAATTTTTAATTTTTAATACTTTAGAATGTTAATTTAATATATATGGAAATTAACATTTTAGGATATACCATAATATTTTTTGTTTTGGTAATAACCTATCGTATATACAAAGAATCCGATTATTTCCACTTAAAATGTATTATATCAGACGTTGATGGAAATAAATATTGTGTTCGTGAGAGAAATAAATTAAAATTAGCAGCAGATAAATTAGCAAATGTGAATGTTAAATTAAAACAGTTAGTTAAACATGTAGGGAAAAAATATCCAGATAGAGCAAATTGTAAAAGACTTGTAAGTAAGTTTAATCCAAAAAAAATATATGAAACGTTACCGACAAGTGAGTATACTGCGTATAGTCAAAATAAAGGTGAAAAACTTGCTTTTTGTTTGAATACAAAAAAAAATGGAGGTAAATTAATTGATTTAAATACATTAACGTTTGTAGCAATACACGAATTATCACACATCGCATCTAAGAGCATAGGTCATAACGAAGAGTTTTGGAATAACTTCAAATTTTTATTAGAAGAAGCAGAAATAATAGGAGTCTATAAACCCGAAGATTACAAAGAGGATCCTAAAAATTATTGTGGTATGAAGATAACAGATAATCCTTACTATGATTTATAAAATCGTTTAACATAAACATCAAAATTTTGTTTAGTGTTCACAAATACAGGTTCGTCGAATTTCCATTCTTTTAATAAATCAATTGGAAAAAAGGTATCACATTCATATGAATTATCAACAAAAGTAATATAACATTCGCTAATTAAGTTTAATTCAAGAAATGATTTATAAATGCTCTCTCCGCCAATAATCCAAACATCTTCATATTTTTTATTATTAATAAAATCAATAACATTATCAATAGTAGAAAACGATTTAATAATCTCTGCATCGGCATCGGCATAGGAAGATGTATTATCAATACTTAAAGATGTAGATAAAATTAGATGATCCCTCTTTTTAAGATGGCGACCGTTGAAACTATCCCACGTATTGCGTCCCATAACAATAGCATTATTACCGTTACCCTTAGTTGTTTTAGAAAAATGTTTTAAATCCTCACTAATGTTCCAAGGTAATTCGTTATTTATACCGATACCATAATTTTTAGATACTGCCACTATTAATTTAAAACTCATTTATATAAAATAATATAGTATATTTTTATATAAATGTCTCAAATATATAAAATTGCATATGTTAAAAATAATGCGATAGATAAATTGTATATTTTTATAGGAAATGAAATAAAAAAAACTAATGATGAATTGAAAAAAAAATTTAAATCAAATCCAAATGATAAGTTATTTAAGAATCTTTTTAGTAAAGAATTTATTCAAAAGTTAATTAAAGATAATATAGAAATAGAATTTTTAAATGAGATGCTTTATATTGACGATAGTATAGAAACAATTAAGAAAAAATTTATAAAATATTCTAATTTAGAATTGTCATTTGAAGAACTTTATTTATTTATTCAACAAAAAAAACAATTAGATACAAATATTATTTATGAAAACATAAATGATAACGGAGAGATTTTAAAAGAAGATATGATAACTTTATTATATAATATAGAAAATTCAGACACCAATCTTGATATGTTAGAAACAAAAGATGTATACAACTTTAATGATTTAATAAAATTAAATTTAGACGATAAAGAATCGTTAATATATATACCATTAGGACAAGAATATAGTGATAAAAATATGTATATAGTGAACCCTTATCTTATAGATAATAAATTAATTGATATTTTTAATAAGAAAATACCCACAACAAATAATGAACTTTTAATGGAACGAGGAGTAATAAACGAAAATATAATATTTCTGTGCAACGCTTTAGATGTGTTAGATTTTAATGAGAAAAATAATGTCAATGAAGAAGATATGTTTAATATTTATTATCCATTTTTAATTGAAAATAAAATTACAAATAAAGAACAATTTTTAAATAAAAGAAATGATTTAATACAATTATCACAAGATAAGGTAAAAAATGAAATATTCGAAAGAAAACTACAAAATATTAAGTTTTTGAACAGCATACATTTAAATAAAAATAAAAATATTGATTACATAGATAAAGGAATTAAAAAAATCCATATTAAATTGCGACAAAACAATAAATTAAATTTACCATTGGATATGGTATTTAAGTTAATACCAGCAACAAAAACAGTTCCTTTTATTAAGTTAAATTATGGTAACAGACAAGATAAAATGTATAAATTATATAGCGATAACTTGGCGTTAAATGGTTCTAAAATTCCATATTTAAATAAAGCAATAATAATAAAATTATCAAAAACAGTAGGCAAGATAAAGCAAGTCGGTTTATATATACAACATAATTATAAAAATGAACTTTTAGATGTGATATGTGAAATTGATAATAAGGGAAATATACTAATCAAGAGTGAATTTAAAAAAGGTGTAACGTATGAATATATCGACGATTTAATACAAAAGAGTGTAAATCCTATATTAGAAATATTAAAAACACATTTATCGCAGAGTGGTTATAATTTAAAATTATTTTCATCTGTTAAAGACGATAATGTGGAAATTATAAATATTGATTATGAATTAATAATTGAATTAAGTAAAAAACTTAATTTGAAGAAAAACATTGGTTGTTTGTCGAGCGTATTCAATATAATAAATCACGACATTAAAAATGATATTTATTTAAGATATAAGCGAGTATCAAACTATAATGAGATGGATAGCAAGGAGATTTTCGTTTTAGATATGTTGAGAAACGACGAATTAATGGAAGATATAGAAACAGAATATAGTAATAATTTTAATATACAAATAGAAGATGCAAAAAATGAAATAAGAGAGATAATAAGCGTTTTTCAACTATTAGAAACGAATAACCGTAGAATAAAAATTAGAAGTAATCCGGGTCTTTCAATAGTAATGACTAAGGGGAGTTATGATAATAAATTAAATATATTAATTAATGGTATTGATAATATCAATTATTTAAACAGCATTTTTATTTATTTGGAATCTTTATTAATCATAACACAATTTCCAGAGATAAGCAATATATCAAACAATTCGGAATATAAAAAATTATGCAATACTAAACAAATTATAGTAGAAGAGGAAATAGAGAAGGTAAAAGAAATAGAACACGCTGGTTATTATACAGATGCCGAGAGCGATGATGACTTTTCGTTGATGAGCGAGGAAGAAGAAGAACTCGAAGGGGATGGCGAAGATGCAAACACAGACGAGGGCGACATGATGGGTGGTGCCAGAGACGATACTCCGGATCCAGAGGAAGAAAATGAAGAAGATTTAGATATTGATATTACTGGCAAAAAATTACGTACATCTAAAGGAAATTTATTTTTTGATAAATTAAATGAATTAGAACCAACATTATATTTGCGAAAAATAGAAAATAAAAAATTTAATCAATACTCCAGAATGTGCCCTTTTTCGGATAGACGTCAACCTATTATATTGACAGATAGCGAAGTTGAAAAAATTGATAAAGAAAGTCCTGGTTCATATAAGCAAATCGTTAAATTTGGAAGCGATAAAGATAAAAAATATTCTTATATATGTCCAAGATATTGGGATATTAAAAGAAATATTAGTCTAACTGAAGATCAAGTTAAATCTGGTAAATATGGTAATATTATACCAGAAAAAGCGACTGTAATACCAGAAGGGGCAAATATATATGAATTTAAATCAAAAAAACACGTTGATAAAGATGGTAAATATATTGATTATGTTCCTGGATTTTTGGGAAAAAATAAACACCCCAAAGATAAATGTATGGCGTGCTGTTTTCATAATGAAAGATGGAGTCAACCAGCTCAATCAAAAAGAAGAGAAGAATGTTTACAAGATAATAATGAAGAAAATACAAATAAAAATTTATTAAAAAAACCAAAATCAAGTAAAAAAAATACAGACTATATTATGTCGTCAACTTCATTTCCACTCGAACAAGGTAAATACGGATTCATGCCAATACAAATTCATAATTTTTTACAAATTAAAGGCAATAAGTGTCAAATTAATTATGATAATAAATTAATAACAAATACAAAATGCCTTTTAAGATATGGTGTAGAGTTTAATGAAAAACAGTCTTTTATCTCGGTAATAGCGGAATATTGGTCGATAAGTAGAAATAAAAAAAATACAGTTTCGGTTATAAAAATGAAAAAAAAATTACTTGCCGCATTAAACATAGATAATTTTATGACACTACAAAATGGTAATTTAATTCAATTATTTGATGCCAATATGGAAGTAAATATAAATGATCATAAAGATTCGGTATTGTATAATAATACAAATTTGGAAAATCCAGAACAACTTCACTTATTAAAGAAGGTAATAAGCTCATATAATAATTTTAAAAATTACATTAATAATGATACGAATATAATAGATTATAATTATTTATGGGATTTAATATGTATGCCAAATGAAAAATTGTTTCCCGACGGTTTAAATATGGTAATATTAGAATTTGCAGACGACGACGTTACAAATAATATTCAAATAATTTGCCCGTCTAATCATTATTCAAATAATATATTTGATCCAAACAAGAACACAATATTAATATTAAAGAACGAAAATATTTACGAGCCAATCATACAGCGAATGGATAGAGAAAAGACAGATACCTTGACGGAAATACAAAGAAATAATTTTTTTAATAATAATAATAGCATCGATAATATAAAAGAATTTTTTAAGATAGTAAAAAAATCTTTTGAAAATAAATGTAACCCAAAAAAATTGAAAATATACAATTTTAAAAAAAATATAATATTGCGCGAATTATTAGATATATTAAAAGACATTGGTTTTAAAAAATTTAAACAGGTAATTAATTATAACGGCAAAACAATTGGTTTGTTAGTTACTAATGATAATAAAACTTGTTTAGTTCCGTGTTTACCTTCTGCGTTAATGGTTGATATCGATTATATATATATTGATAATCAGTTTGCAATATCTTATGAAGATACAAAAGAGTTTTTAAATAACATGCACGAGTTATCAGATACAAATATTCCGTGTAAACCGAGTTTAAAAGTTATTGAAGATGAAGTTGTAATAGGGGTAATAACACAGACTAACCAATTTATTCCTGTATTACCCGAACCGAACTATAAGGACGATTTAGACGTTGTTAAAGAAAATAGTCATGTAGTAATTGATGCTATGTCGCTGACAAACGATGATATTGATGAGGAGAGAAATGTGTATATTAATAAAATAAAATTAGAAAATAATTTTTATAGTGTTTTTAGAAGCACATTAAGAATAGTAATAAACGATTATAAAAATATAGAAATAAAATCGGAGATGGAAAAGATAATAAATTCAAACAAAATGTTATATTATACGAAATTGAGAAAAATCGAAAAAATAATAACAAAATTGTTAAAAAATAAAGTTTCCTTTTCACATTATGAAGATAATATAATTAATAGTTTAACAAATATAACAAACTGTTATGTTAAAAAGAGTAAAAATTGTAACACTCCATGTTTTTATAGTAGGAAGGATAAAAATTGTAAATTATTAATACCGAATAAAAATTTATTGAATAATGAGGATAATGAGAAAATTTATTATGGAAGATTATCCGACGAATTAGTTAGATATCATGGCATAAGATCATTTATATTAGAACCCAAATCTTTTTTGAATTTTACAGATGTTAAACTTCAATTATCGGATAACGAAATATTATTATTAGATAGCAATTTAAACCAAGAATATTTCGAGAATCTTATACCTGTAACTAAAAATGACTTTGTAAAATATAACACACACGGAACAGTAGAACCAATTTTACAGTAATTAAATATAAATAACTATATAATTAATAATATTAATAATTATATTTTTTAACTTCTATTTTAATTTTCACTTCTATTTTAATTTTCACTACTCGTTGACGTTGCACTATCGTTCATAATATCACTATCACTCACAGTATCACTGTCAATATCACTCTCACTTTCAGTATCATTATTTATATTAATTGTATCATCCGAACCATCGGTATCATCAGAATCATCGTCATCGTCTGTTGATATATACTCATCTGAAATAGGTATTTGATCGACATAATCAGTATAATTACTAATTATATTAGAAAACGCAGCCGACAAAATAATATTATTATTATTATTATTATTATTATTGCTTGTGATGTGAGAATCAATACTCTCATTTCTACCATTTCTACCATTTCTACCATTTCTACCATTTCTACCATTTCTACCATTTCTACCATTTCTACCATTTCTACCATTTCTACCATTTCTACCATTTCTACCATTTCTTTTATTTCTTCTAATAGTATTGCTTATTGGAGTTTCTTCAATTACATTATCCACAAAAGTATATTCATAATTATTAGTATTATTATTAGTATTATTATTAGTATTATTATTAGTATTATTAGTATTTCCAAAAATAAAAATATTGTTACTTATGTCATTAGAATTTGTATTATTTGTTATAATATTATTAATATTAAACTCTTTGTTTATTTTGTATATTTTTCTTCCGTATTTTGGATTTAAAGTTTTAAATTTTTTTAAGTTTTTTTTTAAGTTTCTTTTAGAAATCGTTCTTAATATATTATTAAAAGAATAGCATTCTGTTAAATAATCTATGATATAATCATTAAACGTGTTAACAAGCGTTTTTTTTGGAAAATCTTTGTCAATGACAATACCTATATAATTATATTCTTCAAACATTTGTAAAATATATTTATGTTTTTTTATAACATTACCATTAATAACAAAATCATCGATTACTTGCTCACGAATATAGCAGTCACAATTTTTACGAAAATCTAATAGATTAAAATTATTTAAAAAATAAAAATGAAAAATAGTAGGTAAATTATAGCTGCTACTTTTAATTTTGTAATATATCGTGTATAATTGTGCCTTTGTAAATTCTATATTTGTATATGGATTTTTAATAGTTTGAGGTTCAGAAAAAAAACTGGGTGCATATGTTAGAGCAGTAGAAATTATATTTATTAAATCTGAGATGCGGAATTTATAAATAGTTCGTGTTTTATCGTCATACAAAGTTAATATAATACTTTTTGGTAAATCGTCAAAAGAGTTAAATAATAGATCATTATCCACGTCAAAAAATTTTGACTTTTTAATTTTATACATTCTTGCTATTTTGGACATAGCATAATAAACCTTTTGCGTTTTTCTAAAAATATCAATATTATAATCACAAGTATCTTTTGATAAAAATAATGGATTTATAAAATTTTTTTTTATAAAATTAAACTTATTATTTGTAAAATAATTATAAAAATCATCAGCAAAGATATAACTATGTGATAACGAATTAATTATATCATTATATAAAATGTATTGGATATTGTTTTGTATTTTTTCTTTCATCTCATTTGTATTATAAAGTTTTTCATTTAATAAAAAATATGATAAAATAAATCCAAATGAGTTCATAATATTATTTATACAATATTTATATTTATATTTATATACAGTTATTAATAATGATGATAATATTATTATTATCATTATTATTATTATTATTATTATTATTATTTATGTGAATTATTATTAAGCTACTGTTATATGTTATAATCGAATAATCGAATAATCGAATAATCTAAAAATCTGGTTCATAATCATTTACTTGTCCCGTATTAGTTGCATTTAAATTTTCTACATTATTTTCAAATGTTAAATTATTCATACTGCAAGGATCATCTTTATTTTCAATGTTCATAAAACTATTCTCAATAATCTCTGTATTTGATTGTAAATTAATTTGTTCAGCTTTTAGTTTTGTAAATTTATTAATATCAAGCATGGTTTGAAAAGCACTTGTTCCAAAGTATCCTTCCTGACCACACATAACATTTGCTGATACACCTCGCATAGTATCGAGCTCCGCGTGTCTTGCAGCCTTCAAGAACATTTCCGGCGTTTCCTCAAACGACGCCTTCGCAATTGGACCAATATTATCATTGTTAATGCCGTGACGGAAAATGGAAACCATCTTATCGTTGCACGCCATTCTGTCACACAATAATGCGACGTGATGATAATTAATGTAAGTGTCGTCGTGCTCCATTACATCTGTGATCTCATTGAATATTGCTTGCCTCGCGGCTTCTATGCCAAGAACCCGTTTGATCTCTCGTATATCATTGGTATAAGTTCTATTAACATCAATGTAATCAAGATTTAAAATCTCTAACAAATTAGTTCCTACTGTATCTAAAACCCAAATATCTTTCTTGACAAACTGACCTTCTTCTTGTTTGACAGTATTAATTATTTTACGAGGAATAACTCTGTCGATATTTTTAATACCTCTAAGAACCATCTTATTTAACAAATGATCCTGAAATGTTTTCAACTTATATATTTCGTCTGATTGATCTAACGATTTTTGTTTGTTTGCGCTTTTTTTAATAGCGTTAATCAATCTTATTCTGAAAACTAATTTATCATCATTGTAATCACTGTAAATACACTCAATCTCATCATTATATATGTTTTTAATTGCGAAATGAATGTCGTCCATATTGATGTCTTTGTATAACATTTCTTCTTTATCTAATTCTATTCTGATTATCCATTTAGATTTATCATTCTCATCCTCACTGTTATTATTACATTCGTCGATCATATTTTCAAATTTATTATATTTTTGCAGCAATATATTGTCTTCGTCGATTAAAGATGCATCTTTATTTGGATCAAAACAAATCTGAATTTTACTAACAATAGAGGACAATTTCGTATGCTCTATGCGATGTCTAATAATTTCAGTATTGTCGATACTTGTTTCTTCATCCGGAAATAAATGGATCGTACAAGATGGATTTTTGGGATTTTCCGACAAGGATAAGATTTCTTCGACACGAGGAACACCACGCGTTACATTTGACTTACTGGCAACGCCAGCAAAATGAAATGTATTAAGTGTCATTTGGGTTGTTGGTTCACCGATACTTTGCGCTGCAATCATACCAACCATTTCACCTGGTGCTACAATAGATTTTTTATATTTGTATATAATATTTTCTATCAGCAGACTAATGGATTTTCTGTTTAATTTTTTAATTAGAAGTAGATTTTTAGGAGTCAAGTAATAATAGTATACTATTTCAAATAATTGATTCGGGTTAATATAATGTAAACTTTGAAGACGTTTTAAACCATTTTCAATAAGTTCAAATGTTTCCAATGGAGTAATATCAACAAGAGAATTGATATTTATAGATTGTTGCCCTTGAATATTATTAATTAAATGTGTGAAAGCGATAGGCATATGAATAAGGTCAGAATCGTTATTATTAAACACCTTCTTAATTATTTCACTTCTGGCTTCAATAAAAGTTTCTATCATACTTTTACATTTTTTATTTAACTCAGTTTTTTGTTTTTTAACTCGCTTAAGTGTGTCGCTTGTATATAATAACACATTTTTGTCTGTTGACATGTCAAAATGTAAATAAATATCTTCCAGTGACATTGATACAAGCGGTAATTTTTGATTTTCAACTGTTATAGTATCAAAATTATCATCCCCATAAGAGAATTGTATAATTTTATTTTTACTATTTCTAACGGTCATATCATATTCTACTTTTAAATCTTCCATACCTTTGATCAATCGTCGTTGAATGTAACCAGTTTGGGATGTTTTAACAGCAGTATCGATAAGACCTACTCGGCCACCCATTGCGTGAAAGAATAATTCTTGTGGGGTTAATCCCGATATGAAAGAGCTTTCAACAAATCCGCGGGCTTCCGGCGAATTGTCAAATTTATTATAATGCGGAAGAGTTCTGTTAGTAAACCCATACGGAATTCTTTTACCGTCTACACTTTGTTGGCCCACACAAGATGTCATTTGTGAAATATTAAGAGCGCTGCCCTTAGATCCGGCATCTACCATAATAACAAAACGATTATCACTCTGTAAACTATTACGACCGATTTTACCGGCTTCTGTAAGCGCCTGACTCAATATATTATTAATTTGTGTTTCAATTTCTTCCTCGTCAGTTTTACCTGTTTTATTTTCAAAAATACCCAGGTGTGTCTTGTCGATTAATGTCTGAACATCTTTTTTCTTTGATATAATTACATCGTTAATTTTATTAATAGTTATTTTATTTGCTATTAAGTCGCTTATACCGACACTATAAGAACTACTTTTCATATATTCGGTAACGATATTCTGTAAATTATCGACAAATTCAGACGAAGCATCGTTACCAAAATCATTACACAATCGCTGAAGCAAACCAACAGAACCCGCACCAAATACACCCTTGTTCATTTGACCTCTTACATAAGTACCATTTTGTATTTCTAACACGCCATTTGATTTAGAATAATCATCAGTATCTTTAAATCCAGATGTCTTGTATTTCATAGACATTGGAGGTAAAATTTGTGAGATTATATCAAAACTGGAAATAGATTCTTTGTTTAATATTTTAGAAATATCAAGTTTTTTGATGACTGTTAATAAGTTCATTGCTTCGCGATGAGTGAAATTGATATTTTCTCTGGTAAAGCGATATGAACCCAATAGGGAGTCTTGAAAAATACCAACAATCGACTTATTATCTGCCGGACTGATTATCTGCCACTTAACCGCGGCCAAATTTCTAAGTTCCGACTCAGACTCTATGTCTTGAGGCATGTGCATATTCATTTCATCGCCATCAAAATCAGCATTGTATGGTTTTGTATCTGCTACATTCATGCGAAACGTATCACCAACGTTCATAACACGAACGATGTGGCACATCATAGACATTCTGTGCAATGTTGGTTGTCTGTTAAATAGGACAGCATCACCATTCATCATGTGGCGATGAACTACGTCGCCGAAATTTAGTTTAATAGAGTCCCTATCAACATATCGCAAGGAAATACTGTTACCATTTAACCGATTTAGAATTTTTGCTCCCGGATATATATCCGGACCATTTTGAACAACTTTTGTTAAAAAGTTAATATTTAATTTATTAACCGTAACGGGACGAGTTAAGTTTAATGCAATTTTTTTAGGAACGCCCAGCTCATTGATCGAAAGATTTGGATCGGGTGTAATTACGGATCTTGCTGAAAAATCAACTCTCTTTCCCATAAGATTACCGCGAACGCGCCCACCTTTTCCGTTCAATCGTTCTTTAATTGATTTTAGAGGTCTGCCCGAACGTTGCGCAGCAACAGCTACACCAGGTATATTATTATCTACAAGCGTAGATATGTGATATTGTAGCAATGTGCTCCAATCTTGTAAAATTTCCCCCTTTGCGTTGATATTAATTTTATCTTGAAGTGTTTTATTTGTTTTAATAATATTTACAATTATGTGAGTAATATCATCTTCACTTCGCTGCTGTGAATCGTGCTTTACCGACGGTCTTACTGCTGGTGGCGCAACTGCAAGAACCTGGCATACCATCCATTCTGGGCGCGACCACAGAGGACTAAACCCCATAAAAGTAATATCTTCATCCGATATACGTTTTAATTGGGTAAGAGCAACTTCGGGTGTCATATGAAGTATTAATTTTTCGGGATTTTCATTTTTATCTATGCCGTCAATTTCATCCCATTCAGCAATTAATGTAGCTAAACCTTCCTTTTTAATTTTGTTTGGTTGTTTACATCCACACCCATTATTAGTATCTTCGCCACATCGTTTAATCTTACTTGCGAGTGCAAACACATTATTCCATCTAACATCGGGCGAATCGTTCAAGAAATGCTTGTATGATTCTTTGCTGATGAGCAATTTACTACATTTCACACAAGTACATCTAAGAATTTTAATAATCGAGGTTAAGTATTGTATGTAAAATACCGGACGCGCAAGCTCAATATGACCAAAATAACCAGGCGTTTGCATATAATTAAGTCCGTCGGTAGGACATATTAACCCTGGTTCTAATACACCCATTCTTGGATCAAATAGTCCATTAATTACAGGTTTATTATTAATATATGTGTCGCGGCTTGTAATTTGACATACCGAACCATTACGAATCTCTTCTGGCGATAAAATACTAAATTGGATTCCTAAAATTTTTGAAGAATTATGTTTATTGATTGTATCATTATTTTGGGTCATCCTTCTTATAATACATAAATATATATTTAGATAGTTTCGGTTCAATTTTATAATATTATAATTTAATTAAATAAAAATTATTATAAAATTATTATAAAATTATTATTATTATTAAATTATAAAATTGAAGTAAAAATAATATATAAAAATATATTAATTAACTAAATAATATGTCGAAAGAAAAGAAAAAACATTTCTATAATACTCGCTCTAAATCTAAAAAAATTTCAAACGATTCTTATAAAAATAATGAATCGTCTTCGGATGAAGATTGTGATAGCGAAGAAATAGACGAAGATTTTAATCATGATAAATATTTAAAATTAATTCAGGAAATGTTTCCATCAAAATATATGCAAAATAAAATTATTAATGCCGATAAAGATAAGAAATCAGATAAGAAATCAGATAAGAAATCAGATAAGAAATCAGATAAGAAATCAGATAAGAAATCAGATAAAGATAAGAAAGTTTTAAAAAAAAGTGATAGTCTCAATAATTTAAAAGATAAAAAAAATATTACTGAACCAAAGAAATTAAGAAAAAATTCTAAGCTAAAAACTAATAGAAAAAAAAAGAAACAACAAGAGGAGAGCGAACAAGAGGAGAGCGAACAGGGGGAGAGCGAACAAGAGGAGAGCGACGATGAAATACCCAAATTAAATGATAGTGAAGATGAATCTGATGAATCTGATAGCGAATACAGCGAAGATTCTGATGATGAATATAGCGATGAGGATCAGTTAGACGAATTATTATCAAACGGTAATAAATTTAACATAATATTTACTATTGGTGATCCTAATTTAGAATACGACGAAGAAACGGATGAATATGAAACGGAGGATGAAACGGAGGATGAAGAAGAGGATGAAGAAGAGGATGAAGGTGAGGATGACGAAGAAACTGAAGATGATGAAAAAGATAAAAAAGATAAAAAAGATAAAAAAGATAAAAAAGATAAAAATAAATCATCATTGGGCGATGAAGAGGTATTTAAAAAGTTCGACGATATGTTGAAAGAATTGCCTGAAGAAGACAAGAACAATGATGTAATGAAATCTATTATAAAAGATATTAAATCCAAAGAGAAGGATTTTAATAAGAAAAATAAGAAAAAAAATTTGAAACAAAGAACTAAAAATGCCAGTAAATTGAAAAAGTTGTTGAGTGAAAAAAAAACATTAAACGATATTAAATTTTTCAAAGATAATATGAGCGTTGAGAAGCAAGAATTGGTATTGAAACAAGTAAAAGAAATTATGGAATATGGAGAGATAGATAAACCATATAGATTGGCATTATTAGATTCGGACATTCCGATTGAAATGAAAGCTTTGGCATATAAAAAAATTAACTCTTTGAAGTATCTTGAACAGGGAGCAGGAGAGTATCATAAAATTAAAAATTGGATCGATACATTTATGCAAATTCCATTTGGTAAATATGACAATATTCCATTGACAATAGACGATGGTATAGAAAAGTGTCATAATTTTATGGGAGGTGCTAAAAAAATTCTTGATGATGCAGTGTATGGTTTAAATGATGCTAAACTACAAATAATGCAGATGATTGGGCAATGGATATCTAATCCTAATTCGATTGGAACCTCTATTGCGATTAAAGGACCAATGGGAACGGGCAAAACTACATTAGTAAAAGAAGGCATCAGTAAAATATTAAACAGGGATTTTGCTTTCATTGCTTTGGGCGGAGCAACAGACTCCAGTTTCTTGGAAGGTCATTCTTATACTTATGAGGGGTCTACTTGGGGAAAGATTGTAGAGATCTTGGTAAAAAGTAAATGTATGAATCCAATTATATATTTTGATGAGTTGGACAAGGTGAGTGATACGCCCAAAGGTGAAGAAATTATAGGAATTTTGACACATTTGACAGATACTACACAAAATAGTAAGTTTCATGACAAGTATTTTTCGGAATTAGACTTTGATTTAAGCAGATGCATGTTTATTTTCAGTTACAATGATGAATCAAAAATTAATCCGATTTTAAGAGACCGTATGTATAGAATACAAACCAAGGGTTATGATTTAAAAGAGAAAACTGTTATTGCAAAAGATTATTTGATGTCCGACATACAAAATCAAGTAAGATTTAATAATGAGGACATCATTATACCAGATAAAATTATACATTATATTATTGAAAAATATACCGATAAAGAGGCAGGTGTAAGAAATCTTAAAAGGTGTTTAGAAATAATTTATACAAAATTAAATCTTTGTAGATTGATGAAACCAGAAGAAAATATATTTAAAAAAGACTTGGACGTAGTTGTTAAATTTCCAATTACCATAGATAACGAATTAGTAGACAAATTAATTAAACAAGATGAACCAAACACATGGCAGCACATGATGTACATGTAAAACACTAATTTAACTATTAATAAATAAATTTTGTTTATAAAATATTTTTTTGTTTATAATATATTTTTTTGTTTAGAATATATTATATTATTTACTCTTTATTGTTGCTACCACGCTCACTTAAATATTTCATTTGTTCCGGAGTGGAGCACATGCAACCATCTTTATTACTGTAATGAGACGGACAGCAATCAGGACTAACTTTATTTCCGGCAAAAACGTCCATTTGACCTTCTGATAATGGTTTGGGGGTTCCAACATTATTTTCTAAATGAGAGTATGGATTGTAATCTTCGGTAGGTTTTTCATATGTACCTTCTACACCAGCACCGATTGTGTAATCTAATTCCGAAGCACCAAGATTGGTTTGAAATGTTTCAGTATTACCCGTTAAAAGTTGAGATAAAAACCGCATTACAATATTAAATAAATTTGTAATACCACCAGCACAGGTGCATATTAAATTAAGCGAAATAAAATTAGCAATGAAAATAGTTAATATAATAAGTTC
>Ga0115555_1001462_pt1 | contig 16098 bp, 13 predicted proteins | sample COGITO_mtgs_1104_2_FD_87285 | JGI IMG/M metagenome (GOLD analysis project Ga0115555, IMG submission 87285) | Pelagic marine microbial communities from North Sea - COGITO_mtgs_110407 | ecosystem: Environmental > Aquatic > Marine > Epipelagic | place: Germany:Helgoland, sampling site Kabeltonne... | reverse complement strand
GGGAGTTTTACTATATATTAATGTACCAACCCATCTGTAAAAGTGATGTTAAAACCAACCGTAAGGAAAGATTTGTCGAAAAATAATGTGTGTGTTTCCCTCACCTTCTCAAGTAAATCGAAAAAAAGCAGGTTGGGTCCCTAAACAAAAAAGTCGCTGCACCTAAAAGTGACCAAAAATCACGTACATGCAGTCAAAAAAGTTCAAAGCACGAATGCAGTCAGCAGAAAAAAAGAAGTAAAGCATATTTTTTGCTAACATGCTCAAAAAAGCAGTTCCATTCCTGTTACTTTTACTTACGACCTAGAACCAAAACATTCCCTTAATTCGCTCAAAAGAATCCCTGCCCATCGCCAAAGGGACTGAAATGGGCCGCCGCAGCTTGCTGCTGAAACGTCTGACCAGTTACGACCTCACCCACAATCTGCCCAGCGATACCCATCATAGCAGCGCGGCCGTTGTTCAGCTCAGCATTCTGCTGGCGCACCTTTTTGTCAGGGTCCTTCTCCCAGTTGTTCAGCTTTCCGAGGCGGATACCGTAGTCACCGTCCAACTTGCTGGCAGGCCACCAAGCGAGCTGCAACATATGTTGGGGTCAGGGTCAGATTGAGTTCAAAAAGTAACAGATCACAACTTCTTTTCCTTTTTTGTGATTTTGGCTGAGCCTTCTGAAATGAAGCGACAAATAAACTCACCTCGACAAGGCCGCAGACGACAAGAATCTGAGCGAGACCGGCCTTGGGAACCTGGAAGAGACCACCGATACCGGTCCCAATATCAGAAAACTTCAAGTTGTTTGAGGGTGACAAGTATCCATCAAAAACCCATCCATTGTTATGGACAATCACTCCAGCCATGGCCATCATAGCAATGCGCCCGTGCTTGCGCTCAACAGCGCGATACCTCTCGAAAGTTGCCTGATCGCTGATGTAGCCGAGGGGATCGAAGAATCCAAGAGGCTGAGTGACACCGACACTCTGGCTCTCCTTGAGGGCACTGGGGGCGGGAGGGGTGGACGGGACTTGAAAGGCCGTAGCGCAGGCAGCGATGGTGGCAAGGAGAACAAGCTTCATCGTAAAACTGCGATAGAAAGTGGGAATACGAGGGGAGGGAGTGTGAGAACAAAGAGAGGCGAGAAACATTCGCTAGCTCACACGTTCACAAGGGTGGATTGTGTGTTGTGTGGACAAAAATAATCAAATTTATTTACACCACGCATCATTTTTTTCGCGGAACGCATCGTTGCAGATATTTCCACGCGCTTTTTACCTTTAATGGAATTTCCGCTCTGGTAAATAATGTCTTTCCGTTTCGTGCAAAAGTCTCTGCCCTCCTGTCCCCTGATTCAAGTTATCGATTACCAGAGTCTGCAAAAGGAGTCATTACGTCGATCACACACGCGTCCTGAAAAACTGGCGACATGGCAATCGAATCCCGCTACGTTCTTTACTGCCCAAAATGTGGGATGCCTCCAGAGTATTGCAGCTTTGGGCCAGACTACAGCACGCACTGCAAGCCATGGCTGGACAAAAACTACCCTGGCTTTCTTAAAGTGGAAGAGGACGCCACGGCGCCTGCCGTACAAGAGACTGACGAGGCTGTAGGTGAGTATTCTTGTGTTCATGGAATCACTCAATACACAAGCTCTGCAGAAGTTTGTGACGGAGATGTACGTGGATGAGACTCACGCTGGTGGTTTAGGACTTCTGCCACGGCGTCCATTGTTTTTTTCTCTAACTTCTCCTATCTATAATAGCCACCGAGAGCGATGACCAAGCAGTCGTGGAAGATGACAAGAAGACCGCTGTGGCACCACCGCTGACGCCTTGGACAACTCGGGATAGGCTCTTCAATTTCTATAAGAAGCACGTCCCAGCTAAAGTAGAGGGCGATAGCTATGGGGATGTGGACAAGCTTCTGGCTAAGTACGCCGGGAAGGAGGAGAACTTGTTTGTTGCACTTGTGAAAAAGTATGGTGACGAGCCAGGTGAGAGGAAGACGGACGGACGGCATTGAAAAAGGTTTTATTATTGACGAGACTAACACGCATTTTTGCTCTGTAACCCAGTTGACCCTTACATTGTGGCAAAGTATGGCGAAGGGAGTGACAGCGAAGACGAAGATGAGGAGGGTGACAAAGATAAGGTCGTGGTGAAGAAGATGAGCGGGTTGAGAGTTGCTCAGCAGGCAGCCACTGAGAAGGTGGAGGGAGAGGGCGATGCCGCCGATGCTGGGGGCGACGGGGAAGGAGGAAAGAAGAATAAGGCCCGCGGCGTTGCTGCCAAGAGTGTCGTCAAACTCGACACGAGAGTCATCATCAGCAAGAATGCTAGAAACCGCAAAAAGGCTGTCACCCACGTTGTTGGTCTCAATACATTTGACCACCCAAGCATGACCATGAAGGATATGGCCAAGGCATTCGCGAAGAGGTTTGCGGGAAGTAGCAGTGTCAAGGATGAGACTGTAATCATTCAGGGTGATCACGTTGACGAAGTTGCCAAGATGATTGTGGAAAAATTTAAATGCAAGCGTGATTGTGTCTTCATTGACGATGGCAGTAGCATTGTTGGAATATGACAGCGTTGGTTTAGCAAATACAACTTTTTTTCCGAATAAAAATGGGCTACTTATTTACTTAGTGCAAGCAACGATTAGAGGCCCGACGTTATCACCATTCTCTTCGTTATGCTTGACATGTGCAGCATCACAGAGTGGGAAAGTTCCCGACTTCCAGCAACGGCAGTAGACCTTCTTCTCCCCAGAGTTCAGTTTTTCTTGGTTAACTACCTTAGGTGAAGCTAGATCAATCGAGTCATTAATCCGATGGGACGATTCTGCACACACCTGGGAGGAGGTTTTTTGGATTCTGCTGACTCCAAAAGAAGTGATGTGTGTGAACGCAGCAGCCGTGGTGAGGACAAGAAAAAGAATATATAGCTTCATAGTGATGGTTAAGAGATGAGAGTAGAATTTCCTTGATAATGTCGCGATTGTGGTGACAACAACTGGGAAACCGTCAGGATTTTCCTCTCTCACCCCACAATTGAGCAATAGACCCATGTAAACACAACTCTATGTAATCATCTCTTCGTGCCAACAACCTTGGAAACAGTGAACACACCCGCATCACTAAAATTAGTATCTCGCAAGCAAATTTGTCCACTTGCCAGTGCCTCTTTATTCTGAGACCACCTAAAACTATGGAACTGAACTTGGCAGACCTTCCCGTGAAATGTGCTTCTTCTTCTTTATCCCAAAGCGAAGAAATTCCTCCCTCCCATTCTGGCGTCCTCAACGATGCCCATGCTACCATAATCAAGCTCTCCACATTACCTCCCTACATTTCCATCTGCAAATATACACATGATGACAGCGATGACAGCGATGACAACGACGACAACGACGACAACGACGACGGCAACGATGGCTGCGTTGACAATGAGAACATTCCCGCAGAGCTTTCGATGCGCAACCAAGAATTGCTTGTCCCAGTGCTCTCGAAAACAGCAATGAACACAACGCTGCACTATCGCTTTTTGGGCATGAGTCACTCGAACGTGAGGACAACACAGGATTCTGCATTGCAGTCTTTGGCAGCGAATCTGGGAACAGTAGAGATTCTTTCCCTCTCAATTTTCATCGACTCTAGAGAATCCGAATCCACGGTAGACTTGTCGATAGCGCTCTCTCTCCCCTCCACCTCTCCTACTCGAGACCCTCTTTCATACCAGCGTTTACTTTCTCACGATTCCCCTCCCCAACGACCGATTCTTCCGTCTCATATCCTCCCAACAATTCCTCTAAGCGTCAACAGCATCTACAGACACATCCGTCCCGCCGGAACGTCTTTGGCAGCTTCCGCAATGAGTGTGCGTAATGAGAAGCTTAATTTGAAGAGGCTCAATCTGGCCGTTCTGCCTAGTGTTGTTGTTTTGCTCGTGGCGGACTATTTGCGTTCCAAAGATGTCAGCACGCTCCAAATGGTTTCCTACAATTTTAACGAACGCCTATCTTATCATGTGCCCGCCTTAAAACTCAGACTCTACAAGCACCAGCAGCGATCCCTGAGGTGGATGATCAATCGCGAAAATAGCCTCCAACCGAGTCTCCCGGTCTGCTTCGACCGCTCTACGTTCACAACCAAGGTTCGCGGCGGACTGCTTTGTGACGATCCAGGACTAGGAAAGACCATCACTGTACTCTCTCTTATCTTGAAGACAGCTCATCACACCACCACTCCCGCTGCTTCTATCTCTGCATCCAAAATGACTTCCAAGCTGGATGAGATTTTTCAAACTTACTACAAAGATGACATGGTCGACACGACATCAAGGAGGGCCGAGCTACTTAGCCTCATCAAGGAAATCGCCGGTTTAGATACGACCAATTTGTTCTTCGATCCGATTGTTCCCGGCATCAACGCTCCAGACGACTATTTTCAGGTCATATCGAAACCCACTTGTTTGCGAGCCGTGCAGATAAATGCCAACAAAGATCTATATGACCGCGACTTTACCGCGTTTGAGAGAGACATAATGCTCATATACGACAATAGCCTCCTTTATAACCCTCCGGGCCACTATATTCATGAGGTTGCAAAACAAAACCGTGACAAGGTCCTCGAGCTGATACAAAATTTCAAGACGAAACAGCTCCAGTTCGCTCGCAGGCGGTGCGCAAAGCGGCAAGATCAAAGTCGGACATTGTCGCTTATTCGCGCTCTTGATAAGGAGGAGTTCTTGTCGACTTTACTCAAGTCATCCTCCACCCTAATTGTAGTGCCCCAAAATTTGATCCCGCACTGGCAAGAGCAGTTTTGTCGCAATACAAACTTCCGGTATTTGATACCCGAAAAAGTAAGGAACAAAATAGTGTACGAGCACGTCGAAAGATTCAGGAAGAACCACGAGGTAAAGTTGCGGAACAACATAAGGGAAAAATTGATGTTTCCGTTCATGTTTGTGGATAGAAATGCCTCGATACCGCTTCCACCTGCCAGTTTCTTAAATTTATTCAAGATTGTGGTTACCTCAACGGACCGTCTAAGCAATAGCTGGAAGCAGGGTAACAATACGAACATGACGAAGAAGAACGATAGGGGGCGCCCCAACTACAATTTTGAGGAGCATGTTCCGGGGGGGACTCACAGCCCTTTGTTGGATATTTATTGGTTGAGAGTGGTGGTCGACGAGGGACACTTTTTTGCCAAGACGCACGTCTCTAACAGTATCCAATTCGCTAGCTGGATAAGCGCACGATCTCGTTGGGCTTGCACCGGAACGCCGACTCCGCAGACGAATAGGTCAGCCTTGCCAGCGGTTTTAGGGCTGCTGCATTTTCTTCAGCACGATTTTTTCAGCCGGCTGAATGACAATTTTCAACAGCTGATCAGTAGACCATTCAACAACAACGATATTACGAGTTTTTTCATGCTCAAAAGTCTCCTGTCGTTGCTGATGGTACGTCATACCAAGGCAGAGATCGAGGAGATACCTAAACCAGTTTTTTTGGTCACCAAAACAAAAATGAGCGACGCGGAGATAGATGCTTACAACACCATCGCCACCACCGCGAGAATGAATTTAGTGCTGACAAGTATGGAGGGAAAGACTAGCGGAGAGCAGGATAGTTTGCTGAAGCATTTTCGGGCCGCCAACGAAGTGCTGAGGAACATAAGGTTGGCCTGCTGTGGGGGACAATACATACTCCCGACTCTGAGCAGAAAGTTCTGGGACGAGACAATCGAGTTGCTGAAAGAGCAAAAGGTAGACGAGGATAAGATGGAAAGAGGGGTGAATTTCTTGAGGAGGGTCACGAGTGGGCAGCACAGCGTCTGTGCTATGTGTGGGGTGAAACTGCAGACTCTGATGTTGATGCCCTGCGTCTGCTTAATCTGCACGGATTGCGTCGAGCATGGCGTGGATGGAGTGTGCGGAAATTGTGGGAAAGATTACGACATCGACGAATTCCAGAGGCTGCAGCCCGGGTTTGACCTGAGGCTGCTTTGGTCGGTGGCCGGCAGGGGGGGAGGCAGAAGGGATGTAGTTGATCTGGTTGAAAACAACAACCGTGTTAACGGTGGTGTGCCGCCGACGCCGCAGGGGACACCGACGCCGCAGGGGACACCGACGCCGCAGGGGACACCGACGCCGCAGGGGACACCGACGCCGCAGGGGACGCCGGGGACCCCGGCACCAGCGCCTCCTATACAAACTCCAGGACCAACTCTGAATCCGGCAACTCCACCCCTGGCGAACACTCCCAACACCCCCCAAAACCTACGGATTAGGCACAAACTCGGTGACGGACATATGTGTCAATACAATCCTCTGAATATTTTCGGCGGCAGTGCCAACGGGAACAATGGGAACGTCGACATGAGGTATCGGTGCTCGTTGTGCCTTTGTGAGCATGCCGACTGCGTAATGAACAACGAGGACAGGAGGTGTGAAATATGTGGCAGAGTTGCAGAGGAGTGTGATCCTCGGGAAACAAAAGCGTACTACCTCATCCAAAAGGTGAACAAACTTCACGACGAGGTCCGTACGCGATTGAATGAGAATGCTCATGCTGTTGATCCGGAAAAGGGCCGCCGAAAACATAGGCTAAAAATTCTACTGTTCAGCCAGTTTCCTGAGATCCTCGACACAGTCGGACACAGGTTGCTAATGAAGTTCGGGGGTGGGGTTGTGTCGCTTTTCTGGGGTCGTGACAAAAAATCAGCTCTCAATGACTTCAAAAACAAGGATGATTGTCTGATCATGTTGCTAAAAAAAGACGGATCCCACGGCTTAGACCTCTCTTTCGTAACTCACATATTTTTTTTGGACGAGATATTTGACTTGAGCCTGAAAGAACAAATTGTCGCGAGGGCCTACAGACTTGGCGCGGATCAGAGTGTCAAGTGCGAGCAGCTTATCGCAGAAGGGAGCGTCGAAGAAGAAATCAGGAGGATGAATTTGATGAACTTGGAGGGCGGGGCCGGTGTTGGGGGATCGGAGGGGGTTGTAGAAAAAGGCAGCGCAATAGAGAAGAAAAAAATGGAAGGCAAGGTTTTCACACTGCTCAAGAAAATTCAGATAATAAGGCAGACAAACACCAAGACGATGGTAAATGGTGGTAGTAATGGAAACAGCAATAAAAGTGACGGTGGCAGTAGAGTACGTTTTGCATAAACCGCGTATCTTTCGTTTTGCAACCTTTGCGACTACTTTTAAAGCTCAACTTCTTCTTTCCCTTTGATCCAACTTAATCGTGAGAATTCCAAAATTCCTTCCTTTGATATTCCTTGGCCCGGCAGAGCTTCGCGATAATCTCGCCAAATTCGTTCACTTTGAAAATTGATAATGGATGGATATCCTGGACAAAGCTTTTCTCCCCCAAAGAAGACATCAATGTCATTGAAGAGAGAATCCATTCTCGCGTAAGTTGTCTTCCCACCTTTATCATTGGTAACAAATTTGTTCTCCGTGGAGATTAGCGAGAAAAGAGGAAGCGCTTTTCTGCTATGGGGGCACTCTGGTGAATACAACAGGACAACGGCGTTATCTTTCCCATTCGTGTGTTCGAGGATAAAGGGGAGGAGCGCCCCAGCGTCAATATCGTGTATACCCGATGCCAGCCCTTCTTCAAGATAATTTGAGTTGATCGGGCTCGTTCTTGGCCGTAGATATTGCCTCGAGGGTGCATCAATATCCCCGAGCTCGCCTTTCTCGCCGATTATCTTCGACAAGACTCGAATCAAACCATCACCATCATCAATTTCATTTTGAGGGATCTCGTATCTCACGTCGCCCAAGTCCCCTTTTGTTTCCAAGTAAATGACGAGGTCTTCGTCCCGGATTCCGATTTCGCCTCCAAGATAATGACGGGCGAATACCCCCTCTCGAGGATAGGTTGACTGAGGAACGATAACAAATTTTGGTGACGACGTACCGTGACGATAGAAATGGTTGGCGGCATTTGTAAAAGCTTTCAGCATTGAGTCGGTTTTGGGTCTGGTGGGGGAAGTTTGAGAGGTAAAGAGGAGGCAATATCGATTAAATTCTCTCCGAAAGAGCGCATACTTGTTCTGTTCCGTCATGATCTCAACTGCAGATGTCAAAAAGGGCAGTGACAATGTATCCAACAATTCAAGGGCATCTTCAACAGAGGATTCAGACCAGTTTGATGGCAGTGCAAGTCGCTGAACTTCAAGTGCGAACGAACTTCTAGCAGCAGCCGAACCTTTTCGAACGACATAGACCTGTGAATCGTGAAGACTTTCGTTGTGAATAGTGAATTTTTTTGAAGTTGGCGAAGATTGCATGATGGCAGGAATTGTTTCTCCATAGGCGTCGATACGGTTCAGAATCTCGGCAAACTTTAGCTCTTGGGGTTGGAAAGTAGCCAAAAGGATTGGTCGGATATCTTCACCATTCTTCGTCCAATCTTCAATGAATCTGGAAAGCTCACTTTGTGATTGGAGCAGAGGTATTGATGATGCTGGAGAAGTTAAAGAGAGCCAAAGGATAACCAGGAGGGGAATCATGTTATGGTTAAGGAAGTTGTTAAGGAAGATGTTAAGGAAGATGTTACTTGTTAAGTAATTAGGCGGACGACGGACGCGAAGAGGAGGAAATGAAACGGCAAAATATCAGGTGCTTATATGTCGAAGAATACGCCGAAATAGTCTCATCTCCCACAGATACCGCGATAATTAGTCCCGCCAGGGCAAAAATAACTAGATAAAAACTTGTACAGGATATAGTAACAGTCAACTCCATCTCCAACCCCAACAACAGCAGCAGCAGAGCAGCAACACCATCAACATGCCTGCCTTCGAGGAGCCTCAAGCACCCCCCGCCCCTTTGGGAACGTCCACGAAGGACAAGCTCAAAGCCGTTATCGGGACATTTGAACAATTTGATACGACCATGAGAATAGGGACAAGGCAACGGAGAGAAAAAGATGAGCATCGTGTGGCAGAGTTGAGGGTGGAGATGGGAGCAATGGAAAAAAGTCTCACAGCCGAGATCAAGCGGCGCGTTGAGATGAACAAATCCATCCAAGCGTGGTGTGAACAAGAGATTGTTCAGCTTCAGGAAAAGTTTGAGAAAGCCATTGATATTCGGACAGTTGAAATAAGTGAGCGGCTTGAGATTTTGTCTGATAGAATCACTGATCTGAACGAACGATTCGAAGAAGAGAAGATCCGCATCCCAGCTGACATTGAGCGGAGAGGGAGAGAGCTTGCACAGATGCTGCACGAGTTCCAGCAGGAGTTCAATGTTGAAAAGAGTGATCGGTTAGTGAGGGAGGCCAGAATTGAGAAGCAGCTCGATGACCATGAACACGAGGTGTCTGCCCAGTTCGAGGCGGAACGCACTGAGAGGGAGAGCGTTTACACGGATTTACAACGAATCATCGAAACGAACGAGAAATCGCGGATCAAGGCTGATGGAAAGTTCCAAAATGTAATCAAGGAGGAGATCCAGTCTCTGCACAATCAGATCAAGATCGAATCGCAAGTTAGAGAGCGGGAAGACGACGAAATTGTCGAGGCTCTTAACAGATATACCGCAAAACTTCAAAGTTCACTCACCATCATTAACAGTACAGACACATGATGATTTCATGCTGCTGCTGATGCTGATGATGATGATCATAAGATGATGATCTGCATGTGCCCTTCTTGTTAGACTGTGTAATATGCCAACCAAAGTGAGATAGATTGCTGGGAAATAATTCTCTCTATTATCTACTCTTTTAGTATCTACTCTTCTAGTATCTACTCTTCTAGTAAATTTTAATTACCGGGCGTGCGTGCTCGAGTTCTAAATACTACCTTTGGCGAGGGTTAGGATTAGGGTAATTGCAACCGAGGCACTCGTTTGTGTCAACATCTCTCCCCCCACAACAAGGTTGTAGTTCAGGATCCAACGGACGATCATCGCTTCTGAGCTGCGTAGGGCCCGGAACGAGAGTCTTCTTATGGTTAGAAACGTCATCAAGTATCAATTTCATTGCCTCGGCAGCCTCGTCACTCAAACTGACATTATCAGCATTTAACATCCATCGCTCTGCAGCATCCGTTTCCACGTTGAATAACATGGGTGGATCCAATTCAAGGACATGATCTCCGTGGCAATCCCAAGTCTCAAAATATTCTTGAACCGGAATACCTTGAGTGCACTGGGGTTCGGACAGCACTTGATCGTCAGGAAGCTTCTCCTCGAAAAATTTGACTTTAAAAGGTCCTCGCCTCGCCGCCATTAACACATCGGCACAATAGTGGAAGAGAGTTCTGGCAGAAATATTCTTGTTTTGAAGGAGCGGGAGGAGCGAGACACCATCGTACAGTCTGTCGTCTTTAGAATAACTTAGTGAATTAGGCGGCGAAGTCACTTCGTCGATCGTCTTGAAGAGGTCCATACTTGTGACAGGAACGTCGCTGACAATGCCCCCCCCATTGAGCTTCGTCATTTTAGGCCAAGAAATGATCCCTGGAACCCTCAGACCACCCTCCCAGCTAGAGTACCCTTTCCCTCCTCGGAAAGGACCGGCGCGACCACCCTCGAGGCAGAGCTCAATATGAGGGCCATGATCGCTAAGGATAGGAATAGGAAGAGAAAGTAGAGTAGAGAGGAAGGTAAAAGGGTGGGTTAGGATTATCTGCAAAAGTATGTTCGGTAAATAATATTATCGGCGAAATACAGGCGAAATAAATTACACCGGGTTCCCCCCCCCCTGCCCTTTCTTCTCACCTTGTGAAGACAACCATGGTGTCATCCAGAATGCCGGCAGTTCTCAAAGATTGCAAAATCTGGCCAGCAGCCCAGTCCATCTCCCTCACGCCATCACCATAGACTCCGTTCTTCGAAGTACCATTGAATGCGGGGCTCGAGAACATGCTGACATGCATTTGAGCAAAACCAAAAAAGAGGAGAAAAGGGTCTTCTGAAGAGGCTGAGTTTTTAATGAATGCTGTGGCGTCGGCGGCAAAGGCAGCGGTGAGGTTAGAGTGATCGATAGGCTGCTGAATTAACTCGTCCCCGGAGTAGAGCAGGCATTGCTCCACGGAAGGGGCAGGCTTGTGATTGGTTGTCTCATCACAGTCCCAGTGGTTGGTGAAGGGAAGGTTGAGACCGACATAGTCGTAGCCGTGCCTGGAAGGGAGGTGTTCCCCGTTGACGACCTTTCCATTATATTTTCCGTTGATACCGCCATGCCACTTCCCCACAAATCCAGTTTTGTAACCCCGCTCCTTGACTAAATCCGCAATGGACGTTTCATTTTTGGGAAGGCCACCAGAGTCAATCACAGACAGGACTCGATTTTCCTCGCCGCTGCCGTCGCCCGCCGGCGGCGGATACTCCGGAATCATGCCTGTTCGAATTGGCAGTCGCCCGGTTTGTAGAGCAGCTCGACTAGGTGTGCAGACACTCTCGGGCGCAAGCCAAGAAGTGAACCGAACCCCATCAAGAGCGAGTTGGTCCAAGTGTCCAAACTCCTGTGATGGAGAACCGTAAACAGCAAGGTCCGAGTACCCAAAATCATCTGCAAGGAGGATTACAATATTTGTTGACCTTTTGGCGGTTGATACAGAGAGGAGAAGAAACAAATGTGTGATGATTGTTCGCATCATTTTTAAAGGAAGTTATCGATGGCGGAAGTAAACTTTCTTAGGCCACTTTTAGAGCAGAAAATGTTTATTCCAAGAGAGCAAAGAGAGAAGATAGTTATCGACGGCGGAAGGAGAAACTTTGGCCACTTTTAGCAGAAATGGTCGCCGGCAAGAACCATTTGTTTCTCTTTGCCATCGAAAGTTTGTTCCGATTGAAAAATCGCTTAAAGGCTCCTTTAGAGGAATTATACATTGAAAAATCTCCCCTATATACCTCTAACATTTTGCGAGAAGCAGATTTTATCAAGTAATTACAAAATATCGTCAGTAAAATCCCCAAAACCCTGCGCCGCACCCATGGTGACCTTCCTGGATGATTCCCTCTCAACCCACGAGAAGTTTGCACAGTTTGCTCTTCCACCTCCCAACAAGAAAGACCCTCACCGTGTCCGCCTTTCAGCCGTCTCTTCCGCCCTGGCGGAACAGCTCAGGCAAGAGCAATCCACTGGCGACCGCACCCCAACAGGGAGTGAGTACTTTGCAGTGACTCTGACTGCTCTTCAGTCCCCAACCTCGGCGTCCTACACCCTCGAGCTCCTCAAACTATTCTCACTGGCAATACCCGAGACCTCCCCTGGGATTCTAACCTCGAAGGAGTCTGAGCTGAACAAAGTGCTCTCCAGGTTAATTATTTCTGCTGGTGTCGGGAGTGATGGTGGTAAGGGCGACGACGGGGCCCCGGCTGTCACACGCGCCGCTCTCTCTGTTGTTGCCGAGTATTTTTTCCGCCTTCCATCGACTAAGAGCACTTTTGCCCGTCCCTCAACCCTCAAGATTTTCCATCTTTTCCTCTCTGCCTTCTCTTCCTCCTCCGCCAAGATCCGCAAGCATTCCCACTCCTTGACGTCTCAGGTCTTGCGACACCACAAGTCAAATGGTTGCTACTCTCTGTCAGAACATGTATCCACCTTTGCGGCGAGTGTCCTCTCCAAAACGACGGCGAACGATACCACCGACACTCTGCACCTGATGAACTTTCTCCGTTTGAGTGCTGAGGACTGCTACAACGCCTCTTCAGTGGCCGAGATTGGTACCCAGCTGCTTGGACTCATCAAACTGCAGAATCAGGTGTTGACGGACCACGCGTTGGCTACTTTGTTGGCCTTGACCACGGACTCGGAAGCGGGGGAATCTTCGATGGGAGAGGGCACCTCGGCAGAGGGCACCTCGACAAAAACGTCCGCAGCCGCGCTGCAGCAATTTCTCACTGGCTCGCTTGCCGCTTTGCTTACCTCGGGCCCCACGCTAATCAAGAAGGAGTCATCATCTAGCTCTACGAACTACATCCGTCTCCTCGTCGTTACGACCCATCTGCTGTTGCAGTCATCCCCACAGACTGTGGCCAAGCTGCTCCCGACTATCGTCGACGTCATCACGCAGACCATGTCACACCCCGACGGGCAAGTTGCCAGCTCTTCAGGAGCGGAGCTCACAAAATTGCTGAGACAGAATCTCCCCACTCTGTGCCTTGGTGGCAGCCATAGCACTGGCATCTCCGCTACCATTCGAAACCTCGACAAACTCTTGGGGTACAAGTATCAGAGCGTTTACTCCTCCGTTCTCCCCGTCCTCTCTGCGCTATTCTCCCTCCCCATTTCTGTCTCAATATTTGAGGATACACTGAAGAAATTGGTGGACCTCCGCGTGACCCTCAGTGTCGGTGGTAGCAGCAAGAAGTCCAGTGGCAGCGGCAATAGCAAACTTCTACCCCCTATCGACAGCTGCATCGCGTCCTGCGTTGAATCGCTAGGAATCGAGCAGTTTCTCGCGATAGTGCCCTTGTCAATTCCTGCCAGTCCGAGCAGAGGACAAAATGCTCCTCCCATACCGACCGAGAGGGCGTGGTTGTTGCCCCTTTTGAAGACATCCACCCCGAATTTCGACGTCGGCGGCAACGATGACTATGGCAACTTGAACGGCAACAACAAGGCGAGCTCAAACGCAAGCGCGAACACCCCGCCACCCTCCCTTGCATACTTTCACAACAACATCCTCCCCCTCGCCCGGTCGACCGACGCGTACTCCGCCCTGCCTTCCCTCACCCCCCTCGAGTCCTCTCTGGAGAAGGGCAAAGTCTTGGACCTTTGGTCCCTCTTCCCAACCTTCTGTCGATCACCCAGTGATCTTCCTCACTTAGAAAAGATAGTTCCCTTGCTTGTTAGGGGACTGAACGATAAAAGGTACCCGGGATTGTTGCCCGTAATATGCCAGGGGTTGGTCTTGTTAGTGGGTACGTCGACGACATCTTCGGCGGATTCATCGACGACATCGACGGCGGCGGATTCATCGACGGCGGAAACGCTTCCCTTAGTTTCTCCACTCCTCCTCCCAGCTCTCTTTACCCTCTCAAATACCTCGAACGCCTCGACCTCCCCTACAAACGCCAGCCTCATCAACCGTACGATTTCCACTTGGGCAACCGTCTCGCCAAAGTCCCTCCTCTCGACCCTCTTCAAAAAGCTCATGACGAAGCTCCTGGCCTCCATGGCATCACCGACCCCAACGTCAAACGAGGCACCGAAGGAGGCATCCGCCACTGCCAATACACAACAGCAGATATCCACGCTGCTATCGCTATCTTTGTCTCTCTTGCCGGTGCTACCCGATTCATCTGTATCATTGCTGTACCGCGCAGTGAAGACATTGGTTCGCAGCGGTGGCAGCGGTAGTACAGGCAAGCAATCCGAAGGCGATAGATCAGTTCAGAAGAGGGGCTACGTGGTCCTCGAAGGCATTCTATCTCGCGATGTTCCGGCTGGCTGTCCCGTCGTTGGCGGTGATAAAGGGAGGAAAGAATTGGCGGAACTGCTCATATCAACGCTCCTCACTTGCCACGTATCTTGCCGCAACGCCCGCCTCAGGTGCCTGTCAAAAATTTTCGACCCTTCGGTAAAAATCACAAAAGAACTTACATCCTTGCTCCCCCAGATCTTGCCTGAAATAATCCTCTGTCTCAAAGACGCTAATGCCACCACTCGGCAGACAGCATACGACCTTCTCGTTGCCCTCTCCACTGCCGTGCCAATCATGGACTACTACCAGACGCTGCTGGCGGGATATGCAGCGGACACGCCGCACATGAGGTCAGCTGCGGTCATGGCGATATCAAGAATCGTGTTTGAGTACAGGACTGCCGCCAACGACAATGCCATGGAGGGGCAGCTCAGCGATGATGATGATGACGAGGACGACCAAGACCACGGTAACGACAGACAGGCCGCGACCAGGTCCATTCTTCCCGATCTCCTTCGCACGACCCTTCTCCTCTTTCGGGAGAATTCGCGCGAGGTGGTGAAGAGCGTGGTTTGTTTCGTCAGGGTCTGCGTTGCGGCAATGAATTCTGACCAACTCGAGGATCTTCTCGAGGATGTTGTCCAAGGGCTGTTGAAGTGGAATTCCGGAAAGGATAGGTTTAGGAGTAAGATCAAGATCATACTCAAGAAGCTCGTAAGGCTGTACGGCTGGGAAAGGGTGAATGAGTGCGTCCCTGAGGGAGACGAACGGCTGATCAGGCACATTAGGAAGGTGGGAGAGAGGGAGATGAGGAGGAGGGAGAGAGAAAAGTCGACTCAGAGCGACAATAATAATAACCGTCGTAGCAAGAGCAACAACGACTTCGATGGTATGTTCGAATCTGACGAGGACGATTCCGACGACGGTAGAACTCTTGTATCCGGCATGACCGGCATGACCGGTCTTACCAAGAGGAGTGGGATGACGAAAGCGTCGGCATCTGTGCGTTCTTTCGCTACCAAGAACAGCGCAAAGAGTAGCAGCAACGCTCAGGGGGGAGGGGGTAAAAACACCAAAGTACAAATTAAAAGCGATGCACTCGACCTACTCGACGAGGCCACCATGGCAAGTTCTGTTCGGTATACAAGACGCGGGGGAGATGACGACAACTACAACGACGACTTCGGCGATGACGACGATGATGGCGACGATGATGATGTTATGGAGTTTGATGGCGGGGGGAGACTCGTCGTTGACGACGATCTTGGGAAAGGGGGGGGGGGAAGCAAAAGGGGAGACGTCGCCGGGGGGAGGGGGCGCACGAAGGACGATAGTGACGATGGCGACGAAGATGACGACGACAACCGACGGTCCAGGCCCATGAAGTACGAGATGGAGAAGAGGAAACAGGAAGAGGCCGGATCCGCAAAGCGCCGGAAGTTAGCTGCATCCCGTCCAGGGGCCTCTTATAAATCTTCAAAGGCTGGCGGTGACGTCGTCAAGAAAGGCCACACCCACCAGCCTTACGCTTACATTCCTTTGGACGGAAGGAGTTACACCAAAAAGAACAGAAGGGATGCGGTCGAAGGGTTCCAAGGAGTCGTTGGGGGGGGGAAGGGAAAAGGAAAAGGGGGGAAGGGAAAAGGGGGGAAAAGGAAGAGGGGCGGCGATTAAGGGGAGGTCCAAAGGGGGGGGCGGCC